>Ga0209536_100000154_pt1 | contig 103020 bp, 133 predicted proteins | sample DeeMarSeWOR28_12_FD_187461 | JGI IMG/M metagenome (GOLD analysis project Ga0209536, IMG submission 187461) | Marine sediment microbial communities from White Oak River estuary, North Carolina - WOR-2-8_12 (SPAdes) (version 2) | ecosystem: Environmental > Aquatic > Marine > Intertidal zone >... | reverse complement strand
GCAGAGTTATAAAAAAGAGCCGCCCTGTAGTGATAGGGAGGTGGTGCCGGAACTCTTGATGGTGTGTCGCACATTATATCTTAGACGACACTATATATCGCCGAATAAGGCCGAAATAGGGCTTGTATCATCTTACTGTCTGAGCGTAGTCGAAGGCGTACATTTCCGTAGCGAGTTGAAGGGTTCCATCACGAATTCGTTTTTAATTCCCTATTCGTGATTTGTTTGCACGGTTTGTTCGCCGTTTCCGTTATCAATATTTGGTTTCATGGTCGGATCGATCGTTTCGGCCATGATTTAAGCTTAAAAAGCAAAAATTTAGCTAATTTTAGCTAAATTTTGTCATTTTGCGTCTGTTTCGGTGCCCGTCTTGGACACGTTCAGAAACGATATCTTTATTCTTTCGAAAACCTGCCGATAAATATTCCAGCGGCAACACCCACACCAAGCAATATCAGATTCTCGGGACGGTGCTTTGCGATGATAATCCCGATCAGGGGCATCAGCGGAGCGATGGCCCAAAGCATCTTCTTATTAATCTTGATGTATTCGTTCTTCTTCGACATGATGTGCAATAGATCAATGATTAACGAATTTCAATTCTTTCAATCATACCTGAACGATGCTGGACGCACCATCACAGCCCGTACGGGGATCGTCGATACACGTTCCTCTCCGAAGATCCGTTCTACGCGAACCTCGGAAAGACCGTCCTCGAGCTTCAGGCGCTCTACCGATCTACGGTCTCAAAAACCTGCGCTTGACTGTCCCCCCGGTGGCCAGGGAACCTTGGTCACATGAACCGTGAATCGTATGCCCAATGTAGCAATGCCTGCCTTTGTCGGGCATGACATGATAGCTCGCGAGACCTGCAATTCTTTCTGATCTGTGCCGCATGACGACGGATCGCTTTCCACCGCTTTATCTGCCGAGCATCCTCTTCCGGCATCCTCCGTCCCATGTAATACCGACGATACCACTGGAACCATCCGCGCGGATCGTCCTTATGGATCCATCCCTTCCGCTTCCATTCAGAGAGCAGCTGCGACGCATCCACACTGAAGAAATTCAAAGACACATCTTTCTTTTGTGGGGATACCTTGGCGAGTGTAAACCATGACTTCGGAAACTCGCGCTGACAATCCGTCATATACTTCCCGCCGAAGATCCCAAGCGCGAGCATTTCCCTTGGCTTTAAATCTGGCTTGAATTCCGGATCGAATTCGTGGCATATGATCTCCCTTACCCGATAGGACAAAAGCTCTTTCCAGGCGCTGCATAAAGCGCGCACCAACCTGCACGTACTTCATGGAACACGAATATCGTTTTTTTTAGTCATCACTTCTTGGGAAACCACGGGAAGAAGACGCTCGTTTTTTTCGCATAGTCCCTGAATTCCGGCTGCTCCATCATCTTCTTCTCAAGCATGGGTACACCGGATACGAACAGGAGCAGATACGTGATGACCGCAGGGCCGATGAAAGCCCATGATCCGACGCCGGACGCGAACGCCGCGAGTCCGATCCCCCACCACATCGTCGCCTCGCCGAAATAGTTAGGATGACGCGTGTATCTCCACAGACCCTCATCCATCACCTTCTTCGTTCGATTCTTATCGGCGATAAACCGATCGAGTTGCGCGTCCCCGACTGCTTCAAAATAGAAGCCGACGATCCAGATAACGATACCAATGGCTGCAAGCATGCTGAACGTTATTCCATCAAGCCCGTTCAGCATGATCACCGGCGACACAACGACCAGCATCAGGAATCCCTGTAAAAAGAAAATCTGAAGGATGCTGCGCACCACAAACCATTTCCCCCAATCCTTGCGCCATTGCGCATAGCGGAAATCCTCCGGTTTGCCGTGGTTCCGGCGCCCTATCCTAACCCCGAGCCTTATCGCCCATACAGCGACCAAAAGAGTGACGACGATCTTCATCGCTGACCAGCCCGGTCCGACAAGGCCTGCGACAAAAGCCGCGATGAGATGTCCTGGACCCCACGCGATGTCCGCGATGCTATTGTCTTTCCTGACCTGAGCGATGATGAACAACATGGTCGCATACACGAGTATCACCAGTCCTGGGATTATGAACGGATCGAATGACGACATAAGTATAAGTATAAGTTGGCGTGAATATTTTTACGGATCAGCCATCCGACGCCTTGCGGAAAAGGATCTGGACGTCATCTATCATCTTACCTTGGAAGCCCGCCTCGCAGGAAACGAGATAATATAACCACTTCCGACAGAACTGCTCATCGAAACCGAGAGCGCGCACCTCGTCCTGCCTAGCGAGGAAATTCCTGCTCCAGTAATCGAGCGTTTTCGCATAACTGTCCCCGAACCGCTCCAGGGATTCCAGCCGCATTCCGAGCTCGGCTACCGTATCCGAAACCTGTTGCACCGAGAGCAGTTCCCCGCCCGGAAATATGTATTCCTTGATGAAATCGGTCTGTTTAAGATAATCCTCGAAGTGCTCGTCCGGACAGGTTATGCACTGGATACACGCCACGCCCCCATCCTCCAGCAGGTCACGGCACTTCTTCAGAAAGACCGGGACATATTCATGACCGAGCGCCTCGACCATCTCTATCGATACGATCTTGTCGTATAACCCTTCGAGATCCCGATAATCCTTCTTAAGCAGCGTTACCCGATCCTCGAGGCCCTCACGCGCGATCCTCTCTTTCGTATACGCATGCTGAGCATCCGAGATCGTGGTGACCGTCAACCGGCAGCCGTATTTCTTCGCCGCAAATGAAGCGAATCCTCCCCAGCCGCATCCGATCTCGAGGACCGAATCATCCGGGCCGAGTCCGACCTTCTCACAGATGAGCCGATACTTGTTCTCCTGTGCCTCCTGGAGACTCTCGTCGCCCATGAAGACGGCCGATGAATAGGTCATCGTGGGGTCGAGCCACAAAGAATAGAATTCGTTCGAGAGATCATAGTGTGCGCGGACGTTCCTCCGACTGCCGGATCTGGTGTTCTTCCTGAACCTGATTGCCAGGCGCAAAGCCGCGGACGCCAGATTGATGAAAGAAAGGCTATCCCTGTTGGTGCCGAATCCCGGTAACAGTCCCCTGTTCTGGATGAACCACAACAGGAGCCGTTTCAGATCGTCGGTCTCGAAACCGCCGAGGAAATACGCCTTACCGAAGCCGGTCTGACCGTAAAGTACGACGTGCCTGAAAAAGGCGTCGTCGACTATGCGCATGTCGGCCTTATCCACCAGGGCCGACTCCCCTTCCCCTTTCGGGCTGCCAAACGTATAAACTTTTCCGTTGTGCCACATCTCGAGCACTCCCTTGAATCCCGGTCTGCTTAAAAATTTAAGAACTATGGTCTTGAACATATGCTATGCGTCTTTATTGCCCCGGATCGTCTGTGCGATCTTTTCGTCCTCTTCCTCCTTATCCCGGAAGCGTATCTTCTTAAGGAACAGTTTCAAGGCCTGATAGTAGATACGACCGATGACCATCAGGGTGAACAGGGGGTACCGGAAATTGAGCCTGAACAGCAGTCCGTCAGTGAGCTCGTGTCGGGCACCCACGAATGTCGCCTTGAGCTCGCTCTCACCGCCTTCCTGAGAATCGACTGAGATCATCACCGAATCACCGGGTTCACTGAAACTCCACTCAAGGATATTGTCATGATCGATGAATGGCGAGATGTAGAAATTCTTCTGCTGTCGATGGCCGTGAAGATCAGCTTTCGGATCCCTGATCGGTGTGAAGTACATCTTCTGGTCCCCGAACGTGTTGTTGACCTCGCTCAAAAGGACCCGGAAGATTCCGTCGGCATCGTAACAATAGTAGAAAGAGACCGGATTGAAGGTGTAACCGAATGTCCGCAGGTTCGTCAGAACCATCACCCGACCTAAAGAAAAATCGAATCCCGCATCACGCAGCAGTAACCCGATGCGCTCCTTAGTCGTCTTCTTTCCGCGATACCTCTCGGCCTTGAAAGAGACGTTCTCCTTCATGATCGTCTGCGCCGTCGGATCATCCTGATCGATGAACTTGAAATGGTCGCGATCGTGAAAACTGAAGAGGTTGAAGCGATCCATCGAAAAAAGCGTGAGCTTCCGATGTAGGTCGGGAATCTCGTCGAGGTCGAGATACATCATGTAGCCCGGGTACGAAAAGGCGTTTTTGCGCGGCTTTGTCCGGGCATGTGCGAGCTTTCCTATGTAGGCTGCTGAATTCATCGCGGTCATGCTAACGGTTTCAGGCGCTCAACGACCTTAAGGGCCGAGCAGAGGCCGTCCTCATGGAACCCCCACCGGAAGTAGGCGCCGGCGAAAAAGATGCGAGTATCCTCATTGAGCGAGTGCAGTTCGGGCTGGCGGGAGAAATTCTCCACCGTAAAGTGAGGGTGAGAGTATTGGATCTCCTTGATCACCTTATCCGGATCGACTGGCGTGAACGGATTTATCGAGACAAAATGATCCTTTCTGGAATCCGTATGCTGCAACGGATTCATCCAGTATGTGGTTGACGTCACCTTTCTGCTGTCCGATAAGGTCTTGATACCCTGATTCCAAGCGGCCCAGGCCTTCCTATTCGGCGGCATGACAGAACTGTCCGTATGAAGGATCGCCGTATTCGGGGTATAGCCGAACTGTCCAAGGAGTTCCCTCTTCCCGGGCGCGAGGTCCGGGACGAGTCTCAGGCTCTCGTCCGAATGGCTCGCCAGGACCGCGTAATCGAAATCATATGACCCCTTGGGCGTCTCTACAGTGACTCCGTCTGCCGACTCCACCACCCTGACCACGGGCTCGTGCAGTCGGATGTCGAAATCGCCGGTCTCGATGATCCTGCGGGTATAGGTATCGGAGCCGCCTACTACTGAATACCATTGGACCGGCGGCCAGAGCTTGAGCATGCCGTGATTGAAGAAAAACGGGATGATTATGGCGATCGGGAAATCGTATGCGTCGGCATTGACCTGCCCGGTGGACCAGACGGCCGCGGAAAGCGGCGCCAGATAATTCTGAAGCAGGTCCTCGGACAGCCCTTTGCGCCGGCAATACTCGGCGATCGTTTCGCGATTGTCGGACATCTTGTCCCGATCGGCCAAGGCCATCCTATAGAACTTGGGGATCTCGAGCAGAAATCTCCAATAACGAGCCGAAACGAGCCTCTTCCTCTGCGCGAAAAGACCGGATGGGCCGGTACTCGAATATTGCAGGCCTGTATCGTGATTCCATACAGAAAACGTCATTTCGCATTTCTGCTTCCTGACGCCGAGCTCCTTGAACAGGCGGACGAGATTCGGATACGTGTTCCGGTTGAAGACGATGAATCCCGTATCGACCGTGAATTCATGGCCGTTTTCACGCAGACGGTGCGTATGAGTATGCCCACCGAGGTAGTCGTTCTTCTCAAAGAGAGTGACGTCGAAATCATCTCTCAAGTGATAAGCCGAACCCATCGCGGATATGCCGGAACCGATTATGGCGAGTCTTTTCTTCATAAGAGACGGTGCATCAACGCTTTTTGTGCACAATCAGAGGCCGAGATACTTGCTGCAGATCAGGTAAGAGAGCGCGGATACGGAAAACGACAGGGCGATACCCCAGACGATGTCGATGATCGCTATCTGCCAGGGGTAACCCTTCAGGACGGCAAGATTCGTGAGATCGAAGGTCATGTAAGTAAAGAAGCCAAACATCGCACCATACAGAGCGGCGTACGACCAAGAGCTGTTCTTCAACGCCGGATAGATGGAAAAGATCACGAGACCGACGATGAATATGAGATAGAAGGTCACCGCGGCGGCCCAGTTCGGTGTGGGTCGCATCAGATGACCCATGTACTTGCCGTAAATACCCTTAGCGACGACCCCCAGCCAGACGAGATCGATCGCGAAAAAGATCGGGACTGATACGACGTAAACTTTTATGAATGTAGCGAGATCCATAATGATAAAAAGATTTCATGATTTTTGTCATGATTAGTGTACCAAAATCCGAGCCAAAAGGCTCGGATTCTCGTGGCTGCGGGACTAGGACTCGAATAGATGATCAAATTGGAACACCGGCCCGTTTCTTGAATCCAGAATTGGAACGATTTTTTAGCTTAAATTAGCAAAATTAAGGCTATTTTGTCAAAATTGAATGACACCTTATTTCGTTCCAATTTATTTGCTAACTTTAGCGAAGTCGAGTGTCGCACATTTAACGGTAGCCGACACTCACTTAATCAAAAACCCCATCCGCTCGAATGGGGTTTAAGGCGTCGTCACTGCTCTGGAGGTCGCTGTTCAGTTCTATAAAATACGATCTAATCTGTCGGTCGTGATCCCGTCGACGCCAAGCTGGCGTAAGACGCGTGCCGTTTTCTTGTCATTGACCGTCCACACATGCACCTGCAGTCCGTTCTCATGACACTCGTCCACGAGTGCCTTGGTCGTCAGTTCGTAGTGTGGAGAGAGGATGTCCGCGCGCGCGTTCAGTGCCCGTCGGACCATCAGGCCGCGCCACTTCTTCCGTCTGAAGCCGCCGAGCTCGGTCTTCACCTGCGGATGCAGGCCTTTCACCCGCCGCAAGGTCACCGGCATATCGTTGATGATGATCACCTCCCGGACCATCCGTCTTTTTGCCACTTCACGCATCACCTGCTCCTCGATGCCACGGGATTTGATCTCGATCTTGCCGGCGGCCCTTCCTTTGAGGAGATCAAGGGCCTCTCCGAGGGTCGGTACCCGCTCGCCGTCACCTGTCCGGGCTTTCCGTATCTGCTTCAGGGTGAGCTCACGCACCAGGCCCTTCCCGTCCGTCGTCCGACGGATGTCATCATCGTGCATCACCACGATCTTCCCGTCTTTCGTCCGGCGCACGTCGAATTCGATCATGTCCGCCCTCTGGCGGAGAGCTGTCCTGAAAGAGCCGAGCGTGTTCTCGGTTTTGATATTCGGAGCGCCGCGGTGACCGATCATCAGCATAACGATGTGCGCTATCATCCTGTATATATCATCGTACCAGAAAGGAAGACGCCCGCTAATGGGCACACCCCCCCAAACAAAAACTCCGGACAACGTCCGGAGTCGGTGGCGGCAGGACCGCTCAAAGGGCCGCGCCGGCCCCCGCCGCCAGGGCGAACATCAGCTGGGCCAGGTAATACATCGGGAGACCGATGACCCCGTTGACGGGCTGGCTCCGGATGAAACGGTCGCGGGCTACGAGGATGTCTGAGCCCACGAACAGGCCGGCCGCCGTGAGGTACAGGGCGCTCCTATGGACGACGGTCATTCCGGTGGCCGAGACGGCCATCAGTCCGATGACGATGATGTAGGCGACCAGCAGGGGCCGCAGTATTCCCTGGACGCGCGGCCAGAATATCCTCAGGCTGATCCCGCCGATACAGACCATCATCATGATCGTCAGTCCGCTCCAGGCGGTGAACAGGCCGTAAGCGAAGAAGGCGTAGACATAGATGACGTGTCCGCCGAGAAAGGAGGTCATTCCCAGCATGAAGCTGGCGCCCTTCCCTTCAGGGATCAGCAGGACATCGCCGATCGCTCCCAGCAGGAGGCCGACAAAGATCAGCTGACCGAGGGGGTTACCCCAGGCTCCGGCCAGAAGGGCGGTCAGCAGGAAACCGAGAGATGCGAGCGGCTTGACTCTCCTGGCCAGCATCTGTTTCTCACCCTTCCACACATCGACTTTCGCCCAGACCAGGGCAACGACCGCGCAAACGGTCAGCAACATCGGCGCGATGACCCATCCGCTGGACAGGGCACTATTAAGCTCAGGCATTCTTCCTCCTATTGTCAAAGAACATCGCACCGTACACCCGCATCATCGGCCTGTCAATGTGAAAACCGCCCCCGAAGGTGGCGGTTATCATTGCATATCGGATTGTCGAACCGGGCTACTGAACGTTCACGCTGGATGTAAAAGGTGTCCCGGCTACCATTCCGGTGACCTCATAGGCGCCGTAAGAGACTATGCGCCAGGTGAACTTCGCCTTGCCGTCCGCGTCAGCCGTCTGCGACTGGTCCGAGGCGCTAAACACGCCAGGGCCGGCGAGCGATACGTCTACCGTGACCCCCGGTGTCGTATTGACCACGAGATAAACCTCGCTGTAACTCCCAGGGGCGACGTGGTCATAGGACATTTCAGCGGATATTTCGATCGCTTCGACCGCTTCCTCCGGCTCAGGGACTTCGATCCCAAGGTGACCCGCTATGCTGGTCCCACCGTATGCTGTCCGCGGATCCACTCCTCTGATCGCATGGAGGAAGTTCTGGAACATGACCGCCTGTATCTCATCATCGTAGACGCCGTCCGTCGTGTCGTTGCTCCATTCTCCCCGGTCCGCCTCGACCGCGTGCCAGAGTTCATGCAGCATCGCCGTGCAGAAATCCTTGTCCTTCAGCTCCGGCACCCGCGCCTTCACCCTTTCGAGCTCGGCTTTGGAGATCTTGGTTTCGGTTCCGGTGCCGTTCCCGTTGAACGCGTCGTCGTTGGTGTCGGGAGTGTTGGACCAGTCAGGCCCTTCGGTGATCTTGTGGGTGTTGCCCGAGTTCTCGAGCTCGCGGATCACGTCGCCGACGAGCCCCGGATTGTTCCTGTAGGTGGCGAGGCACTCGTTCACGTCGTCCCTGAACTCCCGGCTGCCTTCCACCGAGACGCTCGCTTCGGCTGAAGGAGTCCACAGGAAGAAAAAGGCGACCGCGAAAAACGCCAAACCCGCTTGGTACACTTTTTTACGGGGTGTTTGTTCACGCATAGTGGATGTATCAGGAGGTGATTTCAAAAGATACGGTAGCGGTGTTGCTGCCGTCGTAGACGTGGTCGCATTCCGGTGACGCCGGACCCGGGTACGCGTACATCAGTTCGAGTTCATAGGTTCCCGGCGCTCCGACGTCGTAGAACGTGGTCATGCCTCTGGTGCCTTCCGCGACAGTGGCTCGGAGTGTCTGTGTTGAGAGCCCCTCGTCATAGGAGCTGGCGAGCGTGATGTCCAGGCTCCCTCCCTGCGCGAGCGGAACCAGGCTGCTCTCGAGCATTTTCGGGAATGAAGTGATGAAGTAGGACGGGGCGGTGCGGGTGGCGACGTCTTCGCCGTCTTTGCGAACCGAGACGAGTTGCACGGCGCCTGATGCCATGTCGCTGACGCACGTTTCGCCGCCGTCGTTCATGAGCCGCAGGTTGATCACGACGCTCTCGTCCGGCGCGAACGATGCCTGCGCCGCGGCTGCGGTCAAGGATATGTTCGGCTCCGGTTCGCCCGGCCGCGACATGATGACCGCCGCCACGACAACGAACACGATCAACACGATTAGCGTAATTAGTTTCTTATTCATATTTGATGTGGGGGTCAGGGGTATAATCGACGGTTAGTTTAGCATTGTTTTGGGGTGAGGGCAAAGCGGTCATATCTTGCAATGCGGGACTAGGGAATCTCATTGCTCGCCTGCGCCTCCTCGCAAAAGCCGGCCACCGCAAGGGTGACCGACGCTCCCCTACCCCAACAAAAAACCGCCCCCGAAAGGGCGGTAATTTGATATCGGGATTCGTCGGCGGCTTAATTAGTACTTATCTTCGTGCTCGAATTCTTTCAGCGGAATGTCGCCCCTCTCTTCCGTGACCGCCTTCGTCTCTTCGGCGAATTTCGCCTTCACGATCTCGAGCGCTCTTTTGAGCTCTTCCCTATTGGCGCACTTCACGAACTGTTTGCTCCCGAATACCGGGCCGCTCACATCCCGCCCCTGGTCATCCTTGGCGTCGGACCATTGGAAATCCTCCAACCCCAAAGACTCTTGGGCGGTGCCGATAAAATATATGCCGTAACTTTCCGCATAATGAACACCGAAGGGGTACCCTTCGATATACGCGGCTTGGATACACCCATCCTTCGTGCCGAAAGGCACGTCATCACCGAGTTCTTTGGTGAAGTAGACCCTCTTTTTGATCGTTTCGTAGGTCTCTCGGGCGGCCTTCTGGCGCTCCTCTGGATCAGCCGCCACCTTCTTAAAATCATCGATCTGTTCGAGAAACTGTTCTCGGTTGACTACCTCATCATGTTTGAGCGCCTGTGCGGAAGCCGCGAGCCACCACGTCGTTTCGGCGTCCGGATCCAGGTCGCGGAGTTCATCCCTGATCTGCTGGATCGTCTCGGGCGTATATGCCGCATGCAACTTCGCCGCCAGCCCCTGCTTATCCCGAGGTATGCTGTCGATCGCGCAGGCGATACCCGCATCGAAGCCTGGTGCGGGCTGATCTACGCTCGGTACCCGGGCGGTCAATGACTCCTCCGATACCCAGTCGGGCCACTCACCTGACTCTTTGACCCGGCCGGCATTCTGTCCGATCTGGCTTCTTATTGATTCGATTCTGGCCTCTATCTGTTGCTCTCGTTCGAGGCGCGCACCTTGTTCTGGATTCATATGAATGTCGATTAATTTGTCACAATATAGCAGATTAGAGGGGGTTGGCGCAACGGATGGCCGGCGCTCTCCCACCCCAACAAAAACCGCCCCGGAGGGCGGACTTGTTTTATGGATGTCTATCACTTGGCCGTCACCCGTCCCAGATAGACTCCCAGACCGATGCCGAGGAAAAACAGGACGAGGGCTCCAGGGTCGTGCCTAGACAACAGTATCCCCGTGATCGCCGCTATCGGAGCTGCTGCCCACAACGCCCTCTTGCTGATGGTGATGCTGTCCTTGTCCTTTTTGGTCATATGATTTTCTTTACCCCAACATGATCCCCTGCCACAGGAGCCACACGCCCAGGATAATCAGGAAGAAGGCGCTGTAGAACTGTTTCTTCTTGAACCGCTGGGCCTGTCTGCGTATCTGTTCGGGAAACCCGATCTTCATTATTCCCTTGATTACCGTCGACCACCCCAGGATCGTGATCACGACCCGCCAGTCGGTGACCCAAACATTATGGAGGATTACGGTGACGAGCCCCATGATCAGGGTGATGTATCCGGTGGAGATGACGAACGCCTTGTCGTCGGTCATCTCGATCGTCTTGCCCAGTTGTCGCGTCGCGATGAACAGGATGCCGAAGATCAGGAAAAAACTCCCCCAAAGTTGAGCGAAAAAACTCGTCATGTCCATATTGGCCGAGGTTAAGATTCCGGGATCATTATACCACCAGCCGCGACCCTTAAGCGATTTTCGCCAGGATGGTCTCGAGTTCCGCCGCCGCCATCACCACGGCGTCGGCGGCCTTGATGAACGCGTACTGCACCTTTTCCTCGTCGCGGTTCCTGATCATGGTGCGGAGCACGTTGCCGACCTGGTCCGGGGCCAGCCGGTCGACATCCACCTTCATCTCGCTTTCCGTCTTGCCGTACCAGGCCTCATAGATGTGCTGGATCGTGTTCTCCCGCTTCCGTGCCGCCTTGATGCATTCGTCGCAGCGCTTCGGGTCGGTCCCGAGCGTCTCGATCGCCTCCTTGATCAATTCCACCGCCTCGGACAGCTTGCCGAGCATCTCGATGATGTATTTGTCGGGCGACACCTCGAATTTCTCCATCCTGAGGACCGCCTTTTTGGATTCGTCCATGATGTCGTCGATCTTCTGGGACAGGTTTTCGATGTTGTGCCGATCGAATTTGCCGGTGATGAACGTGCTCCGGACCTTCGCGGTGATGTCGTGCCGCGCCTCGTCGGCCTCGTTTTCCGCCCGGTCGACGGCCTCCGCCGCTTCCGGGCCGGGTCTCTCGCAATAGTCTTGTGCGGTCTTCAGCCCCTCGATCACCGTCCCCGCCTGTCCCGACAGCAGGCTCATGAAATCGATCTGTTTCGGGAAGACACGCGATAAGGATATCTTTTTCCAGGCCATATGAATTACGGTTGCGCTAATAATGATTCCGATGATATGGGGCCACATTCCCCGGAAGAGGAGAAGAAAGGTGGCCGACAGGGTAGCCGAGGCCGGTATGGTGACGAGCCAGGCAAAGACCATGTCTCTCGTGATCTGCCAATGGACGCGTTTGGGATTCTCCGCCGCGCCGGTCCCCATCACGGAGGACGAGATGACCTGTGTGGTCGAAATGGGGTAACCAAAGACTGAGGAGAGGTAGATGATGGACGTTGAGGAAAATTGTGAAGTGAAGGAGTGGATCGGCTTGATGTCGTAGATTCCCCACCCCAAGGTGCGGATGATCCTCCACCCCCCGCATAGGGTCCCGACCGCGATGGCGACTGCACATGAGAGCATGACCCACAGGGGAATGAACGCCTCTCCCCGTACCTGCGCGTGCATTCCCGCGATGGTCAGGATGAAGACGATCACGCCCATAGTCTTCTGGGCGTCATTGGTCCCGTGCGAAAGCGCCTGAGTGATGAGCGTCGCATGCTGCGCTTTCCTGAAGAAGCTGTTCGTCCTCGCCGGCAGAGCGATGACCGCGCTCACGAATATGGCAACGCGAGTCAGTACCGAGGCCACGAGGAAACCGATCAGGGGGGAAGCGATCAGGATAGCAAAGACACTGAGCACCTTCAGCCAGTTCACCGGAGCGAACCCCCAACCGACCACGAAGGCACCGAGAAGCCCGCCGATAAGCGCGTGCGATGACGACGAGGGGGTACCCGTCCTCCAGGTCCAGAGATTCCAGAGTATCGCCCCGAGGAGGGCAGCGATGATGACCAGCGTGCTCGAGACCCCCTTGGTCATCAGGTGCGGATCCACGATGCCCTTGCCGAGCGTCTCTGCAACCTTGCTGCCGAGAAAAAATGCTCCGACGAAATCGAACGTTGCCGCGATGATCAAGGCACGCAGGGGCTTGATGGCATCGGTCTTGATCACGGTCGCGACCTGGTTGGCGGCGTCGTGAAAACCGTTCGTGAAGTCGAACGCAAGTGCCAAAGCAATGGCGATAACGACAACGACGATCTCAATACCCATGCGGTTACCTCAGGTTGCGTATATCTATTCAGACTAGAAAATCAAGGACACCGTGTCAATCGTCGTACGTTTGAAGCGGTTGATACTCGCCTAAAAAGTCTCTCATTGAAAACCCCCGCGTCCGGACGCGGGGGTCGTGATGAGAAAAGGTTTTACGTCGGCGTGACCGCCATCGCCCGTCTACGCCCGACGGCGCCGAGCACGAGGGCACATGAACAACCGACGGCGGCCGCGGCAATCGTATATGGCTCTCGTGGCCAGGCAATCGCAGCCAGAATCGTCGCAGCTGCCACCGCATTCATTCCGAGAAGCCACGCCGGCCTGATTCCGGTCTCCTTCATCGCGTACCGTGAGCACGCGGCGAAGCCGGCGGCCGCGGCTATCGCCAGGACCAAACAAAGGATGCCGCGGGTCTCGAGAGCGTCCCTGGCGCGGGCGTAAGTGCCCATGCCGGCCATTGCCGCGCTCAGCTTATAACAGAGGGCGGCGGTGAGCGCTCCGAAATTGAGACATGATGTCGCGAAGGTGGCGTAGTGGCTGAAACCGAAGGCGTGTGCGGACGCCGCCGCGAGGACGGCAAGCGTGAATCCGGTGAGGAGGAGCAGCCCCGCGAATGACATGTGGTTCGCTCCTGCGAACTTGAACAGGCCACACACCGCAATTACGGACACTTCGACGTAAAGCAACAGTTTGGTAAAGGAACTCATTTCTGTCTCCAGCGGATACTTGATCATCAACGGCTTATTGATGACGCCGCACCTTAGCAGATAATAGCGCCTGCGTCAACCGACGCTCCTCGATCAAAAAACAGCCCCCGCAGGGGCTGTTTCGAATATCGCTCAGGACGGGGGTGTATCACTGCGGTATAAGCCGTCGGCTAATCATTCCCCGCTCCCCAGCTGATGTAGGCGTCGTAGACCTCGCCCTGGGTGGCCCAGGTGAACAGGCCTTCTTGGGACATCTCCTGCATCCGGCCGAAGAAGAGTTCCAGGCCGCTCTCATACTCCTCCGCGAACAGACTGACCGGCAGATAGACAGTCAGCTTGCCCACCCGGCTGTCGTCATGCTGGGCGATGGCCTCCCGGATCGCCGCCTCGATGGCGTCGACATCCTCCTCGGTTATGGGGCAGGTGTGGCCGCCGTAGGCGCAGGCCTTGAGGTCGCCACCCTCGGCGTAGGTGTCCACGCGACCGAATTCGCCGGAAGAGACCAGGATAGTGCCGTCGGGGTCGGCCACGAAGTCCTGGGCGTCCTTGACCATGAAGGGATGGAGGCGGTCGACCAGGTCCACCGGGGCGTTGTCGTGATAATAGTGGTCCCGGATGTTCTCATCGGTCCAGTCGGAGTCGGGGCGGGCGGACAGAGGCATGGAGAGGTAATGCAGGCCCACGATGCCGTCCAGATACTTGAATCCGGCCAGGGTGGCCCCGATGGCCCAGTCGCTGGCACCACCACCGCCGCTGCAGCCGCGGTTGTTCTCGGCCCCGACCAGGGCGTCCACCAGATCCTTGTTCTCCTTGAAGAACTCGGAGTATCGTAGCGGCGGGACCGCGGCGTCACGGGCGCCGAAATCACAGTGCGTCCCCACGCCGTGACCGCTGTCGAGCACCTCCTTCATCATGTTCACGTCCCACCTGTCGCAGCCCCGGGCAAAGGGCTTTTCGCTCTCAATGGTCAGCTTAGCGCCGTAGCTGTCGGCCACTCCGATGCCGAAGCGGAGCTGTTCCACGTGTCGCAGGAACAGGGCCTGGTCGACGTCGTCCTTCCAGGGGCCTTCCATGTGGGTCATGGTGGTCATGAAGAAGGGGGCGCCGGTGCGGCTGTCGGCAGCGGTAGGCCGGTCCGGTTGGCCGGGCGGCGTCATGGTCGGACGCGTCGGCGCCGGACGACCCGTGAAATCGGGGGTCTGGCGGCCAGATTCATCGGCGCCGATACACCCGAAACCTAAGGCGATCAGGGCACACAGGGCGATAGGAATGGTCAGGCGAGGGGTCGGCATAAGAGTGGGACCAAGGGATACGGGAGAAGTATAGCATCATTTGATTCAACGCGAGTTTCGGGCCTGTTCCACCGGCACTTTGATTGAAAAACCCATCCGTTCGGATGGGTAGAGAGTCGCGCCGGAGAGCCGGCGGCAACTTTAGGGGCACTCGCCCAGGCGGTCGTCCGGGTGTTGTGTCAGATGCGCTTTGGCCGCCTTGTAGCCGACGCACTTGGTCTCCGCCTCGGGCGGGTTGCCGGGCGGGACGTGGCAGATGAATACCTCTCCGGGGGCGCAGTGGTCATCATCGCCGTCGTCCGGGTCGGTGAGGCATTCGCCTTGCCAGCAGACCAGGTCGCCCGCACAGTCCTCGTCTGAGACGCAGGAGGTCGATGGAGGATGGCTGCAGGTGCCGTCCGTGCAGATGAGGCCGGCCTGACAGTCGTTGTCCTCGACGCAGGCGTCGCCCTCTTCGGCCAGGGCGATGCACTCCCCCGCTTCGCAGACGGAACCCGCCGCGCAATCGTTCGTGTCCAGGCATTCGCCGTCTTCGGGCGGCCCTCCGGGGAGCGGCGAGTCGCCGCAGCCGACAGGAAGCGCCAGGGCGCCGAGCGCGAGGACACACCAGAATAAGGAGGCATACCTTAATCTCACTTCACTCTCCTTTTCGTCGCCTATCCTATGAAAGGACGTTGGGGCAGCTTACCACCCCGCATCCCTTGATATCAATAGATAAAAAACAGGCGCATCCGAGGGCTCTCGGCCGCCTGTCCGGAGACCGTCTACCTGTTCAGGTAGGTGATCGTCAGCTGCAATCCGGTAGCGAACGCCACCCAAAGCAGATAAGGGATATTGACCAGGGCGACCCATCGGAGGTGCGGCCAGACGACAATCATCGCCCAGATCAGGGTGCCCAGCACCAGCAGGATATTCAGGGACGCCAGCCAGTTGTTCTTCAGGCCGAACTGGAGGGGGGTAAAGGCCAGGTTGAAGATGGCGTTCAGGATGAAGGGCAGAGCCACCGTCCAGGAAAGCTCTTTGGCGACCGCTTTGTAAAGCACCGTCCCGAAGGAGACGACGATTATCGCGTAGAGGGCCGTCCAGACGGGTCCGAAAAGCCAGGCCGGGGGTGCCCAGGCGGGCTTGGTGAGTTGAGCGTACCAGGTCGTCATTTCGGGCATAGGTCGGGTGATTGGTGAATAAGTCCAGCGGCGGTCTTTGGTGCAGCATACCGAAATCCGGACGTCTCGGCTCGGGGGTTTGGTGGCTGCGCAGAAAACGGACCGCCTCAGACCCAATTCAGGGACTTGAGGACGGCGGTGGTCAGGGCACTGGTGGCGCCGCAGACGAAAACCCCCCAGGCAATATCGACTAGAGTCAGGGTGACAGACCAGTCTTTCACCAAGGCGTGGTTCGTCAGGTCGTAGACGCCGTAAGCGACGAGCCCGAGCGCTCCGCCGAAAAGCAGGGCTTTGAGCCAGCTGCCTTCGGCTTGGGGCAGGACGAGGAACAGGACCCCGAAAGAGAGCAGGAGGTACACGAGAAATACGCTGCCCCAGACGGGAGCGAACGACCCGTCACTGATCCGGGCGAACGACCTCATCCGGTTCAGATAGAAACCCTTGGAGATGACTCCGAGCCAGATTCCGTCGAGCAGGAGGAAAATCGGCAGGATGACGGCGAATTGACGGAGGAAGTTGATCATAGCGTATGCATCATCACATGAATCTAGAATCGTAGGCCCAGTGCAGGAGGGCCTGGCGCTGGCGGGCCCGGCACGAAAGGTCGTTCGGTATACAGCCTTTCTTGATCTGGGCCGCGTGTCGCCGCATGGCTTTCCAGCGCCTGATCTGCCGACCATCCTCTTCCGGCAGCCTTCGTCCCAGGTAGTACCGGCAGTACCACTGGAACCAGCCGCGGGGATCGTCCTTGTGGATCCATCCCTTCCTTCTCCATTCCGAAAGGGACTGTGACGCGTCCACCCCGAAGAAATTCAGCGAGACGTCCTTCCTGTCCGGTGACAGCTTCGCCCGCTCGAACCAGGATTTCGGGAACTCCCTCCGGCAATCCGTCATGTACTTCCCTCCGAACACGCCAAGCCGCAGCATCTGTTTAGGTGTCAGCTCGGGCCGGAAATCGGGATGGAAATTCCGGCCGACTGGTTCGGTCAGGACATACCGGTACCCTTGCTGCATCCGGTCGTTTACGATGACCGTCTTTTTTCGTTTTCTTGGCATAAGGAAGCGATGCATTCACCTTGCAGTATACCACCCCGCCGCATGAATCAGGAACGATATGTTAATATGTCGGCATATGGCCACATCTGATTCTGGACACAAGGGAATCCTCTTCGTCTGCCGCGGCAACTCGGTCCGGAGCCAGATGGCTGAAGGTCTGGCCCGGGCTGCGGCTCCCGAGGGAATCGAGGTCTGGAGTGCCGGAACGCATCCGATCGGCCTGGACGACCGGGCCGTCGCCGTGATGAAGGAGGTCGGTATCGATATTTCCGGTCAGACCTCGAAAAGCGTCGGGGACGTGCCGCTCGGCCGCGTCGACCTGGTCGTCGTCCTCTGTGGCGGCGCTGATGACCCCTGTCCGCAGGTATCGGCTGGCGTCGACCGGCTCCACTGGCCCTTGCCGGATCCGTATCTGACCGTACCGGCCGGGCCGGACGGCCTGGATACCTTTCGGCGGGTCAGGAACGAGCTCAAGGACAAGATCACAGGACTGTTCCGTCAGGCCGCCCCTTAGACGGGCGGCGTTTGACACCCCGATGCCGGCGTCGCACACTGTCGTTGAGCCCTTTCACTCGCGGAGGTAAGACATGAAGGCGAAGCCGGTTCTGGAGGACCATTACGGTCAGGAAGTGTGGGTGAACAAGACGACCGAGGCGCTGCGCCGGGACGAATGCCTCTGTCTCAACTGCGGCAACCTTCGGCCTAACCAGCCTGACAACTGCCCGGTCGCCCAGGCGTTCTTCAAGCTCTGCGTCGGCGAGAACGTCGCACTCGCGGTGACCCGCTGTCCGATCTGGACACCAAAAGAGGGGTGATTTCACCCCCGATAAGGCCTTTCACGAGGCCTTTTTATGTTGGCCGTGATTCTATCTCTCCTCTCTCAGCGCCAGGCCGATGACGACGGCGACGATGATCAGGGCGATGACGATGATGGCAGCGGCCAGCATATCACCAGCCTATATCTCGACCCGCTCGAACAGGACCGTGCCGAGCAGGAGGAAGGCGGCGGCGACCACCGACAGGATTACCAGATCCACCCCCAGGCCGAAGTGGCTGGAACCCACCAGGGCGCCCCTCAGGGCGTCAACGCCGTAGGAGAACGGGTCGACCCGGGCCGCGGTGAGGATCGCCGGAGGCAGGCCATCGAGCGGGAACAGCGCGCCGGAGAGGAAGAAGAGCGGCATCACCAGGAAATTCATGATGAGCGGGAAGGCGTGCATGTCCGACATTCGGGAGGCGATGGACATGCCGAGCGCCGTGAACAGCAGGGCCGTGAGGAACATGAAGACGAGCGCCACCGGAAGCATCAGCCAGCGCTCCGGCCGGAAGCCGACCACCAGCGTCAGCAGGAAGACGACCGCTCCCTGTCCGGTCGCCACCGTGGCGCCGCCGAGCGTCTTGCCTAGCATGATCGTCATGCGCGGCACCGGGGCGGCCAGCGTCTCCTTGAGGAAGCCGAACTGCCGGTCCCAGATCAGCTCGATCCCGGAGAAGACGGCCGTGAACAGCACCGACATGGCGATGATGCCCGGGGCCAGGAACTGGATATAGTCCCCTCCCCCGGCCCGCTCGTAGATCGGGCCGAAGCCGAAACCGAGGGCCAACAGGAAGAGCATCGGTTGGCCGAGCGAACCGATGATCCGGGGCTTGGACCTCCAATACCTCTTCAGCTGCCTCAGCCACATGACGTAGACCACGGACATATTCAGCGCATCCGCCGGGACCTGACGCGGGCCCGGAAGTTATCGGCGTCGTTCCATGCCTCATCGCGCAGACGCTTGCCGGTGAGTGCCAGGAAGGCCTCCTCGAGGGAACCGGTGCCGGTCGAATCGATGAGTTCCCGGACCGTGCCCTGCGCGACGATCTTCCCGTCATCGATGACAGCGACCCGGTCAGCCACCTTTTCCGCCTCCTCCATGTGGTGCGTGGTCAGGAAGACAGTCACGCCCTCCTGTTCGTTCAGCTCGCGGACATGCTGCCAGATGAGGTTCCTGGTCTGCGGGTCGAGACCGAGGGTCGGTTCGTCCAGGAAGAGGATCTTGGGATGGTGCAGGAGCCCCCGGGCTATCTCGAGCCGGCGCTTCATCCCCCCGGAGTACCGCTTCACCAGATCGTCCTTCCGTTCCCAGAGCCGCATCATCCCGAGCAGGGACCTGATTCGTTCGCGGCGTATCCGGCGGGGGACACGGTAAAGGGCCCCGTGGAACTCCATGTTCTCGCCGGCCGTCAGCTCCTCGTCGAGGCTCGGGTCCTGGAAGACGATACCGAACGACCGACGCACCTCGTCCCGGTCGCGGACCGGATCGCTGCCGTTGAGCCGGATATTGCCGGACGTCGGTCGCAGCAGGGTGGTGAGCATCTTGATGGTCGTGGTCTTGCCGGCGCCGTTCGGACCGAGGAAGGCGAAGATCTCCCCTTCGGCGACGCTGAAGGAGATGTCGTCCACGGCGGTGAATTCGCCGTATCGTTTGGTCAGTCCTTTTACTTCGATCATGTCCGTTTCAGGAGATCGGGCAGGTATTCTTGCCCATCGCGGCGTAGAGCGCGCACCAGCCGGTCGCGGCTTCATAGAGGACGAAGCCCGCCGCGGCCATAAGCAGCGCCTTCCAGAGCCAGAGACCCACGGCCAGCAGCGCCAGTCCCAGCAACAGGCGCAGCAGGCGGTCGTTCGGGCCGATATTGCGCGCGCCGTAGGGTATGGCGGTCTTCTGGCGCCGCGCCTGCAGTTTCTTGACCTGGCGCCACAGCCAGCCGATCACGAAACCCAGGACCAGCAGCGCTCCCAGCTCCACCGCCCCGAAGACGGACAGCAGGAACGTGGCCTTGGGTTTGCCGAAATAATCGCTCTTCAGTTCCGGCACCACCACCAGCGCGTAGATGATGTCATCTGCCCGGAAGAGCTCCCGTTCCCCCGTCGCCAGCACGTACTTGCCCAGGTCGTCCGGACTGGAGACCGTTATCTCATATTCCCCCGCCGCGGCCTGTGTCCTGAATTCCGGTCCGTTCAGGTAATCGTCGCCGGCGAACTCCTCATGGAACGGCGTCCATTCGTGCGCCGCGCCGTCCAGTTCGGCGACCGCCTCGCCGCCGGAGGTGATGGTCACCCGGAAATCGGTCTCGGCTCCCGGGATATCAGGCACGGTCAGGCCGACGTAGAGCTCGAACGGCGCGTCGGAGATGATGGCATATTCGGCCGGCTGTCCCCGCAGTTCCGCGTAGTAGGCCTTGGAGACCTCCGGCTCGTCAATCAGGATCGGCGTCGTGCCGTAGACTATCCGCGGCTGGTGCGCCGCAGCCGGGAAACTGAAGAGGGCCGCGGCCAGGATGAGGATAAGAAGTGTAGTATTGCGCATAAGCAGAGGCTTCATAAGACATATTTTGCCTCATGATCGCGCTTTTGCCCATGACATGATCGCGCCAGGCGTTACCGCCCCCTTGACCTCATTGCGGGCCCGCCTTATATTGACCGTGATATGCGAATCACAGGCAGAACCTATTTTTTCGGCTTTTTCTTCGCCGGCCCGGGAGGGCGCGGGTGATTCGTGTACGCTGATCGTGCGTAAACGAGGCCGGCTCTTCCCAGGGAGCCGGCCTTTTCAGTTCTTTGACCCAAGGAGAAGAGACCATGAAGCGATCTTCCGATCTGAGTTGCTGTTCGACCGATTCGCCGCTCGACCTTTCTGTTCCCGCCGTCCGCAAGGACAGCCGGCCGGGTGCCGTTCGGTCCGAGGTCGACCGGGTCCGGACAGCGACGGCTGTCCGGCCTCGCGACGCGGACGACGAGCGGGAGCTTTCCGTGACCGCCGGCATCGTGGTCTGGATGGCCCTGAACGGCGGCTGCTGAAGCGGCCGCCCCCCATTCTCTTCGGAGCATTCTTGCTTCGAACACAAAATCGCCCCGCGGGGCGATTTTTTTCGGGCCTGACTTGAGTCGCGGTCGTGGACCCGCCTCTGGTAAATGAAACCGCCAGCAGGAGCGCTGGCGGCAAAAAGGCGGGATCAGATTATCTTACTTCTCATCTTTCTCGGCTTGGGCCGCGAAGGCGAGGCCGACTCGGGCGAGTTGCTCCATGTCCTCGGCGGTCTCGACGCCGTCGACGCGCAGCACCCGGCCGGGGTTCTGGCGGGCCAGCTCCTCGAAGAACTTCTCCCGTTCCTCGATCTCCTGCCGAGCTTCCGGATTCGCGTCGTAATCCTTCCGCGGCAGGAGGTCGCACCGCCCCTCGTGAATCTTCGTGCCCGTGAGCTTCTCCACGACCACCTTGCAGCGGCCGTGATCCGGGCTGATGTCCACGCGGTACAGGCCCTGCACCTCGGCCCACTCGTCAGTCATGAGACCCTCGCAGATGACCCGGACCAGGGCCGTGAGGCTCGTGTTGCAGCACGGGCACTCGTAGCGGTCGGTCCGGATGATCACCTTGGTGGTCCGGACCTGCGGGTGGTCCACCGTCGGAACGTGCTTCTGGACGATGTCGGTGAGCACCCAATCGCCGATCCAGTGGTCGGCGTTGATGACGTACCGCGCGTGCCCGACCGCCTCATCAGGGTTGTCCGTCTGTGCCAGATCGAATACGATTCTCTGCATCTCTTCTCCCTCTTGGTGTGATCCGCTGATTCTTGTGTAAAGGTCCTCTGATTCGGCCAAAGGCCACATTTTGTCCCCGGTGACCACCTTGATGGACCTCGAGGACCATATAATTTAGCATAAATTTTCGCTTTTGTCAAGGGTGCTGCGGCATGAAAAGGCGCTGAAATAGGCGGGATGTTCGGTTCATCGACAGGTTTGGGGGGTTACTGATCGCAAAAGACCGCCCATTGGGCGGTCTTTCCTGTTCCGGTGTCCGATACCGGCTTAAGGAGTCGCTATCTCCATCCAGAGATTGATGTTCGTCTCGCCGCTTTCCTCGTCGCGGCTGATCATCAGGGTGGCCGAATCTTTGGTACCGTCCTCCTGCTCGTTCCGGCTGAAATCCAGCGACCGTATGCCGGCCATGTCCATGCTGCCGGTCGCTGCCCAGCCGGCGTCCGGCAAGGCATCCCCGTAGAATTCGGCGATCGCATCGACCGAAGCGTCCGAGATCCAGCTCAGGGTGAAGCCGGACCGGCCTTCGGAGCTGCTGCTGAAGGTCCCCTCCAGCCTGATTCCCGGCATGATCGGGAAATCGTCGGGGAAATTGCTGGGCAGGGAGGCCTCACCCTCGCCGCCGCTGACCTCGATCGTCCCCTGCTCGCCGGCTTCCGTGGTGTAAGTCATGGTGCCGCCCTCGTCGTCCGTCTCGATCCTGACCTCAGCCCCCTCGTCGTCCCGGAAGGTGACGACGCCGGCCCGCTCGTCGACGCTGACGCCCGTCTCCGCCTCGAAAGCCCTCTTCAGGCCGTAGACGGCCATCCGGCTCATGACCAGGTTGCCGATCCAGCCCAGCACCGCCAGGCCGACGACGACGGCGATGATGATAGCCAGTATCTTGCGGTTATCGGGTTTAGGCGACGGTTCGGAGGTTATCTGGTCCGGCCGCTCCGGCGCGGTCGGGGGTTGGGTCTTTTCAGGTTCCATAAGTGGAGAGGTTAAGGAGATAAGATGCGCTGTTTTAGCCTTACGCAGGTATTATGGCACGGTTTCCGGCACCGAACAATTACCGTGACCGGTCTTCCGTGCCTGATGACACCCTCTCCCGCCCGCGCGCCATCCTGGACACGGCCAACAGCGCCGCTAAGAGCGCGGACAGCATCACGAAAAATTCATGGCTGTCGAAGCCCAGGCCGCTGTCGGTCCGCAGCAGCAGGTCGTGCGCGTCGAACCAGTAACCGTGGATCCGGTAGTGGTCCAAGAGGAGCAGGGCCGGCAGGGCGGCCAGCACGATGAACGTTGCGCCAGTCCTCCTTACTGCCATATGGGGTCATTCCTTGGTGAGGGATCGGGTCACGGCCCGGCTTGCCTTGGCCGCCAGCCCCTTCACGTCTTGGGTCAGGTGCACGTAGATCATGAGGCTCAGGATGGCGGCAAAGAAGCACCAGACGGAGTAGAAGGCCTGCCGATAGTACCAGAGGGAGATGGCCAGGGCGCCGATCATGGCGAGACCGAAGACCCGGATGAACTTATGGCTCGACAGGAAACAGGAGAAGCAGGTCACGAAGACATAGGCCGCCAGGCCGTACGGGATGTCCGGCATGTTCATGGAATAGATGATGCCGCAGGCGCAGAGAGACGCCGTAACCGGTCCCTGGACGATGTAGAACAGCAGCCAGAGGCCCAGGGCGACGCCGAAGACGAGCAGTGCTTTGAGTGCGGTCCTGCGGCGGCCCGGTCTTTCGAGCGACATCACCGCGAACGGCACGTAGGCCGGCCACAGGACATGGGAGAACATGACGTACAGGAAGGCGGCGGCGGATTGAAGCCGGACGACCTCCGCCGAAAGCCAAACCACCCCTTCGGTCAGCTGTTGGATACCGAAGAGCAGGGGCATCATCGCCAGCGGCAGGCGCGATCTTGTCTTGGCCTGCCGCAGCGTCGCCGCTCCGGCGGCGCTCAGACCGCCGCCGGCGATGAAACTGGCTGTCGCCGAGAAACACATGAAGTCAGTATGACAGGTCCGTAAGCAAGAAAAAACCCGCCCGGAGGGCGGGGTTTTGTCATTGGGGCCGGAAGCGAGGTTGATACTCGAACTCGTCTTGGGCCTCGTTGTCGGTAAAGGTGTCGAGGGTCGTCTCGCGGGTGAACCAAGAGTTCACTACATTACCCGGGAACAGCTGGATCCGGTCGTTGAAGCCGTGTACCGAGGCGTTGAAGATGACGATCGCTGCGGCGATGTTCTCCTCGGCCTCCGAGAGTTCGCGCATCCAGCCGGCGTAGAGCTCGGAGGTCTTGAGGTTCGGGTAGGCTTCTACGGCGACTTGCAGGCCGGTCAGCAGCGCCTTGGAATGTTGGCTGACCTCCTTGAGCTGACCGACGTCCACCGAACCTTCTTGTAGCCGGCCGACCGCGGTGCGCAGGGCGGTGATCTCCTGGAGCACGCCCTGTTCATAGGCCTGGTGGTCCTCGAGTCCCTGCTCCAGTGCCGGGATGACCTTGAGTTTCCTGCGCTGGTAGGCGATGACGTCGGCCCAGGCCCGCTTCACGCGGTTCTTGGACGAGACGATGCCGTTGCGCAGGGCGATGACGGTTACCACGGTGAGTAGCGCGATCAAGGCGAGCGCGCCGAGGGCGATCAGTGCCAGATTCATGTCAGACTCCTTGGCCTCGGGATTCAGAAGTTGCTGTCATTGTATCTCTTGAGAGTCTCTACGAAGGTCATCAGGCGTCGCAGTTTCGGCAGCGCCAGATCGGACTTGACCTCCGCCTCGAAAGCGTCCGGGTCCTCGATGGAGGAGGACCGGCTGCGGTCCAGGATATCGCTGTCCGAGAAGGCGACGTTCATCCGGCCGTTCCGACCGACTTCCAGGTTAAGGCCGCTGAACATCCGGGACATTTCCAGGAACTCCAGTACGACCGCCGGTTTGAGGAATTTGACCGCTGCGTGCTCACTGTCGGCCACTGTCGTGAAGACACGGTTGAAATCCTCGGAGGTCGGCTCGTGCCGTACCGGGTAGTCGTAGTCGCCGCCGCTGGAATGGACGGCTAGGCGCTCCGCGAACGGGAAGTCCAGCAGCAGTCCGTAGCGGTGCAGCGTCTGGGTCCGGCGCTCCATGGTCGTGATCGTAGTCTTGCCGATCTTCTTAGTGACCGGGACGTAGTAGACGCGTACGTAGTGGAACACGTAGTGCTCGTAGGGAAAGGAGTGTTCCCGACCGGACCACTGGCCGCGGATAAGCCGCTCGATGTAGCGGTCCTCGTCGCCACGGCAACGGAACTCGCCGAATTCCTCATAGAGGTGTTCGTACATGTCCCGGCCTCGACCTTCGATGTCCTGCTCCTGCAGGCGGTTGTCGAAGAAGACGTCCTTCCTGAAGATCAGGTCGCTGATCTGGCCTATGGAGCTGTTGGCGAAGGCGATCACCAGCAGTACGACGATCAGCGCCAGCGCCAAGGCGCCTAGAATCCCGTAACCGACGATGTCGAGCGCGCGCTGCAGCGCCGGGTTCAGGAAGAAGGCCAGGGCGAAACCACCCCCGAGCACGGCCAGCGCCGCACAGACGTACCACTTGCTGCGGTTGTCGTAGCGGATCGGTCCCACCGCGTCCCGGAACTCGCGCAGGGTGGCGAATATCGAATCGAAGTCCTTCTCTTCCCGCGCGCCCTCGGCGGTCTGCCTGATTTGGGCGAGCATGGTATCGAGCTGTTGGTTGTGGCCCATCAGCGGCCCCCTTTTGTGTGAGTTGTGAAATAGCTGGTGACGTAGACGTCATCTCATCCTACTTATACAGGGAGTTCTGTCAATACAGCGGAATTTACCGCAGGACAGGCAGATTATGTTCGATCACGATCTATGAAAAGACCGCCCTCGGTTTGGGCGGTTCTGGTCCGGACAGCCGTCGTTTAGGTCTGCCCCGCCTCCATCTTGTCCCGGCAATCCTCGTCGTGCCAGGTCTCGATCCAGCAGCCAGTCGAGCGTTCGCTGGAGAAGACGGCTGCCGCCGCGCTGTCCGCCAGGTCGGCTCTCCGGTACTTCACGCCGTCCTGGTAATGGCAGACGAAGGCGGCGCTGCCGATGTCGCCGAGGCGGTAATACGGGACCTCACCGGCCTGTCGCGTCATGGCGATAGCCTTGCCCAGGAAATCGGTCACGAAGATGCAGCGACCGACCTCCTGGTCGTCGCCGGTGGTAAAGATCAGTACTTGATACATGCCGTGCTCCTTCGAAAGATCCAGTACCCCTTCACTATACTTCCTGCCCGAACCTGTCAAACCGAAAACCGCCCCGGAGGGCAGTTCTTTCATTCAGGGAAGACGGCCGCAGCTCACCGTGATGTCGTCGTTCTCGTTAATCGGATGGTCGGGTTCGGGCTCGTCCGGCCCGTAGAATTCGACCGCCTGGAATTGCAGGACGCAGGCCAGACCGCCGCGCACGAAGCCCCAGCGGCCGCTACCGGCCCCGTCCGCCATGTTATGGATGTCCTGCCGGTACCCTTCTTCGAGCAGGGCCGTCTCGATCCGGTAGAGCGCGTCGCTGTCGAGGGCCTCCATGGTCCAGCCGGCGATCTCCAGCTGGACCATCTGGTAGTCGGTCGGGTAGCGGCGCCAATCGACCGTCGTCGGTACGGGATAGCTGAAGTCGGCGCTGGCGGCTCGCCGGATAGTATCCATCCGTCGGATTACCGCGGCGTCATAACCCAGCTCACAGGGGGTGAACCAGGGATCGACGCACCTCTTGAGACGTTGGCACCATTCCTCGCCGGCATCCTCATTACAGCTTTCCGGAGACTCTTCGGCGGCCAGCGGTTCGAACTTGGAGGCGCCCAGGTCGCCCGAGTTGCTGTAGCCGTACTGTTCCCAGGTGCCGCGGTAATCCGGGTCGTCCGAGAGTTCGATTTGGGTCACCCATTTGATCCACTTGTAGCCCCACTTGTCTTCGGCCACCAGCTGGAACGGGAAGCCGGTCTCCGGCAGCAGGGGCGAGCCGTTCATGTTGAAGCCGAGCAGGATGTCGTTCTCTTCGAAATAGGCCCGCGGCAGGGAGGTGGTATAGCCGTCCTGGGCATGGAAGATCACCGTATCGGCCTCCGGCCAGGCGCCAGCCTCCTGCAGCAGGTCCCGGACCAGCACGCCTTCCCACAGCAGCCGGGCGCTCCAGCCCTCAACGCAGAACAGGTCGATCACCTTGGCGTATCTCTGCCGGTCTAGCACTTCGGCGTAGGTCAGCTTTTGCGGCCCGTCGACCAGGCCGGTGATTCCGAGCCGGTAGGTCTCGAGGTCGACATGCTGCGGCCCCTTAATGGAGTTGTCCGGCAGGTCGGTCACGGAAGAGAGCTTCTCGCCCTGGTACTCCCTGACTTCGACCGGGCTGAGCCGCTTCACGCCCGGGTCGATCGGGAGCCGGCCGCGCAGGTCAGCGACGGTCAGAGCGCCGGCCAGAAACGCCAGGCCGACCAACGCCCAAAGCGCCACCCGGACGGCCGTGATGTTCTGGGGCACTTTCTTGCCGCCGGACGTTCTCTTGAAGATCTTTTCGCGTGTCATAAATCGCTAATCGACGATCACCTGCACCCGGCCGACCTCTCCGGTCGTCAGCCGCACCTTGATGCCGCGCGGGTGGAACGGTTTGCTGGTCAGGATATCCTGGACGAACCCCTGAGTGAGGATGTTCGTCCCCTGATGTTTCTTCAGGGTGATGGCCACGGCCTGGCCCGGATGGATGTCGGTCCGTCTGGTCCCGTCCATGTGACTTCAATAGCCCATCTCCTCCATCATGGCGTCGACCGCTTCCCTGATGGCGGCCGGATCGGCTTCGGACATCCGTTTGATCCTGTTGCTGATGGCGCCGGCGATGGGTCCGAACTGCTTGGCCTCGATCGTCTTGCCGGCCTGTTCGGCGCGGTTCTTGAGATACAGGTCGATCCGCCCCTTCAGGTCGGCGAACACGGCCTTCAGCAGGGCCTTTTCCTTCTTCTTGGCGTCCTTGTTCTCCTGGCCGGCGTCCGGCGCCGACTCCTTCTTCTCGTCGGCGTTGACCGGCATGAATTCCTCGAAGGCCGGCTCGATGAAGCGCCGGGTCAGCTCCGCGAAATCCTCCCGCCCCCAGTCCTCGCCGAATTCGGCTGGGTCGAGATCCTTCGGTTCACCCCCCGCCGCCAGCACGTCCAGCCGCATCATGAGGGCATCGAAGCGCAGAGGGTCGTTCTTCTCGAGTTCCTGCAGCTCGCCGAGTTTCTTCATGAAGTTCTCGGGAAGGCGCCGGGCGATGATGGTATCCCCTTTGGGGAACTTGTCGGTGACGTCGAGCCGCGCCTGGAAACCGTGCCGCCGCAGGTATTCGACGCGGGCCATGTCGAGCTTCTTCATGGCCCGGTTACCCCTCTCCAGCCGCCGCAGTGCCTTGTCGCGCGCCTTGCCCGGCGCTTCGGGGACCTCCGTGTTGGTCATCGCCGACTCGACGCAGAGTTTGTGCCATTCCGCCTGACTGAACCCGTAGCGCGCCGGTTCGTCCTTGGCCTTGTCCTGGCAGCAGGTCATGGCCACCAGCATCTTGCTGTCCGAACCGCGCCACTGTTCGATGATCGAATCGGTCAACGTGCCACAGGCGTGCTTGGCGACCACCAGGGATTCGGGTTTGATCTCCGCGTCCTGCAGATAGCCGGTATTGTGTTCGGCGATCTCCTCCAGCCGGTCCCGGAACGGCAGATGGTCGATGATGGTGTCCATGAATTCGGCCACGCCCTCCTGCGGATCGACGATCTCGACATGGTCCACCTCCCGGCCACGCGACAGGAGCTCGTTGGTCACGGCCAGCCCCAGGTCGCCGGCGCCTCCGGCCATGTCGATCACCTCGCGGACCTCCTGGGGCAGGTTCTCCAGCTCCCGTTCGACGACCGAATTGACGTGGCGGAGCTCCTCCACCTTCTGCCTCATCTTGGCCTCGATCTTCTTGAAGAGGATTAGCTTGTCGTGTTCCGTGACCTCCTTGCCCTGCTCCTTCCGTTTCTGCCGGAGCGCCCCCAAGGCATCGAGGTAGACGTAATTCGAGCGGACGTAGAGCATCCGGCCGTAGAATTCCTCCCGCGGGCGGGTCAGCGCGGTCGTAGTCGGTTCGGCCTCCGGGACTTCGTCGCTCTCCGGCCGACCCAGGAGAACTTCCTTGGCGAAGGCCGCGTAGCGGTCTTGCTCTTCGGCCCGCTCCTTCTCGCTGGTCTGCAGGACGCGGGTGTGACCGAGTGCGTTCTCGGCGACATCGACGACCTCCTTCTCCTCATTCAGCGCCCTGACGACCGATGTCGCCAGATCGAAGCTGCGGGACAGGACGACCAGGAGGCCGGGATGGATCTTCTTGACCACTTTCTGGCCCTGGTCGTTCTCGAAATAGGTGACCGTCCGGTTGGGATCCCGGTCGTCCGGACCGACCCGCTTCTTGAGCCCGATCGACTCCATCAGCGGATCGCTGATCTCTCCTCTCGCTCCGACATAGACCCAACCTTCCGCGTCCTGCACTACGCCCGCTTCGTAACCCTGCAGGGCCATCGGCAGGAAGGAGGCGAAACCCTCGCCGATCGGCACTTTCTTCTCCCGGTCGTCCGGGGCGAATCGGATCGCCTTTTCGGAGTTCTTGAGCAGATGTTCCTGTGCCTTGGCGAAAAAGGCATCGTTATCCTGGACAGCCTCCTGGAGATGTCCCTCGATGCGCTTGATGTCATTGACGAACTCCGTATCATTGAGGTCCATTTCCCGTTCGTAGCCCATCGTCTCGGCCGCGGCCAGCATGAACCAGGCCTTCATCTCCGGCGTCCGGGGTTCGGCCAGTTCCCCGGCGAAGCCCCAGGGGCCGGCCTGCTGGATGCCGACACTGATGTCGACTAGGTCTTGGTAGACCCGGGCGGCTTCCTCCGGCTCCTCGACCATGCTGGAGACCATCTCCTTCACCTGGGCGTTGGTCTTGTCATAGGCCAGGATGGCGACCTCGTTCAGCCCGATGCGTAACCGGTCCCGCAGGGATTTGATTCCGTGTCTTTCGGCGAAGGCGTCAAGTTGCCCGCCGATCAGGCTCTTGTCGTAGGGCGTCTCCGGCGGACGGTCGTCCGGTCGGAAGGATCTCCTTAGGGCATCTCCTTGGGCCATATAAGAAGGTTTGAATCGATAATTCAGGCAGAAAGTATCTGGTGGGTCTTGGATTCCTTGAACAACTGTTGGGTCTCAGGGTCCGCGTCGGTGCTCCGGGCACTTTCCCGCAGGCTGTCCAGTATCTTTTCCTTCAGTCGTACCAGCTCCAGGAACCGGCTCAGGTTCTTCTTGGAGAAGGCGGTGTCGCGCGCTTCGGCATCGAGTCCCCTGACCAGGTCGACCGCCTGTTCCGCGGTCAGGTCATCGCCCGATTCCCGGACCGCCTGTGCGGCCTCTTGGCCCGCGGCGGTCCTTTTCGCCCGGGAAGCCTCGAAGATCCGGCGGACCGTCATGACTATCTGCAGGTCGACCTGGGCGGCCGCCTGGAGCACGAGCATCCGTCCCAGCTCCCGCCGGATCTCCGGACCGCCGCCGCATTCGGCTACCCGCCGGAAGACCGACTTGTCGAAACCCAAGAGGACGATCGGCATCGAGGCGCTCAGCTCCCGGGATTTACCGTCGACGGTCTCGACGGCCGATCTCAGGTATTTGACGCGCACGTTCCCCTCCAGCTTGTCACTTTTACTGAAGAAGACCCGGTCCTTTTCGGCGGCAGTGAAGTCGACGGCCAGCCGGAGCGGCCCCTCGTCGTCGGCCCATTCCAGGACGGCGTCGACGCCTGATACCCAATCGTCATACTCGCTGGTCGGGACGGTCTCACCGCCGAACCATCCCTGTTCCGCCGCCTGGGCGATCAGGTAGTTCTCGAAGGCGAAGGCATCGGCAGCGCCTTCCTGCCGTTCCCTCAGGTCGGGTTTGGATTTCTTCCTCTCGAGGAGCGCAATATCGCGGTTCTTGCTCTCCTCCGATACGTGCGTGAACGAGCCGAGCTCGGGGCGGGCTACCGCCCTCCCCTGCCCCGCCTGTTTGTATGCGTCAAAATACGACCATATCCGGCCGTTCTCCTGGGCTTCCGGATTGATGTTGCGTTCGCCGCCGATGACCATATCTTAATTATATCACGGCCGGGTCGGATAAGGTCGCCGGTCCGATAGGCCGCCGCCATCCGCCGTTTGTCATTAACCGGTCCACATTGATAGACTTACATATCGGCGAATTAAACACTAACCCGATCGACTTATGCCGGATCCCCAAAGAGAGGGCGTGGAGCTGACCCTCCGCGACACCCGCATGACCCTGCCTAAAGAGGTCCAGGAGCTCCTGCCCGAGGAGAACATGACCTATTACGAGTCGACCAACCAGATGCATTGTGGTGAGGGCTTAGGCGGTTCGAAATTCGAGAAAGTCAACAACATCTTCGAGGTCATAGCTAGATATCCCGATCTGGCGACCAAGGTGAAGGAGCGCACTGACGATCGTGAGACGCTGTTGGCAGCCGGTGCGCCGGAATCGGCGTTCCTGCCGGCGACGAAAGGTCCTGACGCTCCGGAAGGACTGCCCGAGGCGCTCTATTTCAAGGTCGAAGGGGTCGAGGGGCGACTCGGCATCACCCGGCTGGCCGACCTGCCGGAAGATACCAGGGTGCTGGTGCGGCGCGAGAAGGGCCAGAGCGACCCCGACGAGAAGCAGTATACCCCCGTCTCTTTCACCGTGATCAGGGGAACCGAAGCCGATATGCCTAAAGTCGATTTCGCCACGATCATCGTCGGTCGTGAGGGGGGCGAGGAAGGGCAGGACGCGGTCTGGACGACCCATCCCGGAGCGCCGGTTCGTCCGGCGATGAAGGAGTTCGATTGGACCAGGGACCTCCGCAGCCCGGAAGAGTCCGGCGGCGAGCAGGAGGCCCGGGTGGTCACGGTGAAGGATCTTCTGGAGAAGGCGGAGATGAGCGGTGACGACTACGTCAAGCTCGTTCCCGGCGACATGGATGAGACCCTCAAGGAGTACAGGGTGCTGGAATGAAGTCGTCTTCAGAGGACAGAAAAACCGCCCGTTCCGTGAACGGGCGGTTTTGGTGAGGGTCAGGTTATCTGACGCTGCATTCGCCGCCGCTGCAGTCGAATACGTCATCCATGCCCTCCAGGCATTCGGCGCCGCTGCATTTCCTCAGGTCGACCTCCTTGTCCGACATCCAGTTGCTCTGGGCCGGTGAGATCCATATCTCGGCGAACATCGACATCTCATCGATCGAGGCCGAACCGCAGGTACCGTCATCGAATCTCACCTTGCCGGAGAGTGAGATGAGCGTGTCGTGCCAGTGGTCGGCCATGCAGTTGCAGTATCCTTCCGGGCATCTGACAGTGAACTGGTCTTTGGGATAGCACTCCCCATCTTTGAACATCCAGACCTCCGTCTCGACGCCGCCCATTTCGACCGGCAGGTAGTCGGCGCCCCGGCAGCGCATGTTAGTGGGATTGGGGTCCGTGACCCCGGCTTCCGCGATCTCGTTGTCATCGTCCCAGTTGCGGTCCGTCCTTTCGAAATCTCCGGTGCCGATATCCGCGTCAGGTCCGCCGCTGGTGTGTTCGGGCAGGTCGATGGTGATATCGCCGGGCGGGGGTTCTGGCGGCGGTATGGGGCAACCGGGCCCCAACAGGACTAGGACCGGCAGGATTATGGCCAGGCCCAATGAGCCGACCTTTTCTCTTATCCGTGACATAGGAAACCGATTATTGAATTCTGACACTGAGTATATACGAAAAAGACCGCTCTAGCGAACGGTCTCAGGGTTTTCATGTCGCTCCGTCAGCCGATCAGATAACGAAGAAACCCAGGTAGGTCATGACGGCGCCGCCGAGAAGGATCAGCCACATGGCCAGGGCCAGGATCGGTTTCGAGGAGACGAAGTATCTCCCGAGCCTCTCGAACAGCTGCGGGAAGGCCAGGCCGATGAGGCCTTTTACCAGGGCGATGAATCCGATTACGGTGACCAGGATTGACCAGCCGTCGACGGAGATGTCGCGTGAGGACAGGATGAGGAAACCGATGACCGTCCCCACGATGCCGAAGAGCCACATGAATGAGGTGCTCCGGAACATGTCGCCGAACAGGTCCTTGGCATAGCGGGGGCGCACGGCCATGCCGATACCCATAGCCAGGTAGATTATCCCGAAGACCTGAAGAATTTGTGCGTCGGTCATAAGTTCTCCTTCCTTGAACAAATTAATGATCCAGCCCTAATGATACGATTTTGCCGGTCATTCAGCAATGGTTCCCCATGATATAGAGGAAGACCTGTCCGTCCCGGCGTACCGGTTCCCACCCCGGTATCGAGAAACCGTTCGAGATGACCCGCGTACCGGGTTTGAGTTCGCGCTCCAGTTTCCGGCGGAGCCGCGGCATCATGTGGTCGATCCCGAACACACTGATGGCGTCGAAGCCGGCCAGATCCTCCTTCCAGAAGCTGCTACAGAGGAAGTGAGCGCGGCCGTCGAGTCCCCGCCTCCGGGCCCGGCATCGCGACCACCAGACGAGGACCGGGTTGATCTCGAAGCCGCAGGCCGGGTGACCGTTCGCTGCCGCCGCCAGGACGATCCGGCCGTCGCCCGAACCGAGGTCGGCCAACCGCTCCCCGGGCCGGAGACCGGCCAGTTCGATCATCTTTCCCACTTTTTTCAGGTCCGAAGCCACGAAGGGCGCGCCCTGGATGACGGGCAGCAGGAACGTCAGGACGACGGCGAGTATGACTACGGCGCCCACGAGCAGGGCCAGGCTGATGACGAGGATGGCATGCCACATATGTCTCCAGTCTAGCATGCCGGCCGGACAGGACCACAACAAAACCGCCCGAGAAGGGCGGTATCTGTCGGCTCAGCGCGCTTCCATGGTATGGAGCTTCATCATAACCTGAACGGTCAGCGCGTCAAGCCGCCTGGTGGCGGGTTCATTTCGAGACGAACCAGCGGGCGAACTCGTCGTAGAGTCTCTCTACGGAGGTCTCGCGGCGGTGCCGGTCGAGCTCCTCGTCGTTCATCTCGGCCAGGGTCTTGGTCCAGCGGTACGGGATGAACAGCCGCCACAGGGGCGACTTCGCCTGAGGATGGTCGGGATCGCCTCGCGCCTCGGTGGCCAGATGGCCGTACACCCTCCGGTTGAAGGCCTTAACGGTGTCGGCGGAAGGTTCGGCGAAGGCCAGGGCGTCCTCGAAGATGCCGGCCCGCAGCAGCGGCGTGTCCCACGGCGACAGGAGGCGCAGATAACCCTCGAGGCCGATCTGTTGCGTCGCCCATTTGACGTTGGTGCCTGGGAAGCCGTTGAGCAGCGGGATGTGGAAGGCGGAATCGATGACCATCACCGGCCGTTCCAATCGTTGGCAGGCGTAACGCGCCTTCTCGCGGGCCACGCCGGCGGCCGTGGGGTGCTGGATCTCCGGGATGTCCAGTGGTTCGTGTATTACGCGGATGCCGTACCGGGAGAGCACCCGGGCGACGCTCAGGACCTTATTGCGGTTCGTCGTGGCAAAGAGCAGTTCCATCCGGCAACCTCCTTGTGGGTTTTCCGGAGCTTTCATGTTCCGCCGCCATGTTACCTTTTTTGCCGGAAAAAGGAAAAACCGCCCCGTGAAAGAGGCGGTTGTCATGTGGCACAGCCTCGTTTACGGCCGGGCCTCGAGAGGGAAGCGATGCTCCAGTGGCAGACCAGCAGCAGGGCCGGATTGATAATCGAGACCGCGTCGCCTTGCCAGCAGACGATGTTGTTGGTCAGGTTCACCGCGAAGGCCAGCGACCAGACGTTCCAGGCCAGCGGCTTCTCCTTGTGCGGGTCGCGGTAGACGCCCATGAACGTAGGCTGGAAAGAGATGAGGAATGCGGTACAGCCGAGGAGATTGGCCAGGCCGGCGTCTTTCTGACTCCACCAGATGAAGACGGCGACGACGCAGATGAAGAACACCGCGATCTCTTTCCGGCTGGGCCAGGTGAACCGGCCCCACCAGAAACTCAGGATGAAGGTAATCGTGGCCGCGAAGGTCCCGACCATGTACTGAAGGGCATGAGCCAGGCTGCTGATTTCGGCGAAGGAGAACGCGTTCAGCCCGGCCATGAAAGCCCAGATGCTCCAGCTGACGATGTTGGGGCGGGACTGGCCGCGTTTGGTCTGGATATTGTAGAGGACGTAGCCGGTGCCGTGGAGCAGTGCCGCAAGCGTTCCGAGAATCCAGGGCAGGTTCTGTTGCACTGGTGCCTCCTCTGTTTTAAGGAACCCCGCACGGTAGCATGAATTTGCGTTTAGGTCAATCCACGGTGCCTGATTCAGCGAAAAAACCGCCCCGGTACGGAGCGGTGAGATTCAGCGGCAGGAACCGCAGGTGCAGGTATCTTCCTGGCGGCAGTTCGGACTGAGGCCGCCGCGACACCCGCAGGTACAGGTGTCTTCCTGTCGGCAGTGAGTCCGTCGATCGGCGCGCTTTCGGACGCGCGCCTTCTTCGGCCGCTTCTTCGACCAGGAAGGCCGGGGCTGCATCTTAGTCGTCCTGGCCGGCCGTTTTGCTGGGCGCTTCACGGATTTCTTGGCCGCCCCGCGTTTCCGGCCAGCCGAACGCTGGGTCTTCTTCCGGGCCGGTCTCTTCGCCTTCCTTTTGACCGCCTTCTTCCGGGATGCTTTCTTCCGGGCTTTCGAGAGCAGGATGAGTTCCGGGGCGTAGTACATCGCGGTCTTGATCGTCTTGCAGATCGGACAGCGGTATTCGACGATATAGGCGAATACGTGCCGATCGAGACGCTTGCCGCCGAGCCATTTGATCTCGTATTCCTCGTCCGGCGGCAACGGTCCGCGGATCTCGATGATCCGGCCCTGGAAGGTGTACTCCTTGTCGAAGTCGCAGGTCCGCGGGTTCTTGTTCGAGACCCGGTCACCGAGGCCGAAAACCTTCTTTTCGCACGGTTTTGCCTCGCATTCGCGGGCCTCGCGCGCCTTATGGTAATCGGTCTTGCAGACGACACACCGGTACCGGACGACGGTTCTCCTGATGGTCTTCATTTCGGGCTCCTTTGTCCAAAGGGCAGTGCTATAGGTTATCATCCCCTTTTCGGACGTCAAGGAGACGGAAAACCGCCCCGTCGGGGCGGTCGATGATCACCGAGCCTCACACGTTATCCTCACGTCGTTCGAGCCGGTCCCATATCTCCAGCAGCAGCCTGATGGTGTGGGCCGCCCGCAACGAGTGGGCCCGGATGAGCTTGTCGCGGGTGAGCCTGTCACGCAGTCGGTCGAAGAGACCGAGGACAGCAGCGCCGGCGCCGCCGACCGCCATGATCAAGCCAAGAGCGATGAACAGCCGGTACAGCCCGTCCGAGGAGAAGGACAGCAGGGTCGGCGCCAACAGGACGATCACCGCCGTGCCTGCCAGGAACATTACGGTCAGGGTACAGAGGAAGCCGAGAGGCCCCAGTATCCAGCGTGCCCGGTCGGCAGCCCGCCAGTATTCCCTTTCCGCCTCCTCTTTCATCGCCGAAAGCTCGTCGAGCGTGTGGTCCTGGACGAGATCGCGGACGCCATGCCAGTCGGCGGGGTTGCGGATACCGGCTGTATCGGAAAAAGTCGGCAGCCGTCGGGTCATGGCCGCTCCTTTCATTGAAGGTACGCAAGGTCATGATAGGCGCTGTCCGGCAGGCGGTCAACGAAAAACCGCCCCGCCGGGCGGTCGGTGAAGCCGAAGCGTTCAGGGAGTATTCGGAGGCAGAAAGGGATTGGGCTGGTCGACACGATGTTTGAGGCAGCGGACAATTGTCTCCACCTCCAGGCAATGCAGGCAGAGCCGGTCCAGGTCGATCCGTTGGTCGCCCCACTCGTAATCGAAATCATGCGTGCAGACGAGGAAGGTTTCCTGGCCGCAACCCGTGCAGGGTTCGCGGCAGATCTCGTCGAAGGCGCCGATCCGGACCTTGTCGCCGGCGTAGAGTTCGGCGGTACGGCGGGCGATCTCCGCCCCCTCGAGCGGATCCGGCTCGATCGTCACCCGGCCGGGCCGACCGGTCTCGACCATCTTGCTCCATTCGTTGGGCCAGACGATCGAAGGGACGATCACGCCGGAAAGCTCCTGAAGGTTGCCGTCGGCGTCGAGCGAATATCCGCGTACGAAGAAACAGCGCGGCGTGCCTTCATAGAAGAAGGCGGGCGGCCGGTAACAGCGCCGCAGTCCACAGCAGAGATGGAGCGCCGACGCGGCCGGCTTCAGCGAGTCGTGAAGTTCTTCGATGCGGATCTTCAGCCTCGCGACCTCGTCGTGGACGGCTTTAGCCTCGCCATTGAGTCGGTCGCCGACCGTCAGAAATTCCTCTAGTCTCATGTCGGTACCTCGGAATCGGAGTGAAAGGGACTGTCCTATCCGTACCGTCCGGCGTTGACGTTGTCAAACGAAAAAGACGCCCGAATCGGGCGTCAGGGATACGGAATTGATTCCGGCTCAGCCTTTCAGGCAGAAACCGTAAATGCAGAGTCCGATGAGCCAGGCGGCGGCCAGGATCACGGCGATGATGATCCGGCATCTCGGGATCACATCGGTCCGGCGCGTCATCTCTCAGTCTCCGGAGGGGCTTCAGCCGGTAAAGAGCGGATATCCGGGCAGGTGATGATTTCGTTGACGATGACGGTCGCGTCGTTATCACCAGCCTTTTCACGGAAGACGACACAGGTCGTGTCGGGCGGCAGTGGTGAAGCGAGTTCGAACATGATCGGATCGTCGCGGGAACCCCAGTTGCGGGTGACGGCGTAGGCCCGGTCTTCGCGTTCGAAGGAGCTGATGACTTCTTGGACCACTTCGCAGTCGACGTCATTCGCCGCGCGCGGACGTCCTTCACTGTAGATGGCCAGGATACACAGACCGGCAATCAGAGCGAGGCCGAAAATCGTGGCGATGATGCCCGGGAAATCCTCCGAACTACTGAAACAAGCCAGGGCAAAGATGAAGCAGACGCAGGCAGCGAGACACAGGATGATGGCCAGCATTCCAGACTCCTTGTTTAAGGAACTGGTCAATTTAGCGCGATTCGGCAGGCTCGTCAATCTTCCGGTCCGGGTCGGATAGGCTTACGACGCCAAAGGCCGCCCCGATCAGGGGCGGCCTTTTCAGGACGAGGCTTCCTTATCGTCTCACTTCTTCCAGAACGCCTTGGCCGATCTCCAGCCGTATTTCACCACGACCAGCAGGATCGCCAGGTAGATCAGGTATTGCAGCAGCACCAGCAGCAGCGCCGCCAGGTTGACCGAGATGTTCTGGGCTACCTGGTTGGTGTTGTCCACGAAATCGCGGACCGCGTCCTTCCAGGAGTCGGCGATCGCCTCGCCGTCGATGTACTTGCGCTCGATGACGGTCACGCGGAAGTAGGCATAATCGAGCCGGTCCAGCTGTTCGGCTTTCTGCTGCGCCAGCCGGTCGAGTTGGGTGCTGACGTTGAGCCGTTCCTGGGTCAGCCGTTCGATCGTCCGGATCTTGCTTTCGATCACCTTGGCCAGGGTCTCGGCGTCTCGGGTCTGGATGGTCAGCTGGGTAATCGAGTCGTAGGCGTCGACGGCGTCCTCCAGCGTAGCTTCGATCGTCTCCAGCCGGCGCTCCAATATCTCCTGCTGACTGGTGAAGTCGGTGATGACGCGTTTGATGGTGAAGACGTTCTCGGACATCTCCTTCGGATCGAGACTCTCGAGGATGTCCAGCACCTCCTGCACCGTCGCGGTCGCGACCTTGAAGTGATAGCGGCAGCTGTCATCGTTCTCGTCGGCCCGTTCGAAGATGATGTCCTCACGAGCCTTGAGGGCCATGATCTGGGGACAGATGCCTTCGAGCTCCGCCGTCTCGTAGTGGGCGCTGTATTCCTTGACCTCATACTGTTCGGCGTCGGCTCCGGGTACCGGTTCCTGGGGCGGTACCGGTGACGGCGCCACGTTCCGCAGTGACAGGGTGACCGATTCGGCCATGTCATAGGCGGCTTCGGGCATCATTGATTTGCCGTAGTCGGCTCCACCCAGGCCCAGGCTGGGTACGCCGCCGGTGGAGACGCCGAGCCTGCTGCGGGAGACGGATGAGAGCGTGTCGAGTGACCGTCCGACCAGGCTGAGCAGCAGCGGGGCGATGATGATCACGGCCAGGATGATCCCGCCGACCTTCAGCGCCTTCTTACCGCTGATCTTATATTTCTTGAGGAATTCCATATGTCGAATCCTTTACTATGGATAACGGAGCCTTATGGCCCGGCCACTTATTATTGATGGCATTATACCAGTTGATTCCGGATTGACCCACTCCCCCACCCCCGGCATCTGTGATTTAATACTGTCATATGAGAAGGAAAATCCACCTGATCTGGTGGGTCGTGGCCGCTGTCGTCCTGGTTTCGGCCATCGTTTTTGTACCCCTCTCGTTCGGCGCCCGGCCGCTTACGGAACCCGAGATATCGGTCGTCCGAACGATATTCGGTACCAGTATCGATCTGGACAAGGTGCGTATCAGGTTCGGCGGGCCGCTGACCTGGTTCTCCTCGAGCGTGACCATCGGTAACGTCATCTCCTTTCCCGCCGGCAGATACGACGGTTCCGGTCCGGCCGATCTGGCCTGGCTGGTGCATGAGCTGGTGCACGTCTGGCAGTATCAGAATTTCGGTTGGGGTTATGTCCCCGAATCGGTCTGGGAACAGCTGACCGAATCCGATGCCTATGTTGTCCATTATGACGCAACCATATCGTTTCTCGATTATGATATAGAGGAACAGGCAGTGATCGTCGCGGAGTATTTTCTGGATCAGAGACCCGAATATGAACCTTATCTGGAGGAGCTGCGTCTGACGCAGCCGGTCCGATGAGATGAGTCGACAAGAAAACCCCGACGCGCGCGCCGGGGTTTAAGGTCGTCCACCTCCCACAGGGAGTTGCCGTCAGTCCGGTATCGTCCCCTTAAGACGGTCTGTTGTGGTCTTGGACACCGCTTTTGCCGCCGTCCTCGTGGTCCGATGGTGGACCGGACAGCATAACCCGTCGGGTGGCGGTCGTCAATATGGCCCGCAGCTTGACCTCACGTCAGCCCATGCTACGGTAGGTCCGGTTCGATCTTTATCCGGCTGAAAAAAGGAGGGTCCATGAGCCCGATGAAAGCGGACAGGCCGACGGCGGGCGGCGGCAGGCAGTACCATATCGAGACCGGGCCGGGTGACCTGGCCGAGCGGTGTATCCTCGTCGGGTCGCCGGAGCGGGCCGAACTGATCGCTACTGAGCTGTTCGAGAAGTCCCGCAAGGTCGGCGATCACCGCGGCCTCCGTTCCTTCACCGGCCAGTATGGCGGCGTACCGATGTCTGTGGTCACCACCGGCATGGGCAGCGCCTCGACCGGCATCGTCTTGCCCGAAGCCGTACGCACCGGCGCCCGGGCCTTCATCCGTGTCGGTACCTGCGCGGCGCTGTGGTCCGAGGTGGAGCTCGGCGACGCGGCGATTTGTACCGCCGCGGTCCGTCTGGACGGGGCCAGCGAGAACTGGGCGCCGATCGAGTATCCGGCAGCAGCCCATTGGCGCGTCGTTGCCGCGCTGCACGACGCTGCCGAATGCCTGCGGCTCCCCTTTCATGCCGGTATCGGCGTCACCACCACCTGTTTCAACGAAGGGCAGGCCCGGCCCGATGACAACGATTATATCCCGCCGAGGATCCTGGCGATGCACGAGGAGCTGGTCCAGCGCGGCGCCCTGTTCTATTCGATGGAAGAGGCCACGCTGTTCGTCTGGTGTTCGACTCACGGCGGTTATCCCTGCGGTGCCGTGGATGCGGTCATCGGTAACCGGATCAGGAACACCTTCCGGGTCGGCGGCGAGAAGAACGCCGCGCTGATCGCCTGTGAGGCGCTGGCCCGCCTCCGACTATAAAATGAGAGCCGACCGCGGTCGGCTCTTTTTCTGTCATGCCCGGAAACGGTACCTGGCTCCCTACAGCAAGAATGTCCCGATGATCACGCTGAGCAGCAGGGCCACCATCGTATAGGCCGTGAAGAACCTGAAGACCTGTCGCCAATGCGCCGCCGAGACGAAGAGCGTCAGGACTACGGCGTTGAACAGCGGCGAGACGGTCAGGAAAGTGAAGATGCCGGTCTGGGACATGCCGAGATCGGCCAAAGCCTTGGCTACCGGATAGTTACCGAGGATCGTGCCGAAGTAGAGCGAGAACCCGGCTACCAGCGCGGTTGCCAGGCCGCCCAGTTCAGTCTGGGCGATTCCTCGGAACAGCTCTTCAGGAATGGCCGTCCGGGCCGTCGCGGCCACGGCCAGACCGATGAGTACCACAGCACCCAGACGGACCTGTCGGTACCAGAATCCGTTGGTGCCTTCCCGTCGGTTGACGGCACGGAATTTCACGCGGGTCCTGGCCAGGACCAGGATGGCGGCCAAGAGTGCCAGGTAGATGGCCAGGGCATTGAGCACGGCGAACCGGAGACCGAAGAATCCGCTGATGATCGGGAAGGATTGGAAATCGTAGGACCGTTCCGCGGCCAGGAAACCGAGTAGCAGGGCCGGGTGGGCGCCCAGCCGGACCAGCGATCCGGAGACCGGCAGCTGCGGCATGATGCTCAGGGGCGAGACCATGCCGAGGGCGAATGAGGCCAGGATCCGTCTCGGCCGGAACGAACCCAAAAAACGGGAGACGTCGCGGGGTGAGACGCGACGCTCGACCAGGTAGGCGGCGAGGACACCGATCAGGAACCAGGGCAGGACACGGACCGCGTATTCAATGAAGATGGCAACGAAGGTCGTGGGCATGGCCGGTTATGGGTCACTGGAGGCATTGTAACACAGTGTCGCCTCACCCCGACCGCTGACCACTCTAGGTCTGATATCCGTCGGATCGCCGGAACGCAAAACCCCGGGAGCGGTTTAGGTCTCCCGGGGTCGTTGATGCCGTATTGAGAGCGGACTCTCAGTAACGGGGTGGTCGATCCTCCTTCGGTCGGGCCTCATTGACCTTGAGGTTCCGGCCGTCGAGATCCTGGCCATCGAACATCTCGATCGCCTTCTGGGCTTCTTCGTCCGTCGCGTATTCCACGAAACCGAAACCCTTGGACCGTCCGGTCATTCTGTCGGTGATGATAACCGCAGACTCGACCGAGCCGGCCTGTGAGAAGTAATCGCGGAGGCCCTCTTCGTTCGTGTCGAACGACAGGTTGCCGACGTACAGCTTCTTCCCCATAGTACGAATTATGATGATTTAACCATGCCTTCCCGCCGCTTATCCGATCATCATGATCTATGGACGCTAACGAAGATAGCCATGTTGGAATTAACCCCGGAAGTATAGCACAAGGCGTAATAAAAGCCAGTCTCAACAAAAGACCGCCCTGCGGGAGGGCGGTGCCGGCACGGAGGCGGCTACTGCTCGAAGAGCAGGGCCTCGACCTCGGCCGTACAGGGGACGTGGGCCAGTCGGCGGTATCCGTAGGCGAAACAGAGGCCGGTCCGGTGATCCTTGACGTAGTGGAATTCCTGCGCTGCTTGTTGCTCCTGTCGCCTCATCTTCTCTTCGCATCCGGCCAGCGGGCCGGTCAGACCGATCAGCAGCAGTATACAGAACATCCTGGTCAGAAATCGCATGAGGGCCTCCTCTGGTCAAAAGGACGGGTGACCTTACCCGGCCCGTCCGGATACGTCAATGCCCCGTCAGGCGTCGTCGCCGGACATAAAAAACCGCCCTCAAGGGCGGTCGGCGCGGTCATTTCTTGCGGTATTCCGTACCGCATCCGGAGCAGGTCAACGCCTCGCCGTTTCCGGTAAGTCTCGTGCCGCAGTCCGGGCAGCGGTAGAAGATGTAGGTATCCTGCATGGACGGCGGATAGTCGCAGGTGAGGCAGTGATAACCGCCCGAAGGCAGCCTTTCCAACGGGTCGTCGCATTCCCGGCAGGCCAGCACCGGTTCGGCGACCGGGCGAGATGACGGCGTCGCTGCGGCGCTGCCGGTCTCCCGGGAAGAGAAAGCAGCCCGGCTCGGCCTCATGCAATGACAGCACATGTCAACCTCCTGATGATGCGGGTCAAAGTACTGGGGCAGCAATATAGCTGGCCGACGGATTCCTGTCAAGCTACGGATAAGAAAAAACCCCGAGACGCGGGTTTTTTGGTAAGGCATCAGGTCGTCATTGGATGCCGCTCGGCGATGCCGTGTGGGTACCGGCGACCAACTCCCCCACTCCGGCGCCCAGGCAGAAGGTTATGACATATTCCCCGCCTCCCGGGGTCTCATAGGCATAAGTGTTGTCGCTGGTGGAACAGCTGCCGTCGGCCGGGGTCGGCGACGAGGGTATGATACCCTGGATGACCTGTTCCCCGGGATCGCAGGCCGCCTTGAATCCGCCGGCACAGAGAGTACTGTAGTCACCGACACCCAAGACCACAGGCGTCATCTCTATCGGGTAGCCGTTCGAGTTATTGTTGTACAACTCGAGGGAGGTGTGGATCTGCCTGACGTCGGCGACGCGTTTGGTGTCGCGCGCTTTCTGTCGGGCGCCGCTCAGGGCGACCACGGCGATCGTCGTCAGGATACCGATGATCGCGACGACCACCAGGAGTTCGACGAGGGTAAAGCCTTTCCGTGACAGTTTCTGCATAGTGACCGGTTCGTTGACCCGCTCATTATACAGGAAGATTTCAGGATGTCCTACTGCGGCCCGATAGCAAACCGCCCCGGAGACGGGGCGGTCGGTAGAGGCTCGGCGGAGGCGGTTCCGATCATTCGATCGGGGACGGCAGGGAGAGCAGCAGCGAGAAGGCAGTAGCACCTCCCAAGCAGCAGCCGAGGCATTTCAGGGTGAACTCCGGCCAGTTCGTATCCGGACCGGCCAGGAATACGGCCAGGCTGACCAGGATGGTCAGGCCGACGGCCACGGCGCCGGAACATACGAAAAGGCCGGTAAAGTCCTTGATGATGCTGTTTCCAAAAGAACGGAACACTTTCTCTCCTTCATGGTGAAACGGACAGTGAAATATAGCACGAAAAAGGCGCTATGTCAATCTCCTGCAGGGCTGCGGCCACAAAAAAACCGTCCCTGACGGGACGGTCGGATCACCGGAAGGCGATGTCGGGCCGTGGCAGGCCGAACAGCTGGACGGCGATGGATACCGGGATGAAATACGCGGTCTGTTCCCTCTCCTTGGAGACGAGCATGATACCGACGACGTCACCTTCTGGAGAGAGCACCGGTCCGCCCAGGTCGCATCCGATCGCCGGGATGTTGACCTTGATCAGGTCGGCGTGGAGCTCCCCGTTCAGGACGAGCGTGTCCGTCAGGCCGGTGGTCACCTGGCCGGCATAGGTCACGGCCCGCGAGCCGAAGAACCACAGCTTCTGACCCTGGTCGAAGGTACGGATGGCGGGGTCGACCGGGATGGGAGCGGGCAGCGGCGCCGGCTGAAGCGGCTCGAGCAGCGCGATGTCCAGTCTCTCGGCGTAAGCCAGTACCCGCATCGGCACGATGATCCATTCCTTGAAGACCAATCGGCCGTCGGTGCCGCCGACCTGCCTGACCGTGACCTCGATCCGTTCCAGGTCCTTGATCACGTGATAGGCCGTAAGCACCCGCCCCGCCCGGTCGATGATCACTCCGGCGCCGGCCTTTTCCGCGACCCCCTTCTTTCGGGGGGCGGTCGACGAACTGATCAGGACCGTGGACAGCAGACCGCGGCCGACGAAGGCGGTGAGTCGTTCGATGCAGTCATGGGAACCGGTCTCGGCCTCGGCCTGGTTCTCTTCGGCCGAACAGGGCGGTCGGTCGAACGGCGGCAGTTGTCCCAGTTGCGGTTTGGTCCGCGCGCCGTGACATCCGGACAGGATTACGGGAATCAGCATGAGGAACGCCTTGTTCATGACACTCTCCTGGTGTTGGCTTCCTTGGAAGGTGCAACTGAGCAATCTAACACATCGGTCCGGATCGGGCAAGCCTCTGACGTCCGATATCTCGGTAACCGAAAAAGTGGCCTGACGGCCGCCTGATTCGGTCGGGCTCATTTTCTCTTGAAGACGATCCGGTCTGCCTCGATACTGATATCCCAGGTGTCCCCGATATTGTCCACGTCAGGGCCCTCTTCCAGCATCAGGCCGACGACATGCTCGACATTCCTCCGGAACTGACCCTTCTCCTCTTCGGAGACCCGGTCATACGTCCCGGGCACGAGATCGGCGTAGTTGATGATGATCGCGTCGGCCCCATGTCCCTCAGCGAATTTTTTCAGGATGAGACCGTGCAGCCTGTCGGCACTTCTGTCCGGTCCCTTGTCTTGCTCCTGAAATTCACCGAACTGCTCGTTGATCTGTCGGACGAGACGTTCTTCCTCGGACGGGAACCTCAAGACCTTACCGCCGCTCTCTTCAGCATCTTCGGAGCATGAAGGGCAGCTGGTGGGAAAATTGCCGTGCGGGCACATCCCCGTATCCTGTGGTCGGCGCTCTCTCGTCATATGACTTCATCAGGTATTGATCTCAGTACGCTTATTATAACAATCAGGTGAGTGGCCGGGAATAGCCGACCGCCTCAGGAATAAAAACACCCACCGTTGCTCCGGTGGGTGTGTCATTTGCCGACTTCCGTCGGTCGTCAGCCGAGCCGCCGCTCGACGATCTCTTGGACCTCTGAGCGCCAGTCCCGGTCGGGGTTGTGGATGACCCGTTCGGTGCCGGGAATCCGCTGGAGGTCGGTCTTCTTCATCCCCATCATCATCGTGTAGGCGGTCTGGCCCACCCAGGCCTCGAACGCTCTCCGGGTATCCGGGATGTCGTCGTGGCTGATGCGGGAAGTCTCGATGACGTAAAGCGCGTGCTGGGTCGTCGGATTCTCCAGGATCATGAATCCCGGGAAGACAACGGCGTGGTTGGCCCGTTCGACCGGCCGGGAGTCCTTGAGCCCGAAGAGGGCCTCGTCCTGCTCGATGAGCAGGCGCAGCAGCTCCAGTCGCTCCTCGTCGACCCAGGCCTGACCGCTCCGTCGTCCCGCGCCTTGGGCGCGCGGCATCGGTTCGCTTCCGCGGTCCGGTACGACCTCCACGACATGCCAGTCCTTGAGCATCGCCTCCTTCTCGATCCGGAAGCGGTGTTCCAGCTGGTCGGTCAGATCGGCGAGGATGTCCTCCTTGGTGGAACACAGGCCCAGCCTGGTCAGCTCGTGCGGTCCGACGATCAGCACCCCGCAACAGGTCAGGGTGATGTCCAGCCGCGGGCAATGATTCCTGTTTCCCTGGGGTAGGAAGACGGTAAGGGTCACCGCGGTGACCTGGCTCTTTCGCACGCCGTGCTTATCGAAGATCTGTGGCGTGAGCATGTATCCTTCGATGTCGCTCAGGCCGCAAGGCAGCCTCAGGTCGCCGATTTCGCCGAATCTGCCTCCGAGTACCTTCTGAAAACGGTTCATGGTCGGCTCCTCCTCCGTTTGAAAAGATCATTCCATGTCGTCCAAAGGACCGTTGAGGTTATCCTATCCGGGGCCTTTTGTCAATCTGCATCGGTCCGTGACCGCTCTTTTTTCGTCACGAAAAGCCGTCCGGCTGTCCGGGCGGCTCCATGGATCCAAGTCAGGCGCGGGCCTATTCCGTCTCGTCTTTCCTGAGTTCGGTCAGTTCCCGTTCGATCTGTCGGATACGGTCGCTGATCACCGCCATGTCTTCGGAACTCAGCATCATCCGACCCGACACCTCGTTCCACTCGTCCTCGATCTGGCGTTCGAGAGTCGCCTTCTGTTCTTCAAGCTCAGCGATGCGACGCTCGGCGTCATTGGCCGTCTCTTGTCCCCCCAATTGTTCCGGGGAGGGACCTCCGGCGGATTCCGGTCTCATATAGGTCTGTCATTCAAGCTAGGGACCAATGACGTCAGCCTACCAGACGTCGGTCATTGCCGCAAAATACGGAACCGGCCGATTTATTGACAGCCGATGGCGTACATGGTCAGCTTGATTCAGAGCACTTTACAATATACGGCCCTCTGGGAGGTTGTCATGAAGAAGCTCTTGTCGGTCGCCGCAATAGCCATGTTTTTCGTCGGTATCGGCGTCGGCCGGATGTGGTCGGTTTCGGTGTCTGAAGACATCGATTTCACCGACTATTTCAAGACCTGGCGTCTGATCAAGACGAAGCACGTCGACACAGAGGTCAAGGACATGGACCTGTATTACGGGTCGATCTCCGGCATGGTCGAAGCGCTCGACGATCCGCACTCGACCTTTCTCGATCCGCAGACAGCGGAGCTGTTCACCAGCTCCATGGCCGGGGAGTTCTCCGGCGTCGGCATCGAGGTCGGCATGAAGGACGGCAGCCTGACCGTCATCTCACCGATCTCCGGATCGCCGGCGTCCCGGGCCGGCCTGCTGGCCGGTGACGTCATCACTGCCGTGGACGGCGTGGATGTCTCCACCCTGAAGTTCATCGAGGTTATCGTGCGTATCCGGGGCGAGAAAGGGACGCCGGTCAAGCTCACCGTGTTCCGGGAGGGTTTCGAGGAGCCGCGCGACTTCACCATCGTCCGTGACGACATCAAGACCGTCTCGGTCAAATGGGAACCGGTGACCGAAGGCGGCAAGACGTTCATGGTGATCACCGTCACGGGATTCCACCAGGACACGTCCCAACTCTTCGGTCAGGCGGCCGCCGAGGCGCTCCTGTCGGGCGTCGACGGCCTGGTCCTGGACCTGCGCAATAACCCCGGCGGCCTGCTTGGGGCAGCCATCAACGTGAGTTGTTTCTGGGCTTCGGGCGTGCCGATCGTCATCATGGAAAAGCGCGGCGAGGAACCCCGGCCGTTCAGTTGCGACATGACGGCGATCCTGCATGACATGCCCACCGTGGTGCTGGTCAACAAGTTCTCCGCTTCAGCCTCCGAGATCACGGCCGGCGCCCTGCAGGACCACGGCAAGGCCCGCATCATCGGTGAGAAGACCTACGGCAAGGGTTGCGGACAGGATGTCTACAGCTATGACGACGGGTCTGAGCTGCATCTGACGACCTTCCTCTGGAAGACGCCGTCCGGTCGGACCATCCATAAGTCCGGCATCACGCCGGATGAGATTCTCGAGGCCGATCCGGAGGATCTGGCCGAGGGTGAGGACATCCAGCTCGACCGGGCCATCCGGTATCTCTCTGAGGGCCGTTAGCCGGTCAGAGACACCGCCCGATCTTCGACCCCGCTTTTTGCGGGGTCTTTTTTCTTGGCTTAAGAAAAACGCCCCCGATGGCGGGGGCGGATCATTCGGAATTCGGCCGGCTTTTCAGCGCTTCGAGCAGGGTGTCGGCATCGACGTAACCGTCGATGCGCAGTCGGCCGGTGCAGCCGGGCTCCAGCACGATGACTGTCGGGAGCGCCCTGATCTCAAGCGCGTCGGCGAAGACCGCGTTCTTTTCGCCGTCCTCGATGATGACGCGGGCGTAGCCCTTCAGGACTTCCTGGACCCGACGGTCGGCCAGCGTTTCCTTCTTGAGCTTGCCGCACCAGGGACACCAGTCGGCGTAGAAGACGACGATGGTCCGCTCATTGGCGCTGCAGAGCCTCAGGAGACAATTGCCGTCACCTTCCTCGGAGCACCAATCGGTCGCGCCGATAAGTCCCGGAGTTCGGGGCGGTTCGGTCTCGCCCAGCGGTCCCGGTACGGATGAGGACATCGACCGGAGAGTCAGGGTGATGACGATGACGACACCGAGCGACAGCAGCAGGATGACTGGAGTGAGCCAGGTGTTCCGGGAACCGGTCTGATGGTCCATCGGACGCTCCTTTTCTTGGAATGAACATATGGACCGTACCAATCGGCAGGATTGCGGTCAATGAGCCGGAAGAAAAAACCGCCCCATGAGGCGGTCGGCGACGTCCGGTCCGGTGTCATCCGAGAAGTGACCGGGCGCGTTCTATTCGGGCGAGGAAGGCTTCGATGTCGCGCTTCTCATCCTGGAGGCGCCCCAGCTGAATCTGGATCTCTTCCAGCCGTCCGACCGCTTCAGGATCGGCCTCCAGGGGCACGGCTCCGTCGCGGACCTGCCGCAGCAGCTCGATATCCCCCTCGACCGCGCGGATCTCCTGTTCGATGGCGCGCTCTTCGCGGACCATGCCGCCGGCGCACAGCTCGCTGCCGTATTCGGCCCAGGCCGCCGCGTGGAACGATTCCTTGGCCGACAGCTTGTCGCGCAGGCCGTCCCGTTTCTCCTGAAGGAAGTGTATCCGTCTGGTCAGTCTGGTGTACTGTTCACCATCCATTTTCGTCCCTCCTCGTCCGGTTCAAAGGACTAAGCGGATTCTGGACCATCGGGAAGACGGTGTCAATAAAAAGAGACCCACCGGTCGATGGGTCACGGACAGGTTTTCGGCGCGGTCAGTGGATGGTCGAGGGACCGACCTCTCCTCCATTCGGAGTGACGCAACGGACCCGGGACAGTCCCCGACCGTCGCCGTAGGTCGAATGCGGGAACGAGATGAAGGCGACCTGCCTGACCTCCGCCGGATCACCGGCCCGAGCCGGGGCTGAATGCCGCCTGATCTCGAGTCCGAGATGGCTCAGCTCCGACAGGATGTGCCCTTCGGCGGCGTCGATGACTGCGGGATCGAGCAGGTCATAACTGTTCGGACCGACCTCTTCGCCATAGAGACAGACGGTCGGGGTCGGATCGAGTTCGGAGACGGGCTCGAGACGCGGTGTGGTCAGCCGACCGGTAGTGGCATCGAAGACGCACCAAGTCTTGCCGAGCAGAAACGCCTTGACGCTCATCGGACCGATGGCGTGGACGAGCGACGAATCCACGACCTCGAAGGAACGGGCGGTGTCAGTCCAGACCTGACGGGCGATGCGCCTGCCCGGCTCGGGCCAGGCGAACGGCTGCCGGAAACCCGGCCGCAGGGTAGAGACCGTGGATCCGCCGGCAGACATGTGCCGGACCAGGCAATCGATGACCTCTTCGGCAGCGTCGAGCACCCTTGGGAAATCATACTGGTCGGTCTCGATCAGGACCCAGCCGTCACGGAAATGGTAACGGACCATTTCAGCCTCCCAGGTAAAGGGCGGTAGATACCCCTATTGACCATCGCGGCCGCACAAAAGTCAAGCGTCCTTTCGGTCGTAAAAAAGTAACAGCCGCCCAACGCAGAATCGGGCGGCTGGAATCTTTTTGGTGGCACTGGTGGGAGTCGAACCCACTCAGACCTCGACGACCGGGGGACCGGCAGGGCTACCCGCACGCTTTTTTTGTCGAGCAGTGCCATGTAAGGTGCTACCTTTTTCACATCCTATCTATCAACAGATAAATATAGCACGAAACAACTGTTTCGTCAAGGTTTAGGCCGCTAATTTTTAGGCTAAATATAGCCCAAAAATAGACTGGTTTTCCCGCCGGATAATGAAGTCCGAAAACACCCGCCGGCGGCGGGTGTTTCAGGTCATGATTCAGGCTGATTCAAAGGAAATTCTCGTCCATGCCGCGTCGGACATCTTTGGCAAACTTTTCGATCATAGCTTTCAGTTCCTCACCGTCCTCGGCCGCCCCCTCGGATAGCTTATCCAGGATCGCCTGGCGCTGTTCACGGTATCCTTTCTTCTTTTCGGTGGAGCGCTCGACAGCCATGAGGTCGTTGAAGTCCGACGGGATGATCTTCGTACCTTCGAGAGCCGCCGCCAAACGACCTTCCGCAGCCTGTTCCGCAGAGACTTCCTGATCAACTCCCGCCGCCTCTTCCGGCAGAGGATTGGTCAGATCGATGTCATATCTTCCGGCCTCGGCGACGATCTTGCTCTGGAACTCGGCCGTCAACTGATCGAGTTTGTCCTTATAATCGCTGGCGTACATCAGGGCGTCTTCCACGGCCTTTTCCATCGTCCGGCTCATGTCCTCGATGGCTCGCGCCGCGTATTCGGCGTCAGGATTCTTGCGTAAGGCCTCGACCAGCGCCGGGACGGTCTCCCGCAGGTCTAATCGGGTGCCGTCTTCGAGTTGCAGACTCATCTTTTCGGCCATCAGTTCCCGCACCTTCTCGTCAGGTGCCCGCTCCTCTTTGAGCGCCCGGTGGCGACGTTCCGCGAATTCCTGCTCTTCCCGATCGCGTCGCTCACGTTCGGCCGCGTCCTTGAGCAGGCGCTCTTTTTGTTTCTGGTCGCGTTGGTACCGTTCCTGTTCAGTCAAGCCTATGCCGGCCCGCTTTTCCTCTTCGTGGCGCCGGGCCCGCGCTTCCATATCCCGCAATTCACGGGCCCGCTGGGCCTCCGGGGTCTGTTCTTCAAGTCTTCGGGCCTCTTCTCGTGCCTCTTCCGCCCGTTTCATTTCCGCCTCCAAATGGATGCGCTCACGCTCTTCTTCGCGTTCGCGTTCCCACATCCGATCTACGGCTTGTCGGGCGGCTTCGGCTTTCCGGCTCTCCTCTTCGCGTTGGCGCTCCTCCCGGATAGCCTGCTGGATCTCTTCCGGACTCATGTGGGACTCCTTTTCGCGTTTCCGTTTCGTCTCGGCCTCTTCGCGGGTCCGGCGCGCCTCGCCTTCACGCATGCGCTCCTCATATGATCTCGGTTCGCGAGCGATCTCATCCATGGTCTTGGTGCGGTCCCTCTCCTGCTGTTCCTCAGCCTGACGCATTCGTTCAAGGCGCTTCTCCCGCTCTTGCGGCGTCTCTTCTTTCTGCCGGTCCCGCCTGTCCCTTTCCGCATCGATCTCCCGCTGCGTCTCGGCCTTGCCTTCCTCCCGATGCTCCGAAGCTTCCCGCCTGACCTGCTGTTCGAGGGACAGGTTATCCCGGCGCAGCGAGGAGAATCTGTCGCGCAGACCCGAAAGCAGGGATCGTTTCTGTTCGACCCCCTGTTCAGCCTGCTCGATCCCCTCCTCCTGTTCCAGACTCGGTTTGCGTTTTTCTTTGTCCATAATTATTTATAATCCGTCGATCTCTTTCTTGAGCCGCTCGATCTCCTGCCGACCTTCCGCGTCCTTGCGGGTCTCGCGTCGCTTCCTTATCTTCTGGAGTTCAGCAAGCAACCGATGTCGTCTTTCGACCTCGCCCTCGATCTTCTCCCGCATCTCTTCGATCGATCGGTCGAGTTCGTCCTCAGTCATTTGCTGGACGTCGTTTTCCATAGGGCCTTCATGATGAAGGATAGCATTTTTTCGCCTTATTTGCAAGTAAAATAACCTGCCGATCCCGTCTTGTCGCGCGGCTGTTGACAGCCCGTACAGCGATGGGATAAGGTCCTGGTCACGGAACCATCTATGCCGATATTGAATCCCAAACACGATTATCGCTGCCCCCAGAAGTCTGTCCCGTCGATCGGGAGAGGGTTGCTTTGATGTCGTGTCCGACCTAGTCAGATCAGCCCCCTTCCGACCGGAAGGGGGCTTTCTCAAGTCGGGAGGCCCAACAGTCCTTTCATAAGGAGAGAGAGATGGATACCGGTAAGTTCGTGGAGTCCCACAGCAGCCATTTCGGAGATCGGATCAAGGTGGCCCGGGATCTGGCCGCCCTGCTCGACGGCCCCTTGCTCGACCTGTCTCGGGACGCATCGGACGGGCGGCGCCGCAGTCTGGCCCAGACGCGCCTTCAGCTGTTCGAACGCCTGTCGGCGCTGTGTGCCCAGTGTGGCGCCCCAGTTCCGCAGCTCGAACCCGAGACCGTACGGGCCCTGTTGCCCGCGGCACCGCGGGAAGAGGCCAGTCAACAGGCGGCGGTCATGGTGGATTCGATCCGGACCCAGATTGACGCGAGCGACAGCCGGAGCCAGGCCTGCGATTGCCTCGTCCTGGCCCGGCTGCTCGAGCTGGTTCCGGGCGTCATGGAGCGCTGGGACGGGCTGGACGGTGACGGCGTCATCGCCCTGCTCAACGACCGGCTGCTGACTCTCGGCCTTCAGCCGCTTCGGCCGGATCATCTGGGTATGGCGGTCGGCGGGGCGACCGATCAGCCGTGTCCGCCGCGGCCGCTCACCGTGCTGGTCGTGGATGACGAACCGGAGGCGATCGTCAGGACGATCAGTGCCTTGGTCGGGTGGCCGGACCTGGATTTCCGGGTCCTGCACGTCCCCGGCCGGGAGGGCGTCTCCAGGAAGGACGCTCTCGGTTCGGTGGCCGCATCGATCATCAGCCTGGCCCCGGATATCGTGCTGATGGATCAGGGGATGTATCCGGCAGAAGGCTCCGGGGTGATCCTCAAGGTCCGTGAACTGGACCCCCGGTCGTCGATCGTCTTCGTCGGCAACACCGGCGGCAGTCCGGAAGATCTTCAGCGGGCTGGAGCGATCGGTAACTGCGACAAGGGTCGCGACCCGACACCGGTCCGGCAGGCTATCTGGCGGGTGCCGTCCGGCGACGGGACCTGAGCGGTCTCTCTCTGACCCCTTCTTGGCAGAAGGGGTCTTTTTTATTCTCATCGACAAAAAACCGGCGTGAATCGCCGGTCGTCGTGATCAGTACGATTTGGGATCGCCGGTCGGGGTACGGATACGCGAGCGGGTGTCTTCGACGCTCAATACCCTCACCTCACGGAGTTCGACGGTGGAGATGATCCCGCGATGGGTGATCTCCCAGACCGGACCGCCCTGACGCGCGATGGCCTGGGCTTCACCGAAGACGCCAGCGCCCCACTTGCCGTCACGGAAGGGCAGGAAGATGCCGCCGCCACAGGCGGGCAGCACGACCTGGAAATAGTATTCCATGCCGTTGCCGCGCTCTTTTTTCCAGGTCTGGTAGCCGGCCTCATGACTGGGCTGGTTGGGATTCTCGATATCCCATTCCGGGAAGGCCCCCGTGATCCTGTCGAGCAGCCGCTTTTCCAGCTCGGTCCCATAGACGTTGATGGGGTGGCCGAAGTAGAGCTTCCGCCGCATCATTCATCTCCTTTGCCAGTGAAAGAACCCAAGAGCTTAGGCTATCGTGTCCGTTTCGTCAATTCGGGCCGTCCGGCAGGTGCCGACAGATATCGGTGACCGATGGGCACCCTTGTATCCCGACTGATTCGGTCGAGGGGTTTTTCGACATAACAAAAAAGCCGCGCGGAGCGGATTTCTGTGCGGTTTGGGTCGTGAAGTTCCGTTTCGGCTTGACTGTGTTACTTTATCCTCCCGGTTCTTCCGGACCTGTGCTTCCGATCGCGTGATCTGTCCCAAACCGCTTGATTGCACAAGGGGTCAATATATCACAGGGGCCTCATTTGGTCAAGACTCCGGCTCAAGGTCAAGGCTGAATAGGCCGGAGATCGGATCGTTTAACGCCGGCGGCGGGGTGGGCGTCGAGGGCCGCTGCTACGCCGGGGTCCTCGACGGGGCGCAGGTCTCCGACGTCCAGCAGCCTGCTGACCCGCAGGTCTCCTTCGGCTTGATCTGGAAGAGACGTTAGGCGGCGGAGCGCTGGGGGTGATAGGTAACGGTACGGGAAACAGCCGGATCTGGATGAGCTGCTCGATATCGTCGATCAGCGGGCCTTGTTCGGGTTCAGCGAAGGATACGGCCCGGCCGCGACGGTCGGCGCGGCCGGTGCGGCCGATACGATGGACGTAATCTTCGGCCTGTTCGGGGACGTCGTAATTCACCACCAGGCTGATGCCGGTCACGTCGATGCCGCGGGCCGCGATGTCAGTCGCCACCAGTATGCGGTACTTGCCGCTCTTGAAACCGTCCAGGGCCTCGCGGCGCTGGGCCAGCGTCCGGTCGCTGTGTATCTCGGCCGCATTGTGGCGAGACCGCCGCAGATCCCGCGTGATGCGTTTGGCCCCGAACCTGGTCCGGGAGAAGACCAGTACGCTGCCGCCTTCCTCTTCGAGCAGGTGTTTCAGCAACCGCAGTTTGTCCGGCCGCTGCACGACATAGAGCTGCTGTTCCACTAGTTCCGGGGCCGTCCCGGCCCGCGACACCTCGATACGGACCGGCTGTCTCATGAATTGCCTGGCCAGGCGGGCTATCTCATCCGGCATGGTGGCCGAGAAAAGCATCGTCTGGCGGTCTTCGGGCACCGTCTTCATGATCCGTCGGATCTGCGGCAGGAATCCCATATCGAGCATACGATCGGCCTCGTCGAAGACCAGCATGCGGATCCGGTCCAGGCTGACCGATTTCCTCTCGAGGTGATCGATCAGGCGACCGGGCGTGGCGACGATGACATGCGGATTCTTCTTCAGCTGATCCAGCTGGGGATTCATCGAGGCCCCGCCGATCAGTATGGCCGTGCGGAGACCGAAGCGTCTGGCGATTTTCTGCAGTTCCTCGTCGACCTGCAGGGCCAGTTCGCGCGTCGGCAGGATGATCAGGCCCTGCCCGCCCGAACGGGCCAGCCGCTGCAGGATAGGTATGGCGAAGGCGATCGTCTTGCCGGTACCGGTCTGGGCGATGCCGATAATATCCTGCCCCTCGAGTCCGGCCGGTATGGCTTGGACCTGGATGGGGGTGGGTGCCTCAAAACCGGCGTCCCGCAGGACCGCCAACAGTTTGGGCGCGATTCCCAGGCCGTCGAAGCCTGAAGTAAGAGCCTCATCAGTTGTCTGTTCTGATGTCATACGAAAAATGTGACCCGATGTCTGCAGAGTCACATTCCCCGATATGCATCTGAGCTCGAGTCCGTCCGTCTCCGTAAGAGCGGAGATTCATCAGGGTCATTTAACCATGCCGTGGCGCGGATGTCAATCATGATAAACCGCCCATCATCAGATGGGCGGTCAGATCGGGGCTGAGCCGGTCCCCTAGAGCGGGTACCAGCCGCCCGGGCCGCCGGCCTTGGCGCGCCTCTCGCAGGCCGCATCCCACCGTTCCGAAGCGATCCGGCGGGCCCGCCCAGCGACCTTTTTCGGGACGCGGAGTCTGGCCCGGCAGCCGATGAAACATGAGGCTTCCGACACGTTGAGTGACGATACGTGGGCCTGCATCAGACGTCCGCAACGGCACGGCGTGCGTATGGCCACGTGATCGTACTGGTCGAGCCCGACGACCCAGAGACGCCCCCGGACGGTCTCGCGGAAGAATTCGCCGTAGAACCTGAAGTCGGTCATCACTCCACCCCCCTCCTTCCGGTCCTCAAGTGATGAGATTGACGAACGACTCTCGGTCGCCCGTCCGCTCGCAGACCAGCCGGTCCGGCGGGTCACGGACCACGCGAAGCGCTTCCACGCAGGACCGTGACACGTCCAGGGACGCGTCGACGTCCGGCTTACGGAGACGGGACGCCTTACGGCGGACCGGACTGAGCAGCACCGCGCCGCGACAGGTCGTCGTCCGTTCCTGCCGGACAGTTGGCGGCGGATCGGCTGCGAAGACCGCGACATCGCCACGTCGGCCGCGGGAGATGCCCAGCAGGTACAGTTCTTCCCCGTCCAGGAAGACCCGCTGTCCCCTCTCTAGCCGGAAGCGGTTCAGGCATGGCGCCAGGCTGTCTATCGCCTGACGCATCGGGTTAAGGATCATCTTCTCCTCCTTCCCTCGACACCGAAAAACACCTCCGACGGGGAAGTGCTCTGGTCGAGTGGTTATCTTTCCCGTACGGGTCGGAATTGGCACCTTATCCTTCGACATGCTCAGGACAGGTTGCCGGCGGGTCGTAGGGCCGATTCCCTCGCCGCGCTCTCGATAATCGAGGATTCGATTGTACGGACATACTATAATATGGGGCCGAAAGCTGTCAAACAGTCCGGTTCACGGATCAAGGAAATTGACAGCCGCCGACCGTCTGTTTAAATGGAGCTATCCCACCTCGGATAGGCGTTCTTTCGAACCGAAAGGAGACGCGGATGCTACGAAGATTACTGATGGTTGTGGCCGTGATGACGTTGATGCCGCAGACGGTTCGGGCTGAGGAGTCCGGGGTCGAATCCCGCCGGAAGGAGCTGCTCTGGCACCTGGCCGGCGCTCCGGCCTACTTCTTCCTGAGCCTGAACTTCCATGAGGGCAGCCATGCGTTGGCCGGGATGGCTCTGGGGTACGAGGTCGAGGCCTACAAGCCCTATCCTCATTTCGCCAAGCTCGATGACGGCAGCGAGCAGTTCGTCGGCGGGGCGGTACATCTCAAGGATCCGATCGATTCGGCCCACCTGGCCTTCATCTCCATCGCCCCGATGCTCACCGACATCCTGGTCTTCACGGCGGCCGATCTGTCCCTGTCGTATATCGAGACGGATTCGCACGCTGTGCCGTTCATCCTGAACGCCGGCATGCTCTATGTCTGGGCCGATTTCGTCGGCGGTCTCATCTCGATTTTCTTCGATCATGGGGACCTCAAGCGGTTCGGTGACGAGTCCGGCGTGCCGCCGGCGCTGACCTTCGGAGTGGGATGTGCCCTGGCTTACGTCGGGTTCGTGCGCATCCTTGACCGCCAGAAACAGTTCATTCTCGGTACCAGGGATGATGCGACGTCCGGTCGGGCCATGATCGCACCGCTTTATCATCGCGGTGAGGCGATCGGCCTCTCCTATTCTTTCCGCTTCTGATACGGACATCGTCCCGCCCCCGGGCGGGATTTTTGTCATCCGAACAAAAACGCCCCTAGCGGGGCGTCAGTTCAGGCACAGAGGTAGAGCCAAGTCTTCGGGTCGTCCTTCAGGCTGCCCAAGGGCAAGCAGTCGGGCATGAGCCGGAAGAGCGGGATCATCATGTCCAGGACCGGAGTGTTCCCGTGGACGGCGGCGTACAGGAACAGCAGCACGCTCTCGAGCGCCGTCGCCCGGACGTATCCGTAAAGGTGGCCGAGATGGCCGTTGCGGCACACGGGGGGGATGCATCCCCAGAACGTGCGCTCCAGCGACCGCCACAGACTTCCGTTGAAGAGTCCCAGCTCCTTGTCGATCGGACTGAGATTCCGTTCGAATTCGGCGTCATGGGGATCGTTCAGGGGGTCGCGCGGCCGCCACATCCTCTCCCCCAGGCTTCGGGAGACCGAATTCCAGCGTCCGACCGTCTGGTCGACAGCCGCCCGCCGATATTCGGTTTCGGTCATCCACGACTGCCTCGGCAGACGCTGGTTGAGCCAGGAGATGGGGACCGGGAACGCCGTCCTGACGTCATGCGGCCGAGGATGACGGGCCGTATTGAGCGCCCGGATGACTTCCTGAGAGTCGACCGTCGCCGCCGGTGACAGGTGCCACCGGCCCAGATGGGCCGCGATGAACAGGTCATCGAGGTGGGCGAAGGACCGGTGCAGGTTATCCCGCTGGTCGGTCGAGGCATGATCCAGGAGGGTCTCGCACAGCTCTTCCTCGTCAGCACAGTTCCACTTTTCCATGTCTCCTCCTTTGTGAAGGAACCCCGGACCTTAACCGAATCCTCCGGTCCCGTCAAGCCAGAACCCGCCGGGCGGCGGGTTCCTTCGTGGTCGGTGGATCAGGAGATGACGGTGAAAAGGTCATCGTCCGGGAAACGTACCTTCTTCCAGGCCGGACCCTTTTTGCGGCGGCCCACGGCCAGGTAGACGACCGATCTCATGTGTCTGGGCAGCCCCAGGATCCTGTCGACCTCCCTGGTATTGAAACCTTCCATCGGGCAGGAGTCCACCCCCAATTCGGCGCAGGCGGCCAGGGCGAACCCCAAGGCGATATAGACCTGGTGCGTGGCCCACCTGAGTCTTTCCGAGGCCTTTTTCCGACCCCAGCTGTTCTTGACCAGCAACCGGAACCCCTTCATGACCGTCCTGCTTTTAGGATCATTGCTGACGGCGATATCGGCATAACCGTCGGCGCGGGCGTCGATATCGGTACGGGCGCAGAACACCAGCAGGTACCGGCAGTCGGTCACTTGCGGCTGCAGATAGGAATGGAGCCGCATCCGCCGGCGTAATTTTCGGTCACCGACGACGACGACATGGTACGGCTGCAGGCCGAAGGAAGAGGGCGCGAAACGGACGGCCCTGAGTATGGCGTGCAGTTCCGCCTGACGGACGGACTTCTTCGGGTCGAATTTCTTGACGGCAAATCGCCAACTGAGCCGGGAGAGGAAGGTTCTGGCCATAATGCGATGGGAGAATGGTCTGCGGGGTCATTATAACACGGCGGTTCTCCAGACGGTCTTCAAAAGGACCGCCTGGGGCGGTCCTTCGATGATCCTGGGGCCGGTACCGTAATTATATCCCGTGTTTCCGGCTCATGATGAGGTGGGCGACCAGGAAGATGACGGCCGACGACACGATCGCCGCCATGGCCGCGCCTTCGATGGTGAGACGGCTCCCGAACACCGAGATGCCCAGCCAGATATACAGTGAAGTATAGAAGGCGTAGGAAGCCGCCTTCATCTCGACCAGGCGCGACTTCTCGTCCAGGGACATCGTGCTCTTGTCGTCCTTGCCGTAGGCCGACTTCAGGAAGGGTATCAGCAGCAGCATGACGATCAGTCCGATATTGCCGTTGAGGACTGCCGTCTTGATGTCGCCCCGTTTGATGTCTATCCACATGGACAGGGCCAGGCCGAGCAACAGGATCAGGGTCAGGATGAAGACCAGCCTGATATGGTGACGGCGTCGGTGGGATATTTTCTTGGATTTGGGCATAGGTTCGGTTCGTTTCTCAGGTGACGATTGGCATTATAACACATAATCCCGCGGCCGTATCCGGACCGTCTTCCGGTCGATGGTGCGGCGGCGGGTGACGAAAAATCCGCCCGTGAGGGGCGGATGCGGTCAGCACAGTCGCGGCAGGTGTTCGATATGCCGGAAGGCCAGCATCAATCCGGTGAGGGTGTGGCTGTCACAGAGGCGGTGGCCGATCTCGGACAGGACCCGCTCTTGGCCCCAGAGCAGTACCCGACCGATCTCGTCACCCTTCGGGCGTCGGCCGAGGATATCCCCTCCTTCGGCCCGGATCAGCACCAGGAAATACGAAGGGACGATGCAGCAGACGCTGCTGTCCTGGGCCACGTTACCCAGGTGGGTGACGGAGGTGATATCGGCCGAAGCCAGGACCTCTTCGCCGAGCTCCCGAGCCAGCGTGCCCAGCGGCAGGTTGCCCAGGCTCATCGTGCCCAGCTGCCCGGCAATACGGGACCGGTCGATGACCTCGCCGAACCCCCGGGGGAGCTCGTAGGTCCATTGACCGACGGACGGCCGCCATTGCTTGACGATGACGAAGCGTCCGTTGAGCAGTACCACCATCACCGCACCGTCCGAGACCCGGCCGTTGGCGTTGAACCGCAGCGTGTATTCGCCGCGGTCACCGGACGGGAATCGTGCCTCGAACTTGATGTCGGTGAAGAAGCGGGCCGAGTGGTCGTGTATCTCCTTGATGCCGACCAGTTCTATCTCACCTTGCGTGACATCCCCCAGTTTCCGGAAGGGCTTCAGGTTGCGGGCGCGCAATGTTGCGTTGATCTCCCTGAGCCGTTGACTCCGATCGATCTTCGCAGACATCCTATTCCTCCCCTCTCCCGCCTCAGCGGGTCGGGTCAATGGTATTTTCGGAGGACCTCCGTCCGTCCGACCTGGCTTTATAGCACCTGCGGGAGGCACGGTCAATAAGCCCTCCGACGCCTATCAAAAACCGCCCTTATCGGGCGGTCTTGATGATGGGTCTTCAGTCACTCAGCGCCGTTCCGAGAGGATATTGAGCACGTCCTGGGCCGAAGCCTCGCCGAGCGTGCCCTCGAACAGATGCAGGTCGTCGAGTTGGCGCAACAGGATCACCAGGAAGATGACGATGGTCCCGAAGGCGCCCTTGAGCAGCGCGTCGAACATCAGCGCGGTCGACGGGATCAGCGCCAGCACGAACAGCAGCATGATCGCCAGGAAGTAGATGAGGGTCTGCGGCAGCTTGGGTATGCGCTCGACCTGCAGGGCCACCATGTTCTTCCGAGCCACCTGCAGTCCGTCCAGGCTCTGGATCATGTCGCGGAGCACCAGATGCGGGCCGGACGGCAGCTGTCTCTGGCCGACGGTCTCGTGGAGCAGGCTTCCCAGTTCCTTGATGGTGGAGGATTTGTGCATGAAGTGGTAGTCCCATTGCTGCATCTCGAGGATCTTGCGGTAATGACGATTGATTATCTTGGCCGCCTTCTTCTGCACCTCATCGCCGAACTGACCGAAACCGCGGTAGAGGGCGGTGATGTTGCCGTCGAAAGTGGCTATCTGCTCGCGGATCTGGTTGTAGCGGCTGTTCTGTCGGGCGATGAAGAAACCGGTCAGGATAGCGAACAGGAAGGTCGATACGGTCAGGAACATCGAGGAATGTTCGGTATCCGCTGAGAACGGTATCGCCAGATAGACCGTCGACAGTACGATGAGAAGTATGAAGAGGTTGCGGTACATATGTGCCCCACAGGTTAGTGCTGACTCAATTATAGCAGAACCGGCCGGTCGACCGAAGCGGGTATCCTCAGGTTCCGGAGACGAAAAGGCCGGCAGGCGTTCGCTTGCCGGCGGCGGGTCATTTGGTACGGTCGTCCGACTCCTTTTTCTTCCAGGGTACGCCGAAGACCTCGGCGCAGCAGGCATAGAGCACCGCTCCGAAGATGATGTAAAGAGAGCGGTGCAGGTTGACCAGGACGATGCTCAGATCGCCGTAGTCGATGCCGATCACCCGGTCCATGAGGGCGGTGAGGACGGCACCCAGGGCCACGATCAGGAACAGTTTTCCGCGGGTCATGGCGATATCCTATCCTCCAGTTAATGTGCTGATCCTATTTTCCATCTGGTGTCGCTATTGTCAATATCCCCGGCTTTCGGCGGGTGTGAAAAAGGACCGCCGAGAGGCGATCCGATCCGACCCAGTCTCATCATCGGGTCCGGCTCCGGCGTAGCGCCAGCACACCAACCAGCGCATGCCAGAAGAACGAATTCAGCGGGTAGACCAGATCCGGGATATGGCCGGACCAGCGGACACAGACCGCCGCGATGAGCAGGAGATATGCCGCTCCCCACATGAACCAGGGCAGCGGACTCTCTTTCTGTGGCGCCCGCCAGACGTCCTTGAGCGTCGGGATGAAGGAGATGACGAAAGCCGCCTGTAGGACAAGGTTGGCGAAGGCTGCCTGACGCCAGACGAACCAGACGATAGCCGAAACGAGGCTCACGGCCAGGACCGCCAGGTCGAACCTGCCGGGACGCTCCAGGCGGCCCCTGGACAGCGCGAACAGCAGGGTGCCGGTACAGGCCAGGGCTCCGGCGAGCGGCTGTAGCGCCTTGATCCAGTCGCCGCTCATCACGAAATATGAGGCACAATTCAGGATCGTCACGAAGGACCAGATCGTCCAGGTGGCCGTGTTGGGTCTGGCCTGACCCCGGGCGGTCTTCCAATTGAAGACCAGGAAGGCCAGGAGATGCACGGCGAAGGAGGTCCAGCCGAAAATGAAGCCGAGCATGACTATGTTATCCTCCAGCGCACGCTCCGTCAGTTTAAGGAACGACTCTACAGCTTAGCTTCCGGGCCAGGTTCGGTCAATTACGACAGACCGCCCCGGTCGGGGGCGGTCTGTTCACTTCTTCCTTTTTGCCGGCTTCTTGGCGACTTTCTTCTTCGCCGGCCTCTTCTTGCCGTGAGATTTTCCGCAACTCATACGGATCACGGTTAAGGATTATTCATAGGCACAGTTCCTTGGAGAAATCCTGCTGACCGCGGCCGGGCTGGCAGCGGTATTCGGTGATGACGACCGCGCCGAGTGTCCAGTTACCGTCCGTTTGGTGAGCCCAGCAACGGCGGCGGATCGTCCGCACGGAATCGTCGTGCAAGCCGTCATAGACCGCCTCGATCAGCCCGACGCCGTCGCCGCTGTCCAGCACCCGGACAGAGAGCCTTTCGCAGTCGGCCTCATCGCAGCTGCCCCAGGCCTGATGGACCAGTTCCGTGGCCGTCTGCCGCGTCAGGACCGAATCGCTGCGGACGGTCGTGACTTTCTCCGCCACGCCCCCTTCCTGGAAGAGAAAGTAGACACCCAGTGCCAGACCCAGGCCCAGCAGCGCGATCAGCGTCAATGTCTGGATCTCGTGGGGCGGACGCCGTCGTTTCCGGCCGATGAACACGGGGATGAACAGGACGATCCAGATTAGCGGCAGGAAGGCCCCGGACGACCAGAGACCGGTGTCGGCGCCTTCCGCGACTGACTTGAACCGAAACAGGAAGTACCCGCCGAGAACGGCCAGCAGCACCAGGAAGAAGACCGCGGCAGCGAGGAGTTGTTCGCCTCGTACCGACCGAGCCGGCCCTTTCGTTCCGGGTTTCCGTGAGCCGCCCGACGATTCTTCGCTATCCTGACAGATATGACGAAGGAATATCGAGATGCCGAAACCCAAGAACAGCAGGGTCAGGACGATGATGACAAGACTGTCTGGTCGCATAGGCCTCAGTCAATCAGGCGGATGTGGCCGGAAAGCCACAGGGGGTGGTGACAGAGCCGGCTTCAGGTCTCGACCCCGTCTCGATATCCCCTCTTATACTATTGTAACTCCTTTATGCCATCCAGGGAACCGTCCCGGAATCCGTCGGCAGCGGCGGTTGCGCCAATCCAGCCGAAAGGCCATAATAGGCAACCGGTCTTTGACAGTTTTTTCATCGGGCACCATCACGGAGGTTTCAGGATGGAAGAGAATCGCGAGACCTTTTTTGCGCGGATTCAGCCGCTTTTGGCGCCATCAGACCTGCTCGACATCGAATTGGCCTATACCTTGGCCAAGTACGCCCATCGTTGGCAGGTCCGGCTAGAGACCGATGCCGCCGGACGACCTCGGAGATATTTCGAACATCTCCGTCGGGTCGCTCTGATACTGATCGATGAGATGAAGGTCGTCGATCCGACGCTCATCATCGCCGCATTGAACCATGACGGCATCGAAGACACCCGGGACCTGACTCCCGAACTGCTGGAACACTGTTTCGGGACTGAGGTGACCCGGATCGTCAAGGGTCTCTCCAAGGTCCCCAAAGAGGGCTATATCGGCAGGTTGATGATGTCTGACTGGAAGACCCTGCTCGTCAAGGCTTGTGACCGCCTCGACAACCTGCGGTCTCTGGACCGGCCGGAGATCTCCGCCGCCTTCCGCAGGAAACAGCTGGACGAAACCCAGCGGGATTATCTGCAGATCTTCGACCGTCTGGTCGGGCTCGTCCCGCCGGACTTGGAACGCGGCGTCCGTCAGTTGAGGGATGGTATCAAGTCCCTCCTTCAGGAACTCGATCAGGGCACCGCAGTTCCCTGATTCCCACCGGCCCCCAACGCGGGCCGGTTTTCTTATGGATAAAAAAGGCGCCCCTCCCAGACAGGGCGGGCGCCGATGCGGGCGACCGGGGCATCATTCGCTGCGGGCTCTCCTTTTGACATGGTCGGGCAGGAACCAGCGGTCGAGGAACCTGAGGAGCTTCGGGCGTCGCGGCCGGTCCAGGAACAGGCGTTCCCGGCAGAGCGGACAATCCACGAACCAGCGTTTCGGTGCGTCCCAGCACTCCCAGTCCATATAAATGGCTTCCCGCCGCACGTCATCAGCGGTCACTTCCAGTTTGGCCTGACAACCGGGGCAGACGATACGGCGTTTCCAGGTGGGTCGTTTGAGGATTTTCATGGCGAACCCCACATGGTCTAAGGTACTCCTTCCATTATCCACCGGCCGGACGGCGCCGTCCAATCTCCGTCCGGCGGGCTCCTCGCCTTCGGGTACAGAAAAACCGCCCTTTGGGGCGGTCATGGTTTCATGGCAGCATCGACATGAACTGGCAGAAGCCACAGCAGATGCTGATGGAACAGAGTCCTGAGTATATCCGTGCCGGGCAGAATTCCTGTTTGCGGTATCGCCGCAGAGCGATGCGCAGACAGGCTGTCGCCAACAGGATGAAGACCAGAAGTGAACCCAGATCAGTCATCATCTGCGGGGAAACCATCGATGATCACTCCTTGTCCAGGGGGAACCAGGCGCTAGACTTGTCCGAAAGGGGTCGCCCCGACGGACCTAATGGACGGTCGGGTCCTGATGAAGACCGTCGTCAGGATCAGGAACCGGCCGCCGGGCGCGCTCTTCCGCGCAGCCGTCGTCGGAACAGAGTTGGTGGTGCACGTGCCAACGGGAACGGCTGGCCGTCAGCTTGCCGCAGGCTCGGCAGATGAAGGAACAGGCTTGGGGGAAATTGTCGCGGGACATGCCACCTCCGGCATCACGGGTATCGGTCCTAGGATGTCTCGACCTGCCATTATGGTCTTCCGGCAGGATACTGTCAACCGTCGACACCATTCATTAACGAAAACCGCCCCGTCATCCGTGCAGGATGGGGCGGTCAGAGAGCCGTTCAGGGTAAGGCCTCGTCCGGTCGGGAAAGGAACTCGGCGATGGCGCCCGCGGTCTCCTCCGGCCGCTCGAACGAAAGCACGTGCCCAGCATCGGTGATGGTCAGGAATTCGGAGTGGGGCATCATTTGGTGCAGGCGCCGTACCCCCCGGTCCATGCCCACGCCCCTGTCTTGGTCGCCCCAGATGATGAGGGTCGGCGTATCGATTTCCGGAGCGATTTCGAACAGTGACCAGCCGACCTGCTCGGCAGCCAGATCCCAATACATGCGGATGAAGGGAGGAGATACCACTTCCTCGAAATACCGGTAGATCCCCCGCAGGTTTGCCTGTCGATCCGCGAAACCGTCGCTGTACCAGAAGGTCGATTGACCGTAGACCGTCGGCCAGAAGATAGTCTGCCCGCCGAAAGTACGCATCACCGCCGCCAGGAACGGTTTGGCCGGCCAGGCGCTGCCCGGACCCCAGACGACCAGACGGGGGAAGCGTTCGGGAGAGCGGCGCGCCAGCCGCAGGGCCAGGTTGCCGCCCAGGCTTCCTCCGGCCAGGTAGCAGCGTTCCACCCCCAGCGCATCCAGGAAGCCATAGACCGTGTCTTCGTAGAAAGTGAGGCCGTAATCGCGCTCCGGCTTGTCCGAATAGCCGCTGCCGGGAAAATCGAAGATCAATACGCGGAAGTCCTCGAGCAGCAGCGGCGCCAGCCGGTCAAACTGCTCGATGCGCGAGGCGTGGCCGGGAATCAGGATGAGCGGCGGCCCCTGACCTTCGTCGATATAGCGCAGCCGCAGGCCGTTGACCACGACGTCCTTCTGGTCGTATGGCGTGGCCTTGACGGTCTGCGGGCGGTTCAATCCCCTCTCCGGCCGGTCGGCCGCCTGGTGTGAGACGGCCAACAGGATCGTGAGAACGATGGCCAGACCGGATAATATGATGCAGAGGGCCTTCTTCACTGCTGTCTCCCCTTCTTTCTCATCGATTTCAGGGCGTAATCCCCGAGGTTGAAGGTGCGTGCCAGTTCTTTATCATGTGCCGACGCTTCTGTATAGCCGGCACGTCGGTATCCGACGGGCCGCCGATGCCGGTCGGTCGTTGCGCGTAACGGGCGGTTCGGATAGTCTGAAAGGCCGTTCCTTCACATCGTTGGAGACTTACCATGAGGATGGAAATGACATGTTCCGGATGAATAGGACGACCCGATACGGTTCGGCGGCGGCCCGTGAGCTGCATCGGCTCTACCCGCCGATAGACCTGCACGGAGATTCCCTCCTGTGGGCCAGCCTGATCGGATACGACCTGGGGAGGTCCCACCGACCGTTCCTGCCCAAGAGCGCTTGGTTCCGACAGGTCGACCTGCCCCGATTGGAAGACGGATTGGTCGGCGGTCAGTTTTTCGGACTGGTCTCTTTGCCCCGGCCGCGGCTCAGCTGCCTTTGGGCAGTGAACCAACAGATTGATCGGCTGGATGATCTCTGTCGCCGCCACCCGAAGCGTATCGTCAAGGTGCGTACCTGCGAGGAGGCGGCAACAGCGGCCGACCGGGGTGCGCTGGCGGCATTCCTGGGGGTTGAGGGGGCTCATGCGGTGGAGGGCGGTCAGGACGACCTGTACCGTCTGGCGCGCCGCGGTATCCGCTATCTCGGCCTGGCGCATTTCAGCGCCAATCGGGCCTGCCGGCCGGCCATGGGTCTCGGCCGGCGCGACCGGGCGGGACTGACCCGTTTCGGTCAGGCCCTGCTGCGGGATTGCGAGGCTCTGGGGGTGATCGTCGATCTGGCCCATGTCAATCGCCGCGGTTTCCTGGAGGCCTGCCGGATGGCCCGGCGGCCGGTGCTGGTGTCGCACACCGGCATCAGCGGCGCCTACCGTCACTGGCGGAACATCGACGACGCTCAGGTGCGGGCCGTGGCGTCGACCGGAGGCGTGATCGGCATCATCTTTTCGGCCGGCTTTCTGGGCGGCAGCGGTCCGGCGGCGGTAGTGCGTCACATGGAGCACATCATCGGCCTGGTCGGTGACGACCATGTCGCCCTGGGCTCGGACTATGACGGGATGATCGTCCCGGTCTCCGGCCTTTCCGAGATATCGATGCTGCCCAACCTGACCGACGCCATGCTGGACCGCGGCTGGCGATCGGAGAGGATCGGCAAGGTGCTGCGCGGCAACGTCATGCGGCTGTTGGGCGACGTGCCGGTACCGGCCAACATGATCTGACCGCACCTCCTCACCATGACAGGCTGTCTCAAGAAGGCGGCCTTTTCCATACAAGAAAAACCGCCCGAACGGGCGGTTTGCGTTTATCTGTCCTTCTCCGGGAATACCGGGGCCGGTAGCTCGTACATCCGGAATTCCTGATCCTGATGACCGTAGCGGTTACCTTCCCGGGGAGTGCCTTCCGGACGACCTTCTTCACCCTCTTCAGTCTCGGGAGATCCGGATCCGCCGCCGCCCTCGGTCGGTTCACGCTCGATCCATTCCAGCACGACCGGTCGGCCCTGTCTCAGGGAATCGGCGGCCCGACTGAGCATCTCGTGGGATTGTCGGTCGTAGGGCAACCGGTGGGCCCGAGGCTCTCCGCCCAGCCTGGCGTACGAGAGCGGCCCGGATTCCTCTCCCTCTTCCTCTTCCAGCGGGACGAGCCACAGGAAGATAGCGCCGGGTTCGGCGCCCTGCGGCTGGGGCTCTTGCACCGAAACCCAGAGAAGCAGGGTCTTGCCGACCGGGCGTTCGTCCGTCGGCCAGCCCAGATAGCTGGAGAGGGCTCCCCAGATGACGAAGCAGAAGCTCGGCACCAGGATGACCAGGGTGAGTTTCACCCACCAGCGGCCCTTGGCGGTGACGACGAACCAGCACAACAGGGCGGCCAAGAGCACGAAAGCGAACGGTATGGCCAATGTCGCCAGATGCATCACGGCACCCCTTCGCGCAAACGGTTGACCAGCGGTCCGGCTAAGGTCTTCTCGAGTTCGTTGATCTTGGAGATCATGCCTTCCGGATCGAGGGTGAAGCGGAAGGCAGTGCGTTCGTCGCCGTTCATCCGGAGGGTGCGCTCACGCTTCATCACTTCCGTATCCTGACCCAACAGGCGGTAGAGCCTGACGGTCACGGGTGTCTCCCCAGGATCCCGTTTGGTGTACATGTGGACGTTGACCACGTACTCACCCGGCACGATGCCGCGGATGATGACGCGCTCCTCGTTCCGTTCGACCCGGATGTCTCCTGAAGCGGTGGTGATGCTGTCATTGCGGGCGCCAAGGTCGTCATGTTCCAGATGCATCAGACCCACCCCGCGGCTCTGGAAATAGGCGATGTTGCCGTAAGGGTCCTGGACATAGAGGTCTACGTCGTCTTCCGACTGGTTAGGCCATTCCATGACCACGACGAACTTGCCTTCGGTGGCCAGGGCCGACTCGTCTTCGCTCTCCGGCCTGATCTGGACATAAGCCAGGATGAACAGGGCCGTGAAACAGAGCAGCGCGTTCATCATGATGTCGAAGAAAACCACGCCCAGACCCAAGCGATGCCGTCTCATGGCTTGTATCTCTCCACGGCGCGGGCCAGCAGGTGATACTGGATGCTCAGGAGGATGCTGCAGATGACACCGACCAGGGTGGTGATGAAGGCGGTCGACATGCCCGTGCTCAGCCGTTCGAGAAGCTGCTGGGTAGCCGCCGGATCGGTGCTCTGGAAGCCGCTGAATCCGCCGATGAGCATGATGACGAACCCGAAGACCGTCCCGGTCAGGCCGAGCTTCTCGCAGATACCGGCGGCGAACCATCCGTGTTCGGCGTTGCCGTCCACTTCCCGGAAAAGCTTACTCCGGTTCTCGGGACCGCGGATGACTTCGAGGCCGGTCTCTAGACGCCAGGTCAGCAGGCCGCACCAGACGGTGGCGGCGGCGAAGACGACCAGGATCGCCACGCTCAATTTCGTGACGTCGAGCCGGTACATCAGTTCGAACCAGCCGAGGACGGCGGCGATGACGAGTCCGACGACCGTCAGGCTCACCACCAACGACCAGCGCAGGAACAGTATCCGTGCTTTCAAGGGTCACCTCGCTTCTTTGCGGACAGGTTAATCTTACATTATAAAGGACCTCCCTAACCCTATAAGAGAGGTCCGGATAAGGCAAATCGGCGGTCGTGTCGGCAGCGGAGAGACCGGATTCTGACCCCTCACCGTCATCTGCTGAGGTGGTGGCGAAAACGCAAGAGACCGGGTGGCCGGCGACCGGATTCCAGGTTCAGCTGCAGTTTCCGTCGCCAGATCCGGACGTGGCGGGCAGCAAAGTCCAGCTCGCCCCGGCTGAAACCGATGAGATGGACCGGATCGTCCGGGGCGATGCCCTCAGGCAGGCCTACTCCATCAGACAAGGTGACCTCCCAGATCCTGCCCATCGGATCCCGTAACTTGAGATGTCTGTCGGTGATGACCTCGACGACCACGCCCCCCAGGCGCCCTTGCTGCGGGCGTTGCCAGGGGGCCTCGGTAGCCGGGGATAGCCGACGATAGATCGGCACCCTGGTGGAGAGCAGGTTTTCGGTCTTCTGCCCCACGCCGACGGCGTAGAGGACGCCGCCGAGACCGGCGCTGATGAGGATACTGGTCACGATGATCAGGAACGGACGGTAACGGTAACCCGTCCTGGTATGGCGGAAATCGAGGAAAGAGACCGCCGTGAGCCCGACGATCAGCGCCAACCAGACCAAAGGTATCCCCTCAAGGAGATATCCGGCCGCTTGGCCCTGGAGATGCCTGGCCGCCCCCCAATCGTGTCCGCTTATTCGGAAAAGGGCGATGCTGACGGAGAGCGCGCCGAGGGCGACGAGCGTGACGAAACCGAGCCAGGTCGCGGCGTTCTTCACGACGAAAGACCAGCCCGGCAACGGCCGGTGGTTGTCCTTACGGATCCTTTCCAGGGTCGTCTTGGCGATATCGGTCATAGGTCCCCTCCTTTCTCGGATGACTTCACGTATTCTCCCCGTAGCCGGATCTTGGCCCGGTTCAGCCTGGTGGCCACCGTACCCTCCGGCAGGCGCAGGATATCGGATATCTCCCGATAATCTCGCTCCTCCAGGTATCTCAGGACCAGGACCTCCCGGTATTTGGGGCTGAGCCTGGCCAAGCTCTGTCGCAGGATACGGATCATGAGATCGCGGTCCGCGGCGGTCTCCAGGTCGGTATCGGCGGCGATGCGACGCAGCAGCTCGTCCTGATCGGCAGTCTCGATGATACGCGGGCGGGATCGGCGGCGGCGCAGATGGTCCATCGTCTCGTTGTGGGTGATGCGGTAGGCCCAGGATGAGAATTTCAGCGAGGTATCGAACCCCTTCAGGTTCCGGTAGATCTTGATGAAACTCTCCTGGAGCACGTCTTCGGTGTCCTCCCTGGTCAGTCCGGCCAGACGGACGATGTAACGGGCCAGGGGGGCCTGGTAACGTCGCATCAGATACAGGAAACAGTCCCGGTCCTCGAGTGTCAGCCTGACCAGCTCCTCGTCGGTCTTTTCCCGCATCTCCCCGGCGTTTTGTTCCTCAGCAGACATATCTGCGGTCTCCATAATAATACGTCGCGATGTCCAGCCTTCTTTCATCGGTCGCCACAGCTTATCATGAGGCGCCGTTTGGACAAAAAACCGCCCATGGTCAGGGGGGCGGTCATCAGCCGACAGGCCGGCTGTCATGATAGAGCATTATCCGCTCGACCGTCTTGCGTAAGGGAATCCGACCGTCGGGGAATCCCGTGCGCACCAGCGCGTCGACCTGATTTTGGGAGCAGCAACGATAGAGTTCCGCGGCCTGATGGAACAGGATCGCCTCATCGACGATCAGCACGATAGCCGCCTGAGGGGCGCCATCACGGATCCGTCCGATCAAATCCGCGGCGTCACCGAGATCGTCGAATCCGATATGGACGACCGCCAGGAGTCGGGCGCCACGCTTCTCGGCGCGCTCGATCTCGATCGCTCGGAAACTCAGGGAATCGCCCTGGATCGAGACGGTCAGGTCGGATCGGCCGGTGGCCAGGAGGCCGCTGCAGTGGCGGTCGACACCGTGCCGGGTGGCCAACCAGACATGCCAGGCCGCCTCCCAGCGCAAGAGCTGAGGCAGGATGATGCCGTAGAAATGAGCGGGTCGACAGTGTATGGGTTTGCGGACCATGATCACTCCTCTCGTCCTGTCGGATCGCCAGAGCATAGCATGCGCTGACCTAGAATCAAAACGCCCCGATGATCATCGGGGCGTCGGATATCAGCGGTCGGTCATTTTGTGGCCCAGGCCCTGAGCTTATCGTAGGATTGGCCGCCGCAGAGCCACTGGCCCGAACCGGTGTTGAAGAAGAACGGTACGCCGCCACAGTAGCCCTGATCGTATTCGCGCATCTTGGCCGCGTTGTCCGCATCATGCCAGACTTCGAACTGTATCACGTCGACACCCGTCTCCTGCTCCAACTGCTTGACCAGTGGCATCATGTTGACGCAGTGCGGACATTCCGCGCCGTAGAATTCGAGCAACTGGCCCGGCTCCGGTTCGGCTCGCAGGATGACCGGTGGGACTTCCGTCGCGGACGGCCTGTCGTCAGCCGTCGGCATGTCCGTTTCCGTAGCGGCCCGAGCCGGCGGCGTTTCCGGTATGTCCAGAGGCATCTCGACGAACCGGATCGGCAGGTCCGATTCGGCCGGGCCGGCCGTCTGGTCAGTCGTCGGTCCCGGGGCACATCCGGCGCCGACCAGGATTGCCACACCGATCATGGGAAGAAGATAACGAAATCGCATATGGTTCACCTTAAGTATCGTCCCCGATACCCTAGCATGTCCGGCCACAAAAAAACCACCCGTCAGACGACGGGCGGTCGTAGTGTCCGCTAGCTTCCCTCCCCGGTATCCTCCGGGGGGATGCAGACGTTGGTGAAGACGCCGCGGAGCAGGTCCGTGTAGCGGCCGGATTCGGCCGGATCGATCTCCAGCACCCGAGTCGCCGTCTCGTAGTAGACGATCTGGTCGTACTCCGAGACGAAGTTCAGGTTGGTGATGATGAAGATCTCGATCGAATCCCCGGCGCTGCAGCCGGGCAGGCCACAGTTCACCATCTGCGGAGCGATATCCTGCTCAGTGACGCTGTTCCAGGTCTGCGCCTCCTCGTCGGTGACGTAAACGATGTAAGGAAAGGCGTCGGCGCGCCAGTTGATGCCCGCGCCGTTGGCCGGATCGGACAGTTCCAGCAGGACGTCGTAGCCCGGCTCCGAACCGCCGCCGCTGCAGCTGAGGTTGGCCACATGCGACTGGAAGGAGGCGACGTCGGTCAGGTTGGTGACGACCGAAAGGATATGCTCGTCTTCGCCGTCATCCCAGCCGGGAAAGGTCACCAGGGCGAATCGGTGTTCCGTACCCTGGAAGTCCTCGACGTAGTGGAAGATGCCGTCAGCCAGCGCCTGGTAATAGGCGCACATCGAGCCGGAGATATCGATGGCGAAGACCATGTCGACCTTGTCGTGCGGATCGAGATCCTCATCGATCTCGCCGTCGCAGTCGTTGTCCAGGCCGTCGCAGATCTCCTCGAGCGGCACCACGGCACCGACACACTCGCCCCAGGCGCCTTCCAGGCATTCGGCCAGACCGAGTCGGCACTCGCCGATGCCGGCGGTCGTCGGGTCGCCACATTCGGCGGTGATCCCGTCGATCACGCCGTCACAGTCGTCATCCCAGTTGTTGCAGAACTCCGGACCGGTACCCTCGAACTCGCAGGGGCCCCACTCGCTGTTCTGGTCACAGGTCGTCAGTCCGTAGCCGCAGGTGATCGGTTCGCCGGACTCGTCGACCATGTTGTCGGTACAGGGGGCCACGGTCCCGGGATAACAGGGGCAGCCCTCATCGACTTCGCCGTCGCAGTCGTTGTCGATGGCGTCACAGACCTCAGCCTGCGGTACCGGGGCGGAGCAATCCACCCAGCTGCCCAGACGACAGGTCTCGATGCCCTGACCGCAGATGGTCTCACAGAGCTGGTAGAGATCCTCGTCGATCAGTCCGTCGCAGTCGTTGTCGACTGCATCGCACATCTCGTTCTGGGCGAAGGTGGCATCGGGACAGATGGCTTCGGCCATGAAACAGACCGTCCGGCCCTGCTGACACTGACCGATTTCCTCGGCCGGACCGCAGGGCTCGCCGACCTCGACAGGATCGTCGTCGATCTCGCCGTCGCAGTCGTTGTCCCGACCGTCGCACCTCTCCACTTCCGGCAGGACCTGGTCCTGACAGGGGCTCCAACGGCCTTCTGTACAGGATTGCCAGCCCTTACGGCAGGCGGTACTGCCGTCAGTCAGGACATCCGACGGGCCGGTCCAGCACTCGCGGTAATCCAGTCCCTCGTCGGTCTCGCCGTCGCAGTCGTTGTCCCGACCGTCGCAGGTCTCCTCGCTGGCCGCGACCACCGGGATACAGGTGGGCCACTGGCCATGGACACAGGTCACGGTCTGATGTCGGCAGACGCCAACGTCACTGCCGCAGGAGAGGGTCTCCCCGTCGATGCACTCACACCCCTCGTTGACGTTGCCGTCACAGTTGTCGTCGATGTGGTTGTCACAAAGCTCCTCGAGATCCGGATCGTAATGTCCGGTCGCCGGATCGCCGGGGTGACAGGAGATGTCGTGAAGACGCTCCTCATCGTCACAGCCGACACATCCGAGAGCGATGCAACATACGGCAAGCAGCGGCAGGGTGATCCTGATCATGAAACCGGGTCGATTCGTTTTGAAACGTTTCACTGCTGCCTCCTTTGGTCGCAGTATATCTTTTTTAAGGTCCGCACGCGTCCGAAAAATCGGACCCTTAACCTAAGCCGAAAATCCGGCAATTGTCAAGACATCGGGACGGGCCGCTATCCGGAATATTTAGGCTGAACGTGGCCAAATGATATAATTACTGATGTAACGTCAGAAAAAACCTAACGATAAGGGGATATGATGAACGAAGCGGGGCGAAACGTGCCTCATCCAGACACCCTCGATAATCCCGAAGTTTTGGCCCGAAAAGAGCTGGCTGAACTGGGAATCGAGGCCAATCGCGAGAATGTCGAGGCGGTCATCGAGCAGAAAGGTGTCCGTCAGCATCCCGAAGGCCATGAAGACATCATCAATAGCCTGAATGACCCGACCGCTCTTAAGGCGGCCATGGAGCGGCTCGGCATCAGATCCGTCGTCCATGCCGAGGGGACTTCCGTCTGGGATCATGCCAAAACCGCCATCCGTCGGGTGGATTCCCTGGATCTCCCGGATGCGCTCAAGCATGAGCTGCGTATCCTGATGTTGTACCACGACCTGGGCAAGGCGGAGGTGATGGATGAGGACCAGAACCTTAAAGCCACCGAGAAGAATCTGAAGAAGGGCATATTGTTGCGCAATGCGATCGGGCACGCTGAGGCGAGGGGCGGCGACATACGGAAGGGTCTGGCAGCCAACGGCCTGACCGGCGAGAGGCTGGAGACGCTGATGACGATAGTCCGCAATCACATGAACACCTCTCTCCTCGAACAGTCGCCGAAGAAGACGGTGGCGCTGTTCGAGACTTTCGGTTCCGACGACGACGAACGGCGCGAGACGGTGCGGCTCCTGACTACGATCCTGCAAATCGATGCCCAGGCCACGGAGCACATAGATCTGGAAGAGGGCGAACTCAAGTACTCCAAGAACGAGAGGAAGTCTCAGCTCGACTTCGCTGCCGTGTGGGCCAAATACGAAGAGGGTTTGGAGCTGGTGCATCAGGAGGCGGCCAAGCAGGAAGCCAAGAAGGCTGAAGCAGCGCGCGAAGCCGCCATATTCGGCGGTAAACTGTCGGATTATCTGATCAAGGAACGGGGCATCAAGCCCGGCCCGGAGATGGGCCGGGCCGTCGGCCAGGTGAAGAAACTGCTCGCCGAACAGTCCGATCGGCCTCCGGAAGAGGTCAGGAGGCTGGTCGACGGGATGGAATTCTGAGGCGGCAGCCAGATCTGATCGAAATGGGGCGGCGTCCTGATGGTCGCCGCTTTCAAGTCCCAAAAAAAGACGCCCTGACGGGCGTGTTTTTCAGAAAGTGGCTCCGGGCTTGGCCAAAGGCTTGTCGACGCAGACCACCCTGAGCGGAAAGGTGACGAAACTGCGCTTCCTGACCATGTCCAGGGAGACACGGTTGCCGGGCAGGATGTAGGCGGCGATGTTGCCGGTACCGCGTAGCCGCAGACGGTTCTCGGCCGCCTCGAGCAGCGCATTGCCGAATCCCCTTCTCCGATGATCGGGGTCGACAGCAAGATGGAAGATGAAGGACGTCCAGGGATCGTAGACCAGCAGGACGGCGCCGACGATCCTCTTCTGGTACTCGAGGACCAGGACGGACTCGGGGTCATGCTCCAGTTTCTGCCGCAAACCGCTCTCGTAGTCACAGACTTCGTAGTGCACGCCGCAATCCTTGAAGATCTCGATGACCCGGGGCAGCTCGTACCAGCGGCAGGGACGGATCAGGCCGCTCTCTTTCGGCATCATTCCTCCTTCTCTCGTCCAATGTACTCCCTCTAGCCTGCCTGCCCCGCGGGATGCTGTCAAAGCCGGGAGGTCGCAGGAGACCGCTTTTTCTCGGGCGGTTGACGCGGGAGCGGTACGGAGGTATAACAGCAGGTCGAGCGTTTACCTAATCTCCCAAAGTTCAGGAGCCGAAAATGGGACTTCTTCGGACGCTCTGGTTCTTTTTTTCACTTACGATAAGCCTGTCTCTCCTGCTCTTCGTGGCCTACCCCGGTCTGCTTCTGGTCATCGTCTGGGACCGGCTCTGGAGTATCGGGGGCAGCAGACACCGCGAACGGGCCTACGCCTGGAACCTGCGCTGGAGCGACCGCGTCCTCTCCGTCTTCTGCTGGCTGATGAGATGCCGCTTCGAGTTCTGTCTGCCGATCCGGGCCGGCGGCGAACCGGCTCCGGCAGTGGTCGTGGCCAATCATCGCAGCTCGTTCGATATCCTGATCATGCACGCCGCCCTGCGACGGATGGGTTACCGCAAGGTACGGGGTGTTGCCAAACGTGACGTCGCCGCCATGCCGGTGATCGGCCGGGCGGCGAGTGAGGCCGGCTGCGCTTTCCTGTCGCGCCTGGGTAATGATGTTCGGGATCTGGAAGCGGTCAGGAGGTGCGCCGAGGGGGCCAAGGAGGACGGCGCCTGTCTCCTGATATTCCCGGAGGGCACCACCTATCACAACGCGGCGTTCGTCTCGTCACGTATCGGGGAATACCGTAACGTGCTGCCGCCGCGGGCCGGAGGCATGCGGGTGCTCCAGGAGGTCGTAGGCGACTGGCCGGTGCTCTCAATCACCGCCGATTGGGGCGATATCGAGGGAGCCGACACCATCTTCACGCTGGAGCCGCTGTTGGGCCGGACCGTGACCGTCGAGGCGCAATTCATTCCCGGACCGCAGGGTCAGGCCATCGAAGCGTGGCTGAACGAGGAGTGGCGGCGCAAGGACCGGCTCATCGAGGCATTGCGAGCGGGCGCTTAAGGCGCCTGCTTTTTTCAGCTTCACGGACGGCCCGGTATTGACGCTCCTGAGCGGCTGCGATATTTTCAGCTCACCTAGCTCATTGGACAGATCTTAAGGAGGCGAAGATGGGATGGCCCAAGAATCTCGTCCTGGTCCGTCATGCCGAATCCGTCGGTAACGTCCTTTCGGGCGACAGGCGGGCCAATTACGCCGTGGCGACGCACGCCTATCCCCTGACGGAACGCGGCCGAAGGCAGGCCGAGATCACCGGCAAGTACCTGCGCGACGAGTACGGAGAATTCGACACATACTACACCTCCTATTACCGCCGCGCCCAGGAGACGATGAGCCTGATGTATCCGGAAGCCCGGGTCTTCGAGGACCCGCGGCTGGCCGAAGCCCAGCGCGGCATCTGGCACGCCATGACCCGCGAGGAGATGAGAGAGTGTTGTCCTTGGGAGTTCGACCGCAAGGACCGGGAGGGCCTGTATCATTACCGGGCTCCCGGGGGCGAGAACTGGCCCGATGTGGAGATGCGTATCCACAGTTTCCTCTCGACGGTATCCCGGGACCTGGACGGTCAGGACGTGCTCATGGTGGTGCATGGGCACTGGCTCATCCTGTTCCAGCGGCTGATCCATCATTTCTCCATCGATGAGGTCCTGAAGCGGTACCGGGAGGCGCTCTTCGAGAACGCCTCAGTGACCGCCTATACGGCCGGATCCTACAAGAGCAAACCGAGGCTCGTCCTGGAAAGGCAGAATATCGTGCCTTGGAAGGGCCTGGTCTGACTCTTCAGCCCGTTGATACGGGCTTTTTTTCGATAATGATCAACAGATCAAGAGCCCCGGCGGCATGCCGGGGCTCGCGAAAATCGGGTTCGGGGCGCTGGAGAGACGGCGTCGTGATCTTACGGATGATTCTCGGAGAAGACCTCGGCGGTGAATATCCATAATTCGGTCCGCGGGTCACGCCAACAATCCGGCTCCAGGCCGGCCTTGCCTGAACAGAGATTGGACAGGTATGCCTCCTTTCCCCACCCCTGTTCCGTGGCCACTTGAGGGAGGAAGACACCGGATCGGCCATCCCGACGGAGCTGTACGCCGTGCATCCCGACCTCGATCAGGTCCGGATCCCCGATTCGCCGGAGCGGCGAAAGCACCGATATCTCGATTTCGATACTGTCCAGCTCACCGGCATCCAGAGGCGGGAAACGCTGGTCGTGAAAGGCCGCGGCCAGAGACATCTGCTGGATGTTCTCGACCAGGGTCTCGTCCGACTCGAAGATGCCGATGCAGCCCCGCAGCTCCCCGGACTTCCTGAGCGTCACGAAGACACCCTGTCGGCCCATCAGGCGGTCCGGAACGAGACCGGGCAGATATTCCTCCCCTGAAAAGGCCGCCATCAGGGTCCGGCGGGCCAAATCAAGGGCCGCGCGGCGAGCTTCATCATCCAGCGGCCCTCCGTCCGCCGGCACTGCCGCGGCGACCTCCGTCTCGACGAAGACCACGGTGCCGTATCCGACCACCCGGTCGCGCATCTCCGGATACCTGTCGCCGCTGTTGAGATAACCGAGGATATCGGCCCGAAGCCCCATCTTCTCGGCCAGTATCAGGCCGGAGCTGACGGCGACCGCGGCGCAGGCGAAAGTGGCGGGTGGATCATCGGCCGAATGGGTCAGTTCCTGTAAGACGCCGCGGAACCGGGCCTCATCGACGGTGGCCATCGCCTCGATGACCTGTGAATCATATCGGCGGGCGTCTTCATAGGTCGGGTAGTGGGACAGGTCAGTGCTTATCAGTACCAGGGTCTCCCGGTCGATCGTCCTGTCCAGGGCGTCGGCCAGACGGACGGCCAAGGAGTGGTCGTCGCTGCCGAAAAGCAGCGGGACGACCTCGACCTCAGTCCCGAAAGTCGCCACCATTAACGGCAGCAGTACCTCGAGGGAATGCTCCGGGGCGTGTACCGCGGCATCGAAAGCGACGGCGGTCGTCTCCCGCCGAAGGCGGTCGATGAAACCTTGGTCGATACGGACCTGACCCAACGGGGTATCCCAGAGATCGTGCGGATCGGCCGCGACGCCGTCGAAGCGGGCGTGATGGCTTTTGCCGATGATGACGACCCGGCGGTAACCGGACCCTTCAAGCGCCCGGAAAGCCCGGGCGGCGATGCCACCAGAGAAGTCATATCCGGCGTGGGGCACGATGGCCATACGGACGCGGCCTTCAAGGTCGGGAATCTCGGCTTCCTCCAACAGGGCGTGTACTGTCGCTTCCAACTCCTCCTTGCCGGCCGGATAGAACTGGCCGGCGACGGCCGTCGGCCTGACGGATAGGGTCGCCTCTTCAAGAAAGTCCGACGGTCCGTCGATCTCCCAAGAGGGTCGTCCGGACAACCCGACAACCAATCCATAGACCAGCAGACAGGAGACGGTCAGAGAACCCACTATGAATAACGTCTTTTTCAGCATAACGAGGGATTATTCCGGATTAATCCTACCATCGCAGACGGTTGCCCGCATCCCATGAGGTTGACACCGGGCCCGATAACCGGTAAGAGTGGGCTTCGAGTCCCCTTTGGTTCCTGAGATACGGAGGCGGACATGGGTCATCAGGAGATAGCGCAGAGGTTCCTTGATTGCGGTGAGGTCGCCGCCACAGGCTTCTACCGATGGGCGGTCGATCACGCCGATATCGGCGGGTGGATCATACTGGGCCTGTTATCGCTGCTGGCGATCTCGTGGCTGGCGGGTCGGGTATCCGCTTCAGGGCCCCATCACTGAGAGCCGACCATCTTCGGGCCGGACGATTCCCTTATCTGGGGTCGTCTTTTTTGCTTAATATAGCAAAAAACGCCCAGAGGGCGTTTGGGCTGGACCCGATTCAGGTCCTCTCATGTATGATGGCGTCGATGATGCCGTACTCTACCGCCTCTTCCGCGGTCATGTGATTATCCCGGTCGGCATCCTGCGCTATCTGGACCGGGGACTTGCCGGTGTGTCGGGCCAAGATGGCGTGCAAACGCTCCTTGATCCGGACGATGTGCTTTGCCTGGATCTCGATATCCGAAGCCTGACCTTGGGCGCCGCCCATCACCTGATGGATCATGATGTTGGCGTTGGGCAGGGCGAACCTCTTGCCGGACGTCCCGCCAGCGAGCAGGATAGCCGCCATGGAGGCGGCCTGGCCGGCACAGATGGTGACGATCGGCGGCTTGACGTACTGCATCGTGTCATAGATCGCCAGACCCGCTGAGACCGCACCGCCCGGACTGTTGATGTAGAGATAGATGTCCTTGGCGGGGTCCTGGTTCTCGAGGAACAGGAGCTGGGCCATGATGATGTTGGCCATCACGTCTTCGATCGGCTCGCCGATGAAGATGATGCGCTCCTCGAGCAGGCGGGAATAGATGTCGTAGGCCCGCTCACCGACATGGGTCTGCTTGACCACCATCGGCACGAGCGTGAGTCGTGGTCCGGTCATGTACCCTCCTTCACCGTTTTGTCAATGGACTACCTCCCCTTTTTAGGTCAAGGGGTGCCCGAAGTCAATCCGAGACCGCCGAACGGCATCGGCGAACCCGTCCTATCAACGTGCTTTGACTGATATGTCGTGGACGCTGGACGACAGTGTGACCAGCGATTCCGACAACCGGGCGATATACAGGTTTTGGGCCCGCACGATGATGGCGAGGGTGATCACGGCGCAGATGGTGACCAGGAGCGCCGCATTCAGGAATATCTGACGCATAACTAGCCGGAAGTTGATTAATGGTCCCGTGATTATAGCACTATCCGGGCCAAGACTCATCCGGCTTTCGAGCGCCGGGTTTTGACATCACCGGCGGAAGGGTCAAGAATGGAAGAAATCGGACCGGATAGCCCTTTAATGATTTGAGGGGGTGTCTATGGACTTAAGAAAAGCGGAGGCGGCGGCTCGGATGATCCGCTTCACCATCCTCGACGGGTCAGGCCGGGAGATCGCCCGGGCCCGCCTTTACCTCCATGAGAACGATCTCCACGACCGTCCGTACGGCTATGTCGAGGATGTTTTCGTCTCCCCCGATCACCGGCGCCAAGGTCTGGCCAGACGGATCATGGAGGAGATCATATCTGAGGCCCGCCGCCGCCGGCTCTACAAGGTGGTCGCCGGCAGCCGGCACACCCGACCTGAGGTCCATCGGCTCTATTTGGGCCTGGGGTTCTCCGACCACGGCAAGGAGTTTCGCCTGGACATCTGACCTCGTCCCGCATCTCCCGACACGCCTTATCCGGATCGGGAGATTTTCTTTTGGGCCAGGAGACCGATGAACAATTTCATTGTTCAGAAAAGCGCTCTCGGGGAGAGCGCTGATTCGTCGTATCCGCCTCGATTCAGAGGGGCCTGATATCGTGGCAGGTTCCGGGGACGATACTGTCGACCAGGTCCCAGACGGCCTCGATCATACCCGTCTCATCGGCCTCACTGGGCCAAGAGGTGAAAATCAGGAAGGTGAGGTCGTAAAGGCGGTTGAGCCGGACGGCCAGGATCATGCCCTCGGTCGGACCACGGCCTTCCCGCTCACCGCTGAAGCGTAACCAGATGCCGTGACCGTCACGATCGATGAAGTACCGCGGGTCGCTGACCAGCCAGGACTTGTTGCGGAGGATCATCCCCTTCCGCCGCATCTCCCAGAACATGTCGAAATCCGGGGCGTAATGGGCGTAAAGGAGCACGTCAGCTTTGCGGCTCCCGTTCTCCAGATAGAGATCGGGACGGACGCCGTCGGGACCTCCGATGTCCGTATGGGCCGACCATCCTATCGAGGGCCGTTCCACCGCGAAGTGTCGGGCTTCGGCGCCGTGGACCAAAAGATCGCTCTTGATCTCTTTGGGGACGCAGACGCGCCGGACCTGGGCCATCCCGCCCGTTCCGGCGGTATCTGGTGCTGAAGCGGAGTCGGACGTGCCGGTCATCGGCGCCGCGCAGCCGTAAGACAACAGTATGACGTAGGGAAGTCTCGATAGATGCCGTATCATCGTCAGGCCTTTCTAAGGAACGATCGGTCCTTATATCCACTGTCTATGGAACGGATCATACTGACACGAAATGGGGCCTCTGTCAAAGGTGGGCGCATGAACAAACCGGCCTCGGGGGCCGGTGATGGGATCAGGTAGCGACCGGTCGCGGTCGATACCTGAACCAAAGGATCGTCGTCAGCAGGCTAAGCGTCAGGAACGCCGGATTGACCGTCATCAGCACCCAATCGCCGATGGCGCAGGCGTAGGTCAACCAGAAGGAATTGCCAGCCAGACCGACCAGCAACACCCTGATTTCGACCGAACCGGCGTCACGATTGCGCCAAATCTCGTAGGGCATCAGCGCGTTGAAACCGAGGGTGCCCAGGGCGAAAGCCAGCAGGAACCAATCCTTGAGCGGGAAAAGGCACATCACGGTCAGTAGCACCAGGAATCCCAGGCAGGCCAAGCGCTCCCGCCGAGTGAACCCCCGGTATCTCCAGAGAGCTACCAGGATGGGCAGCTGGATCAGGACGACGAGCGACCCGTTGAAGATGAGCGCCAGGCTGCCGATATGCAGACCGTAGATCAGTACCGCCACAAAAGCGACGGTCCTGAAGGTGTAGGTCATGACCGGTACGGAGCGTCCTGAACGTCTGGCGACGATACGTCGGTACTGGCGCCAGAGCGACCAGGCCGAGACGACGGTGAAAAGGACGGTGCCCAGGAAGCCGACGGTGACGGCGTTCCATCCGAACTGCTGCAGTTCCATCGAACACCTCACTCGGTTGGGGTGGACGGCTCAATGTAGCCGAAGGGCCTGCCCTTGTCAATACGACCATATCAAAACACCGCTCCCTTGAGCGGTACTTGGAACATCACGCTTCAGGACTCTTGCCTCTCCCGGAACTTCAGCGAGCAAACCTCCTTGAGATCGGCATGCAGTTCCGGCTCCGCTTCCAAAAGGGCCCGCATTTCCTTCATGCTTTCGGTCCATTTCTGGTCATAAGTCCCCTGACCGAAGATGACCACCTCGCTAGCCAAGCGCTCCAGTTCGCCCACCTTATCTCCGTGCTTCTCCTCGAGATCCCGGAAGGCTCGGACCATGTCGGCATAGCCGACCAATTGCTGCTCCGCTTCACCATGAAGCACCGTGGTTCCCGGAGGTTTCTCTTCGTCGTAATACTTCGAGACGATCTGCAGCGCCAAGGTCTCCGTAGCCAGTTCGTTGAAATACGCCTCTGAAGAGCGTTCCTTGTCCCGAGAGGGCGCGTCCTCGAACAGGTCCGGGCAGGCCTCCAGGCCCAAATCACCTTTCCATCCGATAGCGGAAACGGAATGGATTATCTCGTGGACCATCGTCTCCATCAGGGCCAACTCGTCCACCTCGCCGTTCTCCATCACCCGAATCATGTCCGTATTGATCCTTATCTGCCGCCTGGAGAATTCAGCCACGCCTAATATCTCTTTGTCTTTCCTTAATGACGGTCCGAAACGCGTCGGCATCTCCCTGCTTAATTCGAACTCCAAGAAGGCCTGAGCATCTTCAGGATCCACACCGGGTCGGTTGGCCAGCCCCATCAGATGGCGACGGACGTCAGAGTAGGCCAGCTCCATGAGCGGCGCGAACTTACGTCCGGCCTCCCGGTCGACGGCCAGATAAAAGACCTCCTTGAGGGTCACCAGCCGGTCGCGGAGCGACTGGATATCGTGTATCTCCACCCGCAGCCCCTTGCTGTCTTCCGCCGGCCGGTCGTTGACTATCTCTTCGATCTCCGTACCGATCTCGGTCAGCGCCTCTTCGAAGAATCCGACATTCAGTTCGGGCAAGATCTTCTTAAGGTGATCGAATTGGTCGCGAAAGAAGGAGAGGTGCTCCTGCTCCAGATTGCGCAGGCTGTCCAATGAGCCTTGGCGGAGCCTCTCCAACGAACGCACCTCTTTCGGCTTACGGCTGGGCAGGACCTCGCGGACACGATAGACGACACGCTTCAGCAGGCCCTTGGGACGGAAAGAATCCTCCAGCTCACCAGCGATCGCATCCTCAATCGTCTCCTCGATATGTCGCCAGCTCTTGGGGTGCTGTACCGCCATCTTGTCATGCCAGATCATCGTGGTGGCGAAACGTTCCCCGGCCCGGTCCTCTTCGGTGGCCTTGGCCTGACGACGCTCGTCCAAAGTCTGAGGCCCTCCGATCGTCTCGACCAGCCGCAAATGGGGCCGCCCCTTCTTTTCGGACTCGATCAGCGTCTCCAGGCGGCTTTTCGTCTCCGCACCCAGGAGGGCGCCTTGTGCTTCGACTGTCTCATCGATCAGCTTGTCGAATTCCCCTTCCAATTCTTCGAGTTCGGGAAGGCACTCCTCAATGATCGGGATGACCGCTGACCGCTCCAGACCGACGGACTCGATCGCCTGCTCCAAACGCTCCTGACTCTCGGATACGAATTTATCCCGGTCGGACGTCATCTGTCCGGCCTGTTCCTCGGCCTGGCGGATCAGGTCATTAAGATCCAAAATTTCCGTTTCTCCCGGAGCGGCTTCCGGCCGCGGTCTGTCCTCACCCTTCTCGACATCCGGCCCGGTCCGCTTTTCCTCGGATCCGTTGCGGCCGCCCCGGTCTCTCTTGTCTGGCATATTCGGTGCTGATGCTTAATCTGATTCACGCGTCTCGCTCGGCCTGTCAGACACCCGATCCTCGATCAGTCCGATGATCTCGGCCAAGGTCCGGTCACGCCGCTCGAACAGGACGCGGCATCTCTTCAGATAATCCTGTCGGATCTCGGCGAACCGGCCGATCGCCTCTTTGAGCTTATTCTCTTCCTCAGCCATAGGGTGACAGTGGCAATTATAACAGAAGCGCCCGATAGTCTATAGGCATATCGTCTCCTGTGCTGCCGGTTGAACGGATCGATGGAATGTGATAAAGATACCGTACGTTCTTTCCGACGGACCAGACCGAAAGGAGTCGAGAATGTCACGAGGATCATGCAAGGATGGCGGCAAGAAGGACAAGGACGACTGCTGCGGCGGACGGCGTGGGTCGAGCGGCGGCCAGGGCGACAAGGACGACTGCTGCGGCGGACGGCGTGGGTCGAGCGGCGGCCAGGACTGCTGCGACGATGACGACAAGGATAAGGACAAGGACAAGGATCAGGACTGATCCTTCAACCCACTGCCAACCCCCATACCGGGGGTATTTTTTATCTCTATGTCGCCAGAAAAAAAAGACCCTCGATGAGGGTCAGGCGTCCGATGGGTCAGGCGGACCGCAGGTGGGCCATCAACGTCGGCAGATACCTGGCGGCCGTCTCCCGACTGACGGAGAAGGCAAGTCCACCGACACGGAATCCGGACCAGGTATAGCTCCCGTTGAAGTTCCGTCCGGAAGAGGCCTGATGGATGTCCAGTGCGGTGTCATCACCCGGTCGGGCCTGCCGTTCGGCCAGCGGTATCCGGTCAATCACCTCGCCGGACAACGCATAGCCGACGACGCCGCCAGACGGTTTCGCGGCCCACAACGGTCGGCCGAAAAGGATGTCTTTCCGGGTCTCGGAACAGATCAGGGACATCTTCCCCTCCTGGTTTAAAAGGACTAACGTTGGCCATTCCCGTCATTCATATTATGATTGGCGCGGAAACGCCGTCAAATGATACGTCCACTCAGGAGACAACCGAACCGGACCTGGCAGCGACTCCCGGAAGCGCTTTTCTGGTCAGCCGCCGTGACTTTCTGTCTTTGGAAGGCCTTCTACCGGACTCATCACTTCACGCTATCCGAAGGCGCCGTGGAGTCGGGCGGGCGCTGGCTGTTCGACGGTCCGCACCTGCTGCTTTTCGCCTGCCTGGCGACCATGGCCTGGCTATTGAGGCTGGCCGCCGGGCGGGCCGCTGCCCTGATGACCGGACGACGCCGCCGCTGAGGGGGTCGTCGGTTGCTCAGACGCCCGCATCTGCTATTATCCTCCTACCGGCTTAGGATTCCGTACAAAGAGGTGAATCGTGGGCGATCCCAACAAGAACCTGGATCTGGACAAGCCCCGGACGTTCTTCAATCCGCATCCCGGTTTCGCCGGAGCGGCCATTCCTATCCCGACCGCCGTCAGGAAAGTGGCCGAGGGTCTGGACGGACAGACGATCAGCCTGCGCGAGGCGATCGCCAGGATCAGCGCCGTGACATCGGGTAGGGTCGAACCGGTGCCGCAATACGACTACATCGGGTTGTGGCTCGAGACCGGAACGGCCACCCATCTCTTCCGGGTCATCTGTTACGGATGACCGTGCCGGCGACGCTGATACCGCGCGGCTCAATAAGCGACCGGTCCGATTTCGGACCGGTCTTTTTCGATTGATTCGGAAGTCGTTGACGGCCGCGCCGACGACGATCCGACGCACCCCAGGGGTCAGATGACGATATTCAGCAGCAGGACCGTCGACGTGATCACGAACAGGAAGGCCAGAGTCAGGAGAAGCAGGCGTACCGACTCCTTTTTCGCGCCCTGCAGATAGAGCCAGACCGGTCGGCCGAATATGAGGACACCGACCACTGCCACCGAAAACACCAATAGCAGCAGCAAGGCCACCGGCATCAAGAAGGATTCGGCTTTGCCGAAGATGGCCTCTCCATTGAACAGGAGCCAAGAGACGGCCGAAGTATAGACGAAGACGCCGAGGGCAGCGGCGGCGGCCTGCCAAACCAACCCGATCTTTTTCATAATGATGTCGGTTATTCATGGGCATGATAACACATCCCGAACGTAACCCCTACCGGTCCGGAACATGCGTTGACAGGGTCGGCTGGGCATGTCAGAATCCCCAACCGCCGATAAGGCGAGGGACGCCCTTTGAAAAAGGAGGAAGTCATGGCCGATAAGGTCGAGATCGAACGCCGATTCATCGTCGAGGAGCATTCCTTGGATCTGGGGTCCTGCCGTAACGCGGCGATCGTCCAGGGATATCTCATCGCGCCCCGGGCCCGGGACAGCTTCCGGGTACGGATCATCGACGACGCCCGAGCGGTGATCACGCTGAAATCCGGTAGCGGCATCGCCCGCACCGAAAAGGAGTACGGGCTGCCGCTGGAGGCGGCGCGGACCATCCTCGAGGCCTGCGGCGGGCTGGTCATCGAGAAGCTGCGCCATTACCACGAGGGATGGGTCATCGACGTGTTCGGCGGGGCCCTGCGCGGACTGATCCTGGCGGAATACGAGATGGAGTCGCTTGATGAGAACTTCGACCGGTTGCCGGACTGGATGGTCAAGACCACCGAGGTGACCGATTCGCTGACCAATCGCCATCTGGCCCAGATCTCGAGCGATCTGGCCGACACGGAAGGGCAGGTCGGTCTGGACCAGGTCATGACCCGTCGGGTGCCGCGGATCGTACTGACCGGCGGACCCTGCTCCGGCAAGAGTACGCTGATTGAGGAGCTCAAGACGAGTCACGGCCACATCCTGCACTGCGTACCCGAGGTCGCCACCATCGTCATCGCCCAGGTCGGAGTGGTCCCGCCGACAGACGATCCGCCGGCTTTGCGGCGGTTCCAGCGCACCATCGCCCGGGTCCAGCGCGGCTTCGAGGAGGTGTCGGAAATCCAAGCCCTCCGTAGCGGCAAACATGCCCTGCTCCTGGATCGCGGCGTGCCGGACGGCGCGGCCTACATGGACGGTGGGACGGAAGAGTTCGAGAGGGTCTGTCAGACCGACATCGATCACGAGTTCCTGCAGTATGATCTTGTCCTCTGCCTGGACGCGCCGCCCCGGGAGATCTACGAAAAACATGGTCGTGACAATCCGGCACGCCGGGAATCCTACGAGGAGGCTACCGCACTCGGTGAACGGATCGTCACCGTCTGGCGCCGCTCGCCTAACTTCCGGCTGATCAAGGGCGATGGTTCCTGGAAGACGAAGAGTCGTGTCGCGAAACGGGAGATCGTACGTTTCCTGGACGCCCTCTATGGCCCCTCCGGAGGTCTTTGAGGCCTCCGTATCCCGTCCGTTTGGGCGGGATTTTCAGTATTTCAAAATCCCGCCACGATCGGTCTGGCGGGACCGGCTGCCTGGACCGTCAGAGACCGGCTTATGCATCTCCATCCGATCAACGACGGAAGATGCGGGCGTTACTCTCCAACGACCCCAGAAGACGTCCGACCAACGGACTGTCCAGGCGACGCTTGAGGACATCAGCTATCTGGGTGTAGTACCAGAGCTGTCTGTCGGCCGGCGCATTGAACCTGGACCAGATGGCATCGAACCCGAGTTCCTGATAGCCGAGGGCGGTCGATTCCAGGTTATGCAGTTTGTCGGCGCAACAGACCAGTAGCGCGGCCCGATCGGCCCGGGCCAGGTGATCGATATACATCACCTTCCGCTCTTCCCAAGTGGCTTTCTCGTCCGGCAGGTCCTTGAGTGCCATATCCTCGGAAGTCTCCCGGACTATCTGGGCCACCCGCCGGCCGAAATCCGCCTCAAGCCGCTCGAAAGTGTAGTCGCAATCCTCCACCGAATCATGCATGATGGCGGCGACGATGATCTCCTCGTCAGCGGTCTCGGTGGCCACGAGTTCGGCCACGCTCAGAAGATGTGAGATATAGGGCACTTTCCTCCCCCGCCCCTTACGTACCTGGCCGCGGTGCAGTCGGACGGCCGTGCGTATGGCCCGCTCGACCGTCGGGGTGAGATGCAGGAAGGCCCCGCCGGGAGTCTGACTATCCCTCCGGCGCAACGCCTCAAAATAGGCCTTGTCCGGGGCGCGCAGGCCCCGTTCCGTCTCTTGGATGATATCCGCCATAAGGCAGTTCAGGATGATGCGGCAACGGCTTGCTCTGTATGATAACATCGACCGTCGGAAATGCCGAAGAACTGAAAAAGACCCGCCGGAACGGGTCAGTGATGGGCCGCCGATGGAGGCGGTCAGGCGCCTCAGACGACGCAATCTATCCGGAAGACAGTCGACGGACCGGTCCGTCTAAGTTTCGGTACGTTATTCGAGAGGAGTGAACCCCAGTGATGGATCCGGGAGGGTTTTCGGCGGGGAGGTTCGGTCGTCATCCTGCTGGTTATACCATTCCTCGTCCCAATTACCTCTCCATTTCCTCCTGAGGAAAACGATCGGGCTGGTGCCATCCTGGGACACGGGAGTATCCGGTCGGAGACGGCTGACGCAGATCAGGGAATCGTCGTTGAAGGCGTAACCGAGCTCCTCGGCGCGGCGAGCCGTGGTGATCGCCAGGTGTAGATCATCCGTGTCCAGGATAGGTTCACCGATCTCTCCGTGGCCGGTGTCGTGCAGCGCAGTGACTACGTAACGGCTTCCACGATCACACATCGTTTCCTCCTTCTGTCATGTCCGGCATAGGCCTTGAAGGATCATGCGAGTCCAGACTGGCCGGCAGTCGTCGACCGGCCTGCGCTCACAAGCACTGATTCAACCACCGACCCCAGGATATGTCAAGTGGCCATAATTCTGTCCTCACGCGCCATCTGCGGACGGCTCGGTGCCGCGACGGTACGCGATAAACGGGGGCCGGATACCGTGCTATACTCCAGGCATGAAGGAAGGCCGACCGAAATTCGCGAGGTACGATACCTACCTCGCCATATTGCGGCAGAGTCCCGGCAGTCACCTGTTCCGGGCGCTATATGTGACCCTGCCGGACGGCAGGCGTCGTAATGTCCTGCGTTCCGGCCGGCTCTCCTGCGCCTTTTTCGTATCAGCCGTACTGACCCTCTGCGGTCTGATGGACTGTCCCCATGCCACCGTAGATAAGGTAGAGCGGCTGATGCGCCGCCGGGGTTGGAGGCGGGTCCGACGGCTTCGCCCCGGCTGCGTCCTGATCTGGGAAGCCAAGACGGACAGGACCGGCGAACATCGCCATATCGGTTTCTACCTGGGGGGTGGCCGCGCTCTCAGCAACGACTCCCGCAGGAGGTCGCCGACGCGGCATCACCTGACTTTCGGCCAGCGGTCGGGCCGACCCAAGCGCCGTATCGAGGCGATCTATTGGCATCAGGCGCTCGAACGATGACCTGACCGCCGTCAACTATGGGCGACAAAGATGATCAAAGGGCCGTAAGACGTATCTTCCGGCGTGCGGAAAGGGGCGCCGCGCACGTCTGGTCCGAGGTAGAAGAGCGGGAAGCCTATTCTGCCGAAGCGGACCGACCGAGAGGGAGTCCGGCGGCAACCCGCCGTCGAGAAGGCGGTCGACCGGACCGAAGGCTGCGCCCGGGCCTCAAAGAGGTCCTGCAGGACGTGCTGTTCCTGACCATCCTGGTCGTCTCCACGCTGGTTTACGGCCGAGACGGCGTCTGGGGTCCGGTCCTGGCCATACTGATGATCATCGCCTATTTCCGACTGACCACCCGATCGCGAGCCCTCCGTCTGGGTCCGGGCTGGAATATGTTCCTCAGCCTGTTAATGCTGTCCACAGTGCTGTTCATGGCCGGATTGTTGCTGGCGTTTTTCCTCTGATTCCGGCGGGCCGACCCGCCGATCCCGCCCAACCTGTCGAAACGGGCCTCCCACAGGCCCGTTTTTCAGTACGCGACTTGCCGGCGACCGCCTGGACCGGCCGCATTTCTGGGCCTTGACAGCCGGAATCAAGAGGTCTAAGATTGCCCGTCCGTTCAGGCTCTTTCCAACCTAGAAAGGAGAACCCGATGAAACGATCTTTGGCGATGGCGTTGTTGGCGACCGCCCTGGTCTCGTGCGGCGACGATGAAAAGCCGTTCTGGGACGGCCGGCCGGTCGACGGACCTTATTACGTGACGCTCCAGCAGCTCAAGAACGAGTGTTACGGCATGGAGCCGGATGAGGATACCGTCATCATCGTCGACATGTTCCTGCGTGACGACGGACTCCATGACCTCCGACATAACAGCTTCTGGCTGCCTGGTCCGATGAACGTGGAGGCCGTGACCCGTGACGGCGGCAACATCGACCATACGTACGCTTGGACGACCTATGACGACGAGCGGCGCGACCTCAAGATCAAGGGTATCGTCACGCCGGACATCATGGAGCTGACTTTCACCTACCGGGGCGCTGACGACTGTCGGGAGAAAGTCCGTCTCGCGGGTACGCCGCGACCGCTGACCGACCCGACGGCGCTCGACGGGACCTATGTCCTGGACATGCGGTCGTGGGGCGAGGCCTGCGGTACCGAGACGCATCAGGCCAGTGAGCCGTGGAAGAATCTGCACTATATCTACCAGATCCCCAGCCAGCGGCTCTGGATGGTGATGGACGGGGGTTTCTACTTCAGCCCCGACCCTCCCGGCGACGACGGTACGGTCGACTGGCAAGGTGACATCTACCTGCCGATGGGCTTCTTCGATCTGGAGTTCGAGGCGTCCCTGACCGGCAACCTGACGACCCTCGACGTCGACCTGGCGCTGGAACACTGGCCTTACGGAGAGACCTCCGACTCAACTGACTGCACCAGCCTGTACACCATGGAGGGGGTCAAACAGATCCCTTCCCTCGATCAGGTCGATAACATCTATCGCGGCCGATTCCGGGTGACTGACGGCTGCGCCGAGGCCGGCGAGGAGGGTTCCTGGGACCTCCACTCCACGATCCGCCTGACGACCCTCGACGCGACCACGGTCCGGGCGACCGATCCGGCCGGACCGGTCAACCTGACCTTCGATGGGATGAACCTGTCCGCCGACCTGGGTGATCCGTCATCCGGATATACCATAACCTACCGCGGCCGGGTCGACCCGCCCCACCTCGACTATTCCATCGACTACGTGGTTTACGAACAGGGCGTGGAAAAATGCGCCCTCAACGCGCGGCTCACCGGTGCGCACGCGCGCTACGTCTTCGAGTGACCTCAAGACCTCCGCTTTGGCGGAGGTCTTTTGTCGTGCCGGATGACGGGTCCGCGCGCGAAACGGGATTCACTCGGTTATCGTTACGTTATAGATCCTGGTCTCGAGCGGCTCATCTTCCCAGGGTCGGGCATACTGGAATTGAACCGCCGCCTCCCCCACTTTGATGCCCCGGAAGATGAACGATTCCTGACCACCGACACCGACCATTCCGGAGGTACTGTCGGTCTCGTATTTCCGGCTGACCAGCATCAGAAAGGCATCGTCATAATACGGTTCCCATCGGTAGCCGGTGGTGTAATTCCCGGGGAGCACGATCTGGAATGCCCCGTCCCACTCGATATCCACCTTCCGTCTAGTGTCGCTGACCAGGACCATGGGGCGCCCCGCGCCGTCCAATGATATGACGTCCTCAGAATCCGTGTCCCTGTACCCAACGCATCCGGCGCCCACCATCAGCAGGGCGATCAGCAGGACGGCCAGCCTCGAAATACGTTTCGGTCGGTCAGAAGATCCCATAATCATATCATGATGCCTCAGTCCCCAATCTTACCAAAACCGGACAGTCTGGTCCACCGTGACTTGACCCTGGGAGGATGACGGTTTATAATGTACGGTTCATGAGAGATACCTGATACCGCCCTTTACACGAAAAATGAGGAGGAAACGATGAAAACTGGATATGTCCGACTGGCCCTATTGGTATCGTCTGTGGTCTTCCTGCTGGCCTGCCCCATGCGGACCAAGCACAAACCGATCGAGGCAGCTCCTCTGCCCCCGGCAGCGGCAGCGGAGGCACCACAACCTGAAGCTGCCCCGCCGCCCGTGCTGCCCGAGGCCGATCGGGCGCAGCCGGAGCCGCCGGCCAAGCAGGTCGATTACCGGATCAATGTCCTGGCCCCGCCCCCCTGGAGAAGGTTGCCGCTGCCTGAAGAGATGCAGCAGCCCAACTCCTTCCTCTTCCTGCATGATGCGACCGGCGCGCAGGTGATGACCTCTTTCTTCCCCACGGCGGAAGACGGCAGCCCGCGTGAACTGGCCGGCGAGATCCTGACCCGCCTGGCGGCCATCGGAGCCGAAATCCATGACGTCATCGTGGCTCCGGAGTCAGCCGGCGTCGCCGGATTCAGCTGGAAACTCCAGCATCCGGAAGGGGGTAAGCAGGGAAGGGTCGTGATCCGGACGATCGTCGGCCTGCCCCAATTCTGCGTCATGGTGATGGGGACCTGGCCCGTCGACAAGCATGACGATCAGCTGCTCATCGATTTCCAGTTCTTCGTGGACAGCGCCCATATGTGGATCGATGACGGCGAATGATCCCCGGCCTGACCCGACCTCGTGTCGGGTCTTTTTTCACTTGACCGAAGCCACACCAATGTGGTGGATTAATATGTCCTTTCACAGACCCACCGACATACAAGGAAGTGATCCATGAGACCGGACCGTTCCCGACCGAAAGCGACCGCCCTGATCTATGTCCTGATGATAGCCCTGGTTGTCCTCTGGCTGGTATCGGTCCTGCTGATACCTTCGGTGGCTCCGGCAGCCGGAAAACAGCTCCGCCCGACCGAAGTGCGGACCATGGTCCTGGAGCCTGACCGGAAGCTGGTCGACGTCGCCTGGCGCTGTCATCCGGAACGGACCCGCTGCGACCTGTGGACGCTAACCAGACCGATGAGGCCGGGCGAGCCGGCGGAGACGCTCATCTTCTCCAACGGACCCCAAAGCTATATCATCGCCGAACGTTCCGGGGACACCCCCTGACGATACGACGGCGGCCCCGAGCTGCCGTCTTTTCTTTCCGGAATCCTGTCCGTGTGCCAAGATACGGATACCGATCCGACTAATGATCCTTGGAGAGGGGGTCGCGGATGTCCTTTCTCAACGTCACTAAACGCCTGTTGGCCCTGATCGCTCTCGTCTTTATCGCCGTCGATCTGGGGCTGGCTTGCATTGGCCGGTTCGACCTGTTGACTCCGCTCATGCTCAAGGTACCCTGTGCCTGCTATCTCCTGGTGCTGCTGCTGGTCTGGCTCACCAGACCACGGAGCCCGGACGGACCGGACGATGATTCAAACCCGAGCGGCTAGCCTCGGGTTTTATAATCGTCGCCCCATTGTGGGTGTGACCCCACTTGACCCGAAGGTCCGCCATGTGGTATTCCTGCCTAAATCATGGATTACCTGACCTACAGGAGGTGATGACCATGAAGCTCTTTCCAGGAAGAAAGAGGGTCCTATTAGTCAACCCCGAGACTCCGACCTCTTATTGGGGTTTCCAGGGATCCGTCAGGTTCGTCGGCGCTCGCGCCGCCCACACCCCCTTATCGTTGCTGACCTTGGCCGCGCTCCTGCCGCGTGACTGGGGCGTCAAGCTGGTCGACCTGAACATCCAGAGGCTCAAAGACCGGGATATCGCCTGGGCCGATGTCGTCCTGTTGACCGGTATGATCGTGCAGAAGGATTCGCTGGACCTGATCTGCCGGCGCTGTGCCGCACATGACGTGCCGACCGTCGTCGGCGGACCCTTCGCCAGCTCATCTCCTGATGCCCCGGAACTGCAATACGCCACGTCCGTGGTCGTCGGTGAAGCCGAATGTCCGGGCCTGATGGCTGCGCTCATCGAGGATATCGTGGAGGGGCAGCTGCAAAGACGCTACTGGGCCACCGAGCCCAAGCCGGAGATGCAGGAAAGTCCTGTCCCCCGGTTCGACCTGCTCAAACGCCGCGCCTACTGCTGCCTGGATATCCAGGTCTCGCGGGGCTGCCCGCATCGCTGCGAGTTCTGTAATGTCAGGATGCTTTTCGGCAAGCGGCCGCGCTACAAGGATCCGGAGCAGGTAGTGGCAGAGCTGCAGGCCATCTACGACACCGGCTATCGGGGCAACATCTTCGTGGTCGACGACAATTTCATCGGTCATCCGCAGCGGGCCCTGGAAGTCCTCGAGGCGATGGCCGATTGGCAGCGGCGACATCGTAACCCGTTCCTATTCTATACCGAAGCTGATGTCCGCCTGGCCTCATTGGATTCCGTCGTCCGACAGATGGTCCGTGCCGGCTTCTACGGGGTCTTCATCGGTTTTGAGTCCCCTTCGGCCGAGGCGCTGCGCGAGGCGGCCAAGACTCATAATCTGAGGCACTCCCCGATCGAAGCCGTCCGGAAACTGAGGCGGCGCGGACTGCTAGTCTACGGCGGATTCATCGTCGGCTTCGATGCTGATGACGCGACGATCTTCGAACGTACCAAGGATTTCGTCGGCGAATGCAAGATCGATTTCGCCATGGCCGGCATGTTGACCGCCCTGCCCGGCACGCCGCTGGAACAGCGCCTGCGGAAGGAGGGTCGGCTGTTGTTCGCCACCGACGGCGATCAGTTCGGATTGTCCAACATCCTGCCCAAACGGATGAGCCGACTCGAGCTGGTGCGCGGCTACCGGAAACTGCTGCAATACCTCTATGCCCCGAAGAACTACTTCGCTCGGGCCTCAGCCGGACTCAAGGAGTGGCATCAGGGAGCTCGACGGCGGGTGGCCGCCCGGGAGTTCCTGGCCGTGCCGCGTTCGATACTCCGGCAGGGTATCTTCTCGCGATACCGGCTGCAGTACTGGAAATTCCTGCTCAGGGCCCTGTTCAGCGGCCCCCGCAAGCTTCCTCGGGCCTTCGCGCAGGCAATCAGCGGTCATCATTTCTTCCGTTATACCTCTCAGGTCGTCATCCCGCGCCTGCTCCGTGAGGAGCGGCGGCTCGGTGCAGGATGATGCCAAAGACGCCCCGACGGGGCGTCTCTTTCGTTCCTGAAAGGGGGCCTTCAGGGCAGGACAATCTCAACCGCCTCGATGATCACGTCCGTATGTTGTCCGGCCAGGGTCTCCGACTTGACCAAGCCGACATCCTTGACTAACCAATCCACGCTGCGTATCTCTATGGACGGGACGGAAAAACCGGGCACCGAGGGCATAGATACGGATCTCATGGTCTCGACCCTGACCGACTCAAACGTGCCGGCCGGAACAGTGACTGACTCGACACCGACCGCAATACTGTCGGATTTCAGGACGCTGGTCATCTGATAACTTCCCTCTCCAGTCTGCCCCGGTGACTCCACCACGATCTCGAAGGCCGAATTCCACTCGACGCCAGGCATCACCTCAGCCGGCAAATGGACACCTTCGATATAACGGGCGTCGGCCTTCATGGTCCCCGTCTCGTCGAACCCGTTCTGATGCAGGAGCGAAGAGGATATCAGGGCACCACCCTCACATCTCATGACGTGCTCCATCTCCTGTCCCTGATCAGGATAGGCATATTTGATGGTGACGGAATCGCTGTCGGCGGACACCACACTCCAACTATGGATACCCAGGGGTTTGCCGTCCCTTTGACGGCTCTCGTAGGTGACCTTATACCCGACCTGGAGAGGATAGAACGGATGGAGACAGGGATGCCGATCGGTAGAGGTGACCGAACCGGTCGAATCATTGACCTCTCCCGGCCGCGTGCAGCCGAAACCGATCAGGACCAGCACGGTCAGCAGGATTATCAGGATCACGGAAAGACCCGAACGTGTCGCATGAGGCGATGTTCTTATGATGGCTGGTGGAGTCATATATAGGGATGATCGGTTAGACAGGATGATGATACAACAGCCTGAACCGTGGTGCCAGCCCGGCGACTGGACATAACCCGGAAGGCTGATATCATGACTGCGGAAACGAAGCGATCGGACCCGGGCCGGACTATGGGCATCAAGACCATACTGATCATCGATGATGACGCCGCGCTGCGCGACATCTACTCTACCGCCTTGGCCAGAGGCGGTTACGACACCTTGGCCGCCGCTGACGGCCAGGACGGTCTGGATCTGGCCAAGAACAGGTGTCCTGACCTGATCCTGCTGGACGTCATGATGCCCGACAAGGATGGTCTGGAGGTGCTCGAGGAGCTCAAGAGTGACCTGAACACCCGGGACATCCCGGTGGTCATGCTCACCAACATCGTCCAGGAAGAAGAGCACCGGAGATGCCGGGAGATGGGCGTGACCAAATACCTGGTGAAGACCGGGGTCGATCCCAATGACCTGGTCCGCGAAGCGCAGGATATCGTGGGCCCCGCCGCCTGACAGCGATCGCAGACGTAAAAAACCGCCCGAAGACCGGGCGGTTTTGGATCAGGGGCGACCATCGATGATCACGCCCTGGTCGGCGGACAACCGACGAAAGGACGGCGATATCTCGTGAAGCTCCTCGAACGATAAGGCGACAGCCTCGACCTGGTCACCGCCGTCTCCTGTCTCTTCGGCCGGGCGCAGGACGATGAACTTCGTGCAGAGATCGCGGACCGTAGAGAGGCGGTGAGCGATGATCAGGGCAGAAGTCCGGGACTCCAGGACGGCCGTCAGACCCTCCTGGACCTGCTTCTCGGTGGTCGAATCCAGGGAACTGGTGGCTTCGTCGACGATGAGCAGGCGAGGCCGTTTCATCACCGCCGCACCGATCATCAACCGCTGGGCCTGACCGCCGGACAGTTTGATGCCCCGGCGACCGACGACCGTATCCAGGCCGTCAATCAACCGTTCACCGAAGTCGATCTGCAGCCGACGCATCAGCGACCACAGATCTTCGTCGGTCACCCGGGCCCGCTCCTCGTCAGACAGGCCGTACAACAGGTTGTATCTCAGTGTGCCGTCGAGCACCTGGGCCTGCTGCGGAACATAACCGACCAGCTGACGCCAGTCGTTAAGCCGCACCTCCCTCAGGTCGACGTCATCGACCAGAACCTGACCTCGTTCCGGGTCGGTATAACGCTGCAGCAGCCGCATCACCGTAGTCTTACCGGCTCCGGAAGCTCCGATCAGGGCGACTTTCTCACCGGGTTCGATGACGAAAGAGACATCACGCAGCACGTGCAGCTGGCGCCGGTCGCCGTTGCCGTTCTTGCCGTAGGCATGGCTGACGTCACGGAATTCCACCCGAGGGGTACGGTCCGGTCGCAGAGCCGCCGGCGCCGCACAATCCTCGACGTCTGGCCTCATGGTCAGGGCCTGCATCATTGAACGGACTGAGGGCATGCTCCAGTTCAGCCGGCGCTCCAGGTGCGAGATACGCCAGAGATTATCGCCGATCTGTCTCATCCACTGATAGAACGGATAGAGCAATCCGACGGTCCAGTCGCCCAGGTAGACCCGCCAGGCGCCGTAGCCCAACAGACCGCAAGTGACCAGAATGCTGAAAAGGCCCCTCAAGGTGCCCATACGGATCACCCAGAGCCAGAAACGCCGGTCGCGGCGGATGATGTCATCGAAGAAGCCGGTCATGAACCGAAGCTCGGCCGCCTCTTTACCTGAAGTCTTCACCCGCTCGATGTTGTCCCAGCGTTCCACCCGATGCCGGTTGAACTTCCGCCAATCCTTCTCAATCGGCGTACAAACCTGCAAGACCTTGGTGTTGATCCAGAGCAGGAAGATCAGGTAAACCACCAGCACCACGAGCATCACCAGTCCGGAGAACGGCGAGATGATGAAGAGGAAAATGAAAGCCAGTGCCAGCTGGGCCAACATCGGCACGCCTTCATAGACCATCATATGTTCGGTCTGGATGACGTGATTGCGCCCCTTCTCGACATTGGCTGCTGAAAGCAGCCCGTCATCCTGGATGTGCTGGCTTAACGACTTCTCGAAGAAAAGTTCGGTGCTCCGGTTGTCGACCTGGCCGATATCCATCCCCAGGGAATATTCCCGACAGCGGTCGAACAGCCAGAAGATCAAGCGGTCAGCCACCATCACCCCGGTGATGAGAACGATCGCCGTGACCACCGCCCGCCACTGGCCTTCAATCAAGCCATCGATCACCGAACGGATGAGCCAGGGCTGGGCCATATTGAGTACGGTGCCTGCCAGGAGCAGGACCACCCCCCGTTTCATCCACCGCCGGCTCTCCGGAGTGATGAATTCCTTCCAGGCCCAGCCGTACACCCGAAAGGTCTCTTGCGATTCGGCGAGATACTCACGCCAATTCTTCGCGATGCGACGGTTCTCTCTCGGATCCTCCATCGCCCGCCTCCTTGTCGATTGTCAAAGACCTTAAATGTCCTGCCCGCGGTACGGACAGGACATCTGGATATTCGAGTCTCCCTGAATCAAATACCTGACATATCCTGTCCGGACCCCGGACCGCATCCGTCCGCGACCGCAACATCACGAAGAACCGGGCCGAAACACGGACCCTCCATGGCGCTGATGTCATACGATTGTCGCGGATGTCGATACATATACATTTGATGCCCCGACCGATTTGTCGGTGAGTCAGCACCTTACAATGGGACCTGTCAGGCTGTCAAGTCTGCCGCTGACTCCGGCCCGAAGCCGCTTCCTGTGCGGCAACCGCTCGCCGATAGGCGCAATAATCGCAATCCGTGGCTTCGGTCGGCAACCCAGGAGTCTTAAGGCAGGCCACAATCTCATGAAGCGTCGGCTCGACCCAGGCATCATCGCCGGAATAGGGCAGGACAGTCACATCGAACTCAAGCTTCCCGTCAAAGGCCTCGCGATCGGTGCGTCCGTTACAATAGACGAAATACCCCATGTCGCTGACAGTCAGGCCGTTCCGGCGTAACAGCCACTGATAGACCTCCATCTGCCGCCTGTAACCGATCTGCCAATCGGCGTCTATCGTCACCTCACCGTCTTTACTGGTCGATTTATAGTCCACCACCAATACCTCCCGGTCGGGGTTGACCCACAGGTCATCGACCGCCCCGGTGACGACCAGGTTGGTCGGTCCGTGATGGTACTTGACTCCCTTGAAATTCTCGCGCCATTCGTCCATGCTGGCATGCTCGAACGGTATGGCGTCGATGCCGTAGGTCTCCATTATGGGGTGGCGGCGGCGTTTCGCCCGATGGATGTCAAACTCCTTCTTGAGCAGCGCGTCGACCGCCGAATTGAGCTTGAAGGGGAACCCCGGGGGGCGACCGACGCCCAAACGGCGATCGAGATAGAAACAGAGCGGGCACTCCAAAAAGAGATCGATCTTGCTGCGACTGATCCTGAACGGCCGATCGTCGGTGGGGTCATAGAGATTCCTGGTCCTCTGCGGATTGTAGAACCTGGACATAACTCAGGTGTCATGTCGCTCCTCCTGGCGGTAGAGCAGATAGGAATAGACGATCAGGACGACGGTCGTCGCCATCACGGGAAGAAGCAGGAACCAGATGGCGTGCCGCGGCACCAGTAGGCCGGCAATCGTGATGAGGGCCGACGCCTTATATAATCGGGCTCCCAAGAGATGAGTCTTATCCCAGACCCGGTCGCTGGACAGCGTCCAGGGCGTACGGATGCCCAAGAACCAGTTCCTCTTGGCCTGACGCAGGACGTCACCGATGAAGTAGAACAGAGCCGCGATCGCCGGCACGATCGTTATCGTCATGTTGAATCGCACGCCCAGATTCCAGAGCAGGGTGAGAGAATGGACATAAAGCAGGAAGCCCAACAGGACCAAGACGAAGGCGGCATAATGTCCCATGAACCGTTTAAGGTTCTTCTTCAGGGGGTCGATCTTGGGTATAACCATGAACAGTCCGGCCATGAGGGCCATGACCGACGGCATCAAGAAGACGCCCCAGAACCGCGGCATATAGCCGTCGACCTCGCCACGACTGTTCCAGTGTGACGCCATCGTCTCCGGCAACGACTGGTAAAGCATCACCCCCAGGAGCAGGGCGGTCCAAACCAATAACCACATCATGGCATAATGCTTTCTCATACGGCTGAATTCTATCATATGAGGGCGTTCTGGCTACCGGCAGAAATGAGACGGCCGGTATGCAAGGACGCGCGCTGACCAGCGCGCGTCCTGTCGTTTTGGCGTACTCTAGGGCATTCAGGGCTTGAGTTCCTCGACCTCCTGTCGCCCCTCCTCGAGTTCCTTGACCTGTTCGGCATCACGGGCGAGCAACAAGGCTTGGAACTCACCGACGTGCTCCTTCTCCTCTTTGGCCACGGCCATGAAGACCTTCTTGATATGCTCGTCTTGGGTCAACTCCGCCATCTGTTCATACAGGTTGATGGCATCAAGTTCGGCGATCAACCCGACCCGAAGGAGCTGATTATCCAGGTCCTCTTGGGCTATCTTCTTAAGATCAAACGGTATTTGGGCCAGCATAGCTCATTATCGTTATTGTCGTTACCGGTCGTGTATCCACGGTCCGGCCGCGTTCATTAGCCATCAGATTATAGCCGAATCGAAAAAAAAGAAAAAGTGATCCCGCGGGGATCACTTGGGGCAGGTCGATTCTTCCCGCAACAGACGCCTGACAAGCTCCTTTTGCCGAGCCTCCTGGAGGCGCTTCAGACGGTAGGCCGCGAGGCCCTTGAGCAGCTCGTCCCGTTTGCGGAAATACAGGATACCGTCGGGACAGCCCATCATGTCCCGACTGTCGGTCCGTCGGTACCGCAGCAGTATGCGATCCTTATGCAGACCGACCACCTCGACCCGGTTACCCTCATGGGCGGAACAGGAGTCGCCGAACCTCAGCTTCCTCCCCCCCTGACTTACAGGGTCAGGATTCATGATGTCGGCGATGTGGAACTCCGTCACCGGCAAGACGTCACCGACCTTGGGGTCCCCGGAAGGGGGTGGGTCGCCTGCCTTCGCGCCGGAGCCGCAGAACAGGATGCCCGCGGCCAGGCATGATCCGACCAACCCGAACCGCGCCCGACGGCATGAGTCCGAAATGGCTGAAAAGAACCTTATGACCTCCATCTGGTCCTCCTTTCCTGTCGTGTCCCATCACTGAAAATAGGCCGATGACTGCCTATAGTCAAATGCCCTAAGGGAAAAGTCGGCCGTTGACACGGCGCGATCCCTTGTTAAACTCTGCCTGATGCCCTTTTGAACAGGCAGCAGGAGGAAAGGATGAGAAATCTGGTGCTGGCGATGGTGGTGTGGTGTATGGCGGCCTGTGCCGGCGAGACGGCTAACCTGAGATCGGCGCCGGCGCTACCGACTAGGCAGGCCCAGATCAATCTGCCCGATGGGGCCTGGCACAAGATGCCGGGAACGAAATTCGGCGTGCCGGGCACGGTAGCCCTCAATGAGGAATCAGGGGCGATCGTCAGCTTTTCCCTGATCGCCGGCGACGAGCTGAGTCCGGAGGATGCGGTCGGCCAGTCCATGGAGCTGATCCGGGAAAATCTCAGTCACGTGTCGGACCTGCGACTGCTTGACTTCGGGGAGGACGAGACGAGCGATGCCCGCGGCCTCTGCTGGTCCGGCTTCCGACATCAGCCGGATACCATCGTCCCCCTCATGGGTTGTGTCGCCGCCCGACGTCTTGGGGGCGCACCGAAGCTTATGTTGGTCGCCGTGGGATCCTGGCCCGTGGAACATGATGCCGCCATGACCGCCGATTTCCGCGACATCGTCTGCGGTTTCGCCCTAGAGTGAGGCCGGACCATGCTGCGTTTCATCCTGGGACAGCTCAAGAATGTCGGCGAGGGCGGGCCGTTCGGCGAGAGCCCGTCGACCGACACGAACTGTTCGGTCAGGCTATGCCTGATGCTGGCCGATGACGCTCCGGAGCTGATCGTCGGTCGGTGCAAGCGCCGCTGCGTGCCGGTTCCGCCCCGACGACGCTACCGGATCGACCGGGACGAAAACGGCCGCTTCGTCATCGTCCGACTGTATTGACCGTCCTGAACGGGGCCGGGTCCGACTGGGTCCGGTCTTTTTTAATAAAAAACCCGCTCCGTCATGGAGCGGGAAAGAATCGAATCGGGATCAGGCCGTAGCCCGAGGTCCCAAGATACCCTCGATCTCCCGGGAATCGAGAGTCTCTCGATCGAGCAGGCCGGCCACCAGCGCCTCCAAGGCCTTCCAGTTGGCCTGAAGGCACTTCTGGACCCGTTCCTTGGACTCATCGAGTATCCGCCTGATCTCCCGGTCGATCTCGGTGGCGGTCTCATCGCTGTAGTCACGCTGGCTGTAGTCATAAAGCAGGAAGCCCTGATCTCTCTTGCCGTAGGTGCGGAGACCCAGGGCATCACTCATGCCGAGTTGCGTGACCATGGCGTAGGCCAGCTCAGTGGCCCGCTCCAGATCGTTGCCGGCGCCGGTGGTGACATCCTTGAACATGAGAGCCTCGGTGAGGCGCCCGCCGAGCAGCCCGTCGATACGTGCCAGAAGCTCGTTTCGGGAGGGCAGGCGTCGGTCCTCTTCAGGCAACAATGCCGTGATCCCCAGGGCCCGACCGCGCGGGATGACGGTCACCTTATGCACCGGATCGGAGTGGGGCGTGAACCAGGCGACCACCGCATGTCCGGCCTCATGATAGGCCACGACATTCTTCTCATGCTCGGTCATGACGGCGCTCTTGCGGGCCGGCCCCATCAGCACCTTGTCGATCCCCTCCTGGAGATCCTCCATGGCGATGGCCTCACGGTCGCGCCGGGCAGCCACCAGAGCGGCCTCATTGAGGATGTTCTCCAGGTCCGCCCCGGTCATGCCGGGGGTGCCGCGGGCGATGATGTGCAGATCCACGTCCTGATCGAGCCGGTACTTCCTGGCGTGCACGCGCAGGATAGCGTCACGGCCCCGAAGGTCGGCTTCAACGCATGGATGCCGCAATAGCTCGCGGGCCGGATGACCGAGCCGCCTGTCTGAGTGCCCAAGGCCGCAGGCACCATCCCCGCCCGCACCGCCGCAGCCGAGCCCGAGGACGAGCCCCCCGGGGTATGGGCCGGGTTGACCGGGTTCCGGGTCTTGCCGGGCGCGCGGTTGGCCAGTTCCGTGGTCACCGTCTTGCCCAGGATGACCGCCCCCGCGTCGCAAAGCTGGCGCACGCA
>Ga0209536_100000153_pt1 | contig 103246 bp, 100 predicted proteins | sample DeeMarSeWOR28_12_FD_187461 | JGI IMG/M metagenome (GOLD analysis project Ga0209536, IMG submission 187461) | Marine sediment microbial communities from White Oak River estuary, North Carolina - WOR-2-8_12 (SPAdes) (version 2) | ecosystem: Environmental > Aquatic > Marine > Intertidal zone >... | reverse complement strand
TTAAAAAGAAATTTTAATGAAAAATTACCGAGAGGGTAAGCAATCTAATAAGGTACCGGTGAGGACACTTAAAAATAATTGCTTAACCACCCGGAATTATTATAATGAATTTAAATATATAAATTTTGTCTAAAATCCTATAGGCAATTGACGAAGTTTTTACTTTTTGGTTTTCACAAATACAAGATATCTTATTTTCTTTTTCTCAATATAAATGTGACTAAAATAATACCAAATAGAATTATTATTAGTTCAAAACCTGGGGTATCATTATCACTTTTTGCCGCATTTAATTCAGTAACTGCTGCATTTTGACTAGTTGTGCTCCAGCTTTTAGGAATCAATGTAACACTTTTATTTGTATTAAGTGAGAAATCACCTTTTGATTGAGGAATATAGTCTAAATCCGGATCTTTTTCAAATGATTCAGTGCTTCTTGTAATAATTGAGAAATCAATTGGATTTCCAAAATTTTCAATCTCAAGACCTTCGTAATCATCTGTTACAGTTAATTCAAAATCTTTTTCTTTTTCATTTGATTTAGAAGTAAAAGTGTATTCTCTACCAATTAATTTTGGAGAGTTATAGAATTCCTTTGCTATGGTAATTTTACTATCAATAGGATCACTACCTCTCACACTTCCAATATCATCACCTTTAAATCTAAATGAATGACCATTTTGATTTGAATTGGGAATTAGAATAATTCTATCTTCTGAATCCTTCGCACAAGATGCCTGGTCTATTGAGTACATAGATGAGTTATCATATAATACAAATGAATAATTACCAAATTTTACATCTGAATTTATTGTACTTTGGATATGATACGCAATGGTTGTATTACTTGGCAGTATATACATATCAGGATATCCAGTTGAACCAGCCATCTCAAAAATTGGAATGGAATATGGAATATCTGTTTTCAAAACTCCGTCAACAATCCCAGTTTTTCTACCAAGAGAATCCTCTGCATAAAATGTGATATCACCATCACCCATTGCCGTGATTTGTGCTGAAGAGGGAAGTCTCTGATCAGTTATTCCAACAGGTCCAAGATAATTTATTTCGCTTTTATCACCTAGAACACAATCATATGAATAATAATAGATGAATTCATCCCAAGTTGATGTTGAGTTCCACTCATATGACCACCATCCATCATAATAGCTGTCAACATTAACTTCTATGAATGGATAATGATTTGTATTTGTATAATCAGTTGAATCATGATAACTTGCATGTTCCCTGTTTGGGTCATAAATATATATTTTTGTTATACCACCATCTTCACCTGGAATAACTCTCCAGGGGATTACTGCATGACCACCTGCTCCTCTAATTCCTAGAACTCCATTATCTCCATTATTTAGATCGTCAATTATATCATTTAGAACATTTTCCATATGTGGGTGAAGGCCAGAAGATGTTGTTGTACTTAATCCATATTGATCCCAATACTGATCACTTTGTTCATCTTGTTTGTCTTCTGAATATTGACCTGCTTGTCTTGCATAATAATATCTCCAAGTATAATTCCAGTTTTCTCTTTCGAGATCATTAATTGTTACTGCTGTATCCTGAATATAGTTTGGATAAATCCTTGAAGGTGCTTGAGACATCTCGAGAGATGCAACGCACATTCCATAACATTGACCATTTCTACCACCAGTTTTAACCTTATTATCATAGAGTCTTTCAGCTCGTGGTCGTTTCCAACCCCAGCCTTTAACCCACCATACATCATCTTCTCCAAAAATGTATTCCATCATCTCCCACGACCAAGTATGGTTCTCATCACAACCCCAATTACTGAAGTTAAAACCATAATACCACTGATATGGAATTCCTATTTCAATATCATCACCATCAACTCTGGTTGATCTTCCCTCAGTATCATATGCCCTTGCATAATATGTAAATTCCCTATCCTCTATGTCATCATTTGGTACTCTGAGAATTCTTGTAACCTCTGTTTGAGGTGGGGTTATAATAAAATCTTCTGGAATCGAAGTACTAGTATCAATAGTAATAAGATTTATACCATCTGGGTCTGAAGCTGTGACAGTAATATTAATCATTTGATTATCACCTGGAAGTAGTCTATGCCATTCTGGAATAGCATTTTCATCTCTAAATTCAATTTCCATTGTAACAACAGGAGGTGTACCACTCCCAATTACATCGACTGTAAATGTTACCCCCTGTGCAGGTTCTGAACCTTTATCATCTGCAAAAATACTAAATGTTGCTCCAGGAGCATATAAAACTTCTGAATATGAGCATTCAAGAGTTGTTTGAGTTCCCTCTGCATAACATGCTTCAACTTCTATACCACTCTTATAAATTGAGATGTACTCCATAGCAGTATCATCCGTTGCAATAACATCAATTGTAACAGTATCTCCCGATTCTGGAGATTCAGGAGTAACTGTATATGATATTTCACAAGGAGTTGTATCTTCAGGAGGTTCCTCAGGAGGTTCCTCAGGAGGTTCTCCACCAGATGATAAATAGTTTATAATCAATCTTGGTTTATAATATGATGAATCATCACTATAAAAACGATAATCTTCTCCCTCAAGAGATTCAAAAGCGACACCATAGTTTGAAATTGTTCCATCAATCCAATCTTCAACAACACTTGTTGCATCCCAATATTGCCATCCAGTAGTTGTAATTGTTATTTCATCAATTAACCCAAGATACTTATTAAGTTTTGGTGACCACACTTTGTGAAGAGGTCTTGTATTATATGTTACTGTACCTTCAACCCATGGTTGTCTAACATAATACATTTTTACTGGAACATTTTCTGGATCTGATGGTAGATATAACGCTATTTCAGCTTCTTGAATATCTGCATCCTCAGGTAAATCTATTGGAGAAAATTCAACATAGCTATAGTAATTATATAAAAATTCATAGCTTTCTCCAACCCATAAATAATATCTTTCAGAACCTGTATTATAATTTGTATTGGGTGATTCTTCGGATACATAAACCGATTTATCTGAATAAAAATATTCTGTATATTCCTCTGGTGGTGGTGCAGACTGTGAAATCTGTACAAAACCAGGGATAATCAATATAAATGCAATTCCTAACATCAAAAATTTCTCTATTTTTTTCTTCATTTTAAAAATCCTCCGCTCTGAATTTTTGTATTTTATTTTTGTTTAAATAATCTACCAAAAATTTAAGAGTAAAATAATAAAATTATTAGCTTTTAAAAATTAATTTTTAAAAAATTATGTAATATAATTATAAGTATTTGACCAATCAAATCCTTTCACAAGTTTAATTTTTGGTATTCCATCTGGGGGAAGCCAACCTTGAATTGGGTAAACAAGATTTGGGAAAAAATTTTTCATATTTTTTGATAGTTCCGTAGCAATATGAGTCTCACCATAATATTTTTTTGTAATCTCATAGGTTTTTTGTTTAGTAATTTCTTCATCAAGATATCCTAGGGAATGAATATATTCATGTAATAAAATATGAAAACCATATGGTTTAAGAAGCTCTTTTTTTGTTTCAATAATTCTTCTTAATGGTGTTGTATTAACAACAATTATATTAGATGCTACCTGATAGTAAGCACCAATAAAACCATTTAGTGTTGCCCCAAGTTCTTGTAAACCAAGCATCAAACCTGCTCTTGAAGAGCCATCATTTTTTTGAACAGCATCTTTTACTAGTTCAAAATTATCAACTAGACTCTTTTCAACCTCAGGATTGTTAAATATTTTCATCTAAAATTATGTAATTAACAATTGTTAATAATCTTTTCTATATTAAATTCTTTTTCCACTCTTTTTTATTTTTTTTATATATTTTTCAATTATTTTTAAGTCGATATTACCGTCTTTATAAGCTCTTAAAAAAGTGTAAGAATCTATACTATAAAGGGTAGAATCACACATTTGATGAAACTCTGAACAAGCAATGCTTTTTACTTCATCAATTACCACCTTAGTTATTTTTGAAGTAAAATGAAAATCTTCAGAAAGAAATAAATCTACACCATTCTTTAATGTTGTAACTAAAATACTACAATCATTAGAAATATCCACAGGTTTAACACCATGATGTTTTTCCATTGAACGAATGCAAGATTTTCCAAAAGTATCCGACAATAATCTATTTTTAAAATCAATAACAGTTGCATATGTTTGATGCCAACGTTTCAAAGCCCGTTTATATTCTGATTTCGATATACGATCCCAAACTTTTAGATGTTCAAGTTCAGAAACAACAGTAGATGTGATAAAACATGGGATTTTATCTTTAGCTAGTAATCTTAATACTTTATCTATCCAGATTTTATCTGATAATAGAAATGAAGTATCAAAGGACACACTTCTAATTTTCAGGGATTCAATCATTTCGAAATGGTTTATAAATAGATAATTAATATCATTTTTTATATAAGGAGGATTCAAGATGGGTGTATTTGATGAAGGTTTAACTAATCTAACAGAACATCTTTCATTTGATAAGATATTAAGCGGAGATTTTTCTGGAGTATTATCTTTATTTTATATTGCTTTACTGATTGCGATATATTCAGTGGCAATATATCACTTCTATAGATATATTGCAAGAAGGGATTGTTTTAAACCTAGCAATTGTAACCATACAAAGACTGTTGGATTCTTCAAATATTTCTGCTTATTTCCAGTAATTGCTGTAATTTTCTTTTTAGGTTTTTCAATGATGCTTTTATTCATGGCAAAAGATATTACTCTTGATTTAGTTTTATCAACCTCATTTGCAATTATTATCGCAATTAGAATATGCTCTTATTACACAGAGGATCTATCAAGAGATGTTGCTAAGATGCTGCCATTTGCCCTTTTAGGTATTTTTTTAGTGAGTCCATCCTATTTTATATGGGAGGATATAATAAATAAATTTAATTCATTACCAGAACTAGTAAATGTAGCATCAAGATATATTTTATTTATAATAATTATTGAATGGATTTTAAGAGCAATACTAACAATTAAACGTGCAATTTTTCCTCTAAAAGAAGAAGCAATCGTTGAAGAAGCTTAAACAAACGATAAATAATCGATTAAATTTATTACATATTATGGCAATTGAACAAATAAAAGCAGGATTTGACAATTTCAGTTATGTAATATATTGTTTGAAAAGACAAGAGGCTGCAATTATAGATCCTAGTTTTGATGCAACAAAAGCATTAGACTTTATTTTATCAAAAAATCTAAAATTAAAATACATAATTTTAACCCATTATCACAGTGATCACACAGGAGATACTTGTAGGTTAAAAGAATCATTTCCAAATGTAAAGATTATTTCCTCCAAATTTGATGGTGAAAATATGGGATTTAATGTTGATGAATATGTTTCAGATAATGATAAATTAAAAGTAGGATATGTAAACCTAAAAATTATTTTAACTCCAGGTCATACCCAAGGTGGAATATGTATTATTGTTGATAATCAAGCAATTCTAACAGGTGACACATTATTTATTGGAGATTGTGGTAGAACTGATCTTCCTGGAGGAAATTTCGAACAGATGTTTAATACTCTTCAAGAAAAGATAAAACCATTACCAGACAACCTAATTTTATATCCAGGTCATGATTATGGCTCCAAGCCCTTTGATACTCTCGGTAATCAAAAAAGGACAAATAAGGTATTACTAGCAAGGAATTTAGATGAATTTTCTAAAATTCCTTAATTTACAATTAATATTATAAAGCATTATTCATTTTTTATGTATTTGTAAAGGAAATTTATGAAAGAAACAAATTACAAATGTAAATACTGTGGACAGAAAATGCAAAAGTTTGATTACGAACTGAATAATGGATATTGTGGAAAGTGTAGAGAAACCCTTGATTGGAAAAAAACTTTAGATAATATTAAGGATTTTAAAAAATAAACAGCGTCTCATATCTGATTTATTTTTAATTTATCTGCATAATCTTTTACTTGCAAATATTCCTCTATTGAAATATGTCGTGATATGTCATCATAATCACATGCATTATATTCAGGTCTGTATTGGGCCATTATATTTACACAAGCATTTGGAAGGTTTTTTGAGACCCATTCAATGATCGGTTTTGAGCAACACTCTACATGATTTGGCATTACAAGGTGTCTAATTATCATTTCAGCACTATCATATGCAATTTTATGATTTCTTTTTGTAATTTCAAAATAATTATCAACCTTTGAGAGACGCTTTGCACAATCATCATTTCCATACTTAAAATCAGTAAGATACAAATCAACAATACTATTAAGTAGTTTCATTGTTTCAGAAGAACAATACATATTTGAATTCCATATTTGAGGAATATTAGCTTTTAAAATATCAAGGACATTTAGTATATACAATAGATTTGGTGTAGGATCGCCACCGACCCAATTAACATTTCTTGATCCCTGATTGTTTCTGAAATTAATTATATTAACAAGCTTTTCTGGTTCAATAAAAATCCCGCAAATATCTTGGGAAATATCCCAATTCTGACAAAAAACACAGTGAAATGTGCAACCTGAAAAAAAGATAGTATGAGAAGGAATAAGCACACTTTCCTCACCAGTATGAAGAAATTCAGATGATATACTCGGTTGTTTTACTCCACAGTTTCCAGCTTTTTTTGTTCTGTCTATATTGCATCTTCTTTCACAAAATGAACAATTCTTAAAAATTCTATTTGCAAGATCGATTTTCAATGATAGTAAAGACTTTTTTAGTTTCTTATCTGATATTTCAAAATTTTTTATGGAAATATCATGGGTTTTCCATAAATCATTAATTGAATCTTTTTTATCAAAACTTGCCTTTACCTGTTTACAAAGTAGAAATTTTGCTTTTCTTTTTTGGTTTAAAATTTCAAAATAATTTGAAAGAAGAGTTTTTATATCTTTCATCTTAAATCTATTTTTTAAACTGTTTCTTCAATCATAGGTTTTAATTGTTTATCTTTGAATCCATATTGCTGCATAGCACCAGACGGACATGTCGCAACACATAAACCACAGCCCATACACAAAGCTTCATTTACCTTTGCATGTGATTTGTCTCCATCTTTAACCATTTCAATTGCATTATAAGAACAAACTGAAATACAAGTTGTACAACCTGAACAGAGATCTTCATCAACGCACGAAATTAAAGGTTCTGCTTCTAACTCCTTTTTTGATAATATATTTGCAGCACGTGCCGCAGCTCCACTTGCCTGAGCAACTGAGTCCTGAATATCCTTTGGGGCCTGACAACAACCAGCAATAAATATTCCACCAGTAAAGGTATCAATAGGTCTAAGTTTTGGATGAGCCTCCAAATAGAATCCATCTGCACTTTGTGAAATTCTGAGAATACGTGAAAAATCAGCTGCATCCGCTCGTGATACAAGAGCAGGAATTAAAACAACAAGTTCAGTGTTAATTTCAAAAAGCTTGTTTGTTGTTGTATCAAAAATATCAATAGTAAGATTGTCTCCTGATTTTCTTACTTCAGAGGGTCTTCCTCTAAAAAAGTTTGTTTTCATTCCACGAATCTTTCTATAGAACTCCTCGTAACCCTTACCAAAACTTCTAATATCTGTGTAACAAATGTTTATTTCAACATCATCCCCAAGTTTTTCCTTAAGTAAATAAACATGTTTAAGAGCACTCATACAGCCTATCCTACAACACCATGTGCATTGGGTCTCATCACGTGAACCAACACATAAAATATAAGTGATGCTCTTTGGTTTTTCTCCATTTGATGGTCGAACAATTTCTCCTTTGGTTGGTCCAGAAGAGCTAATTAATCTTTCCATTTGAAGGGAAGTAATAACATCATGAGATCGAGTGTAACCATATTCATAAAGACTTTTTGGATCAAGTAAATCATAACCAGTTGCTACAACAATTACACCAACATTTAGTTCAACTTCCTCATCCTTTTGTTTGAAATCTATTGCATTTGATTCACATGCTTCAACACAAAGGGGACCAGTTCCACATTTTCCACGAGTAAGCATCAAACAAGTTTCTGCATCAATTGTACACTTAAGAGGAACTGCCTGTGGAAAAGGTATGTATATTGCACTACGCTTGCCGATTCCTTCATCAAACTCATTTGCAATCCTATCTTTTAATCTACATGCAGCCACGCAATCTCCGCAACCGGTACATTTATCTTGATTAACATATCTTGCTTTCTTTTTTACTTTAACATTATAATTACCTATACTACCATCAATTCCAACAACCTCAGAATAACTCAAAAGCTCGATGTTAGGATGATTTGCTACTTCCATCATTTTTGGTGTTAAAATACAACTTGAACAATCAAGAGTTGGGAAAGTTTTATCAAGCTGAGCCATTCTACCACCGATACTTGGCGATTTTTCAACAAGATATACCTTATGACCCTCCTCGGCAATATCAAGAGCTGTCTGAATACCAGCAATTCCTCCTCCTATTACAAGTGCTTTTTGTGTTACTTTTATCTTTGAAGTCGCAAGAGGTTCTAGTAGTTTTGCTTTAGCAATGGCCCCACGGATTAATGATTTTGCTTTCTCAGTTGCAAGATTTTTATCATCATGAGCCCATGAGCATTGCTCCCTAATATTTGCTATCTCAAGATTAAAGGCATTTACTCCACCTGCTTCAACAACACTTCTGAAGGTATGTTCATGCATACGAGGTGAACAACATGCTATAACAACACTATCTAGCTTATATTTTTTAATTGAATCTTTAATAAGATTTGCACCAACATCAGAACACATATATTTGTAATCCTTACTGATTACAACTCCATCCAATGTTTTTGCATATTCCAATAGTTTTTTTATATCAACTGTTGAGGAGATATTAATACCGCAATGACAAACAAAAAAACCAATTTTATTGCTCATATTATTTACCTCCAATAATTAGTTTATTAACAGGACTTAGATTTAAATCTAGACCTAATTTTTCATTTGAAATTCCAAAAGATAGACCTAAAAGTTGTGTAAGATATAGCACAGGTACTTCAAGTTTAATTGCAACAGTCTCACCTGCTTTTATTTGTTTTGCATCATATTGACGATGGCACCAGGGACAGGTGTCAATAAAAGCATCAAATCCATGCTCCTGTACCTTTTGAAGTTTCTGACCCGTTTTTGTAAGAGCAGATTCTGGAAGGTTAGTTGTTAAAAGAGCACCACAACAATCAAGTTTTTCTGGATAATCAAGGGGTTTTGCATCAATTGCCTCAAGGATTTTTTCCATTTTTTGTGGATTTTCAGAGTCATCGGGTCTACCAATTTCACTAGGTCGTATCAAATGACATCCATAATGTGTGGCAACCTTCAAATCCTTTAATGGTTTCTTTACATGTTTCTTAATATTCTCAATACCAATTATGTCATATAAAAGATCAAGGGTATTTACAATATCTGACTTACCAGAATATGATAATCCTTCATCTAATAGAAACTTGTTTATCTTTTCATTCATTTTAGGATCTGAATCTAGAATCCTTTTACTTTCACTTAATGCTAAATGACACATTGGACATGGAGCAAAAATATCAAGACCTTCTTTTTCAGCAAGTGCAATGTTTCTTGCTGAAAGAGCAAGTGATAACATCTGATTAACACTTTTAATAGGCTCTCCACAACATGAAAAACCTTTCAAATCAACCAGTTTAATGTCTAGAATTGGAAAAACCTCTCGAATAGACATCTCATAAGCATATTGCTCAGTTGGCATCACACATCCGGGATAAAGAACATAGCTTTTCATAAAAAACCCCCACTATACCTTTTCTACTGCTAGTTTTGATATTAACATCTGAAATTTTGCAGGATCAACTGGTTTGGAAACTTCAGGAAGATTAAGGTCTGATCTACTTTTTGATTTATTATCACTTGTTGTTACACTTTTTATATCTTGTATAAGACCAGTAGACAAAACCGATTGTAGAAGAGCTGTAAAATTTCCGGGAATTTGTTTGCCACTTGCAACTGCCATATTTTTTAAAGCAAATAAAACTTCAACAGGAGCAACCTTTTGTGGACAACGTTCTCTACATTTAAAACAGCTCATACAAGTCCAAATTACATCAGAGTTAACCATTTCATCAATAAGACCTCTTTTAAGAAGAGCGACAATCTTATGTGGTTCAAGTTCAAGCAATTTATGAGCCTCACAACCTGAAGTGCATTTAGCACATTGATAACAATAATCAGAAATCTCATCCTGAAGTCTTAATAGTCGTTCATTTAATTCATTTCTAAGTTCAACCTGTGACTCCCCCATAGAAGTCAAATCTACGATACCCATAGACACCACTTCCAATTAAAATCTGTAATTTATTTATATTTTTGCATTTTTTGTATCTTATTTCTATATATAAAATCTCCTAAAAATAAGATAAAAAAAGATAATTTTTATAACTTTTTTATTGTTTTTGTTGCTATAATATTTATTTTTGTATTTGCTACATCTTTTATAATGATTTGTCCAATTTTTATTGGTGCTTCAATCTTTTTTTTCCTTATTTCTTTCAAAACTTGAAATATCTTATTTTTTGGAACAGGTTTAGAACTTTTAACACTTACAAGAGGCCAATCACCATTTCTAACCAAAACTGAACTGGTAAGCATTCTTCTTGGATCAAGAGCTTCAGATTTTGCATAATCAATTCCCTGGACACACTTATTTCCATTACAAATCTTAAAATGTTTACCATCAATTTTAACGAATATCTTACATCCAATGGGGCAAACAATACATGTAATTTGTTTTTCATCTGTCATCAATAGAAACCTCTAGATCTTTTTTGGATTTCAGAATATCTTTACTTACATTTACTTTTAATTCAATCATATTTGCAGGATTAGCCCAAGGTAACTTCTTTTTGAAAATTTTTATGTTTCCAGAATTAATATGAACTGTTGCTGATTTTCTTGGTTTATCAATTCTTAAATTAAAATTAACAATACCATAATTATTAATTTGTTGTGGAACAATATAACGAATTCCTTTTCCTGCTTTTACCTTAATAGAATCTCTATATCTTTCTTTTTTACCAATAGAATATAAAGCTGCATTTTTTCCAGCTATTTTTGCACCAATTGATAAAATATCTACAGTATCATAAACTTGAAGACAATTACCACATGAAAATATTCCTGAAACTGTTGTTTGAAAAAATTGATCGACAATTGGTCCACCAGTAACTTCATCAATTTCAATACCAATCTGTTTTGATAATTCATTTTCAGGAATCAAACCAAGTGAGAGAAGAAGAGTGTCACATTCAATTTCTTTTTCAGTTCCTAAAATAATATTCATTTTATCGTCGACTTGGGCAATAGTTACACTCTCAAGTCTATCCTTACCTTTTATATAGGTAACAGTATGATTAAGATAAAGAGGAATATCATAGTCATCAAGACATTGAACAATATTTCTTGGAAGACCACTAGCATAAGGTAAAATTTCAATTACACCAAGAACTTTTACTCCCTCAAACTTTAATCTACGAGCAACAATAAGACCTACATCACCAGATCCTAAAATCACTACATTTTTTCCAATCATAATGTTATAAAGATTTATTAAACCCTGAGCAACACCAGCAGTATAAATACCACTAGGTCTATCACCAGGAATCATTACATTCCATCTATTCTTTTCTCGACATCCCATTGCAAGAACTATTGATTTTGCTTTGATTTTATATAATCCTTTGTTATTGACTGCAATGATTTCATGATTTTCAAAAATCTGTAAAACCATGGTCTTATTTAAAAAATTAATACCTAATTTTTTTGCATTCACAATATACATTTCTGCATACTCAGGTCCTGTCATTGAGATACCTAATTCTTCAACTCCAAAACCATCATGAATACACTGAGGTAAAATACCTCCAAGCCAACTATTTCTATCAATAACTAATACATTTTTTGCACCATTTTCATATGCTGATATAGATGCAGCAAGACCAGCTGGACCAGCTCCAATTACTGCTACATCAACATTTAAACTAATCATTATCAATCTCTCTTATTCTACCATAAAATAGATTAGATTTTGAAGATTTTAATTGAATATTCTTAATATCTATTTTAAAATCCTCCTCCATTATACGTACAATATGTTGAGTGCAAAACCCTCCCTGACATCTCCCCATCCCTGCTCTACATCGATATTTTACAGAAGAAAGAGTTTGAGAGTTTAATGGATTTTTTAATGCATTGACTACCTCAGATTCAGTAACATGTTCACATCTACAAATAACTCTACCCCATCTTGGATCTTTTTTTATTAACTTAGATTTCTCACTTAAACTCATATCATAAAAGCGTTTTTTATTTTTTTTTATCACTTTAAAGTCAGTTTTTTCTTTTAAATCTATAGATTTTGATATAATATTAACTACTTCTTTAGCAATAGCTGGTGCAGCAGTAAGACCAGGTGACTCAATTCCTAAAAGATTAATTAAATCAGGAATTTTTTTACTTTCTTCAACTATATAATCTGTCCATCCTCCCTCAGATGGTGATGATAGTTTACATCTTATTCCTGAATATGCATTTATAGTAGCTTTATCAGGTAGGTTTGGTAAAAATTTCTTACCCTCTTTCAGTAAAATTTCCATCATTTTTTTTGTGGTAATTTTATTTTCAGAATCATTAATAAACTCTGCACTAGGTCCAAGAAGAATATTTCCTTCAATTGTTGGGGTAATATGAATACCTAACACACCTTGTTCTTTTGGAGGAACTGGATAAATCATAGAAGTTATCAAATTTTTATAGGCCTTATCTAAAACAAGATATTCTCCTCTACAAGGGTATACATTAAAATCTGGTTCTTGTAACATTGATACAATCTTTTTACAATCAACACCTGCTGCGTTCACTAATATTTTTGATTCATATATTCCATTGTTAGTTTTTATAAAAAAACCATTTTCTTTTTTTTGTAGGTCTATTACCTCTGTTTCAAGTAAAAAGTATACATTGTTAATAGCAGCATTTTCTGCAAAGGCTATAGTATACTCATAAGGTAAAACAATTCCTGCAGTTGGTACCCATAGAGCCTTGTAGCATGATAAATTTGGTTCATATTTTTTAACTTCATATCCATCTTTTATTTCTAAACCAGAAACACCATTTTCAATACCAACTCTTTTTAATTTATTAAGTTCTTTTAATTCATCTGAATTTCTAGCAATAACATATTTTCCAATCCATTTAAGTGAAAAACCTAGAGAATCTGATAAAATTTGAAGCATCCTATTTCCTTCAACACAAAAACGAGCCTTTAAGGATAATGGAGGAGAATTTATACCACTATGAATAACACCACTATTTGCTTTACTTGTACCTGATGCAACGTCTGTACCTCTCTCAAAAACAACTACATTTAAATTATATTTTGATAATTCCCATGCAATTGAAGAGCCAATTACTCCTGCTCCAATAATTCCAACATGGAAGTTTCTCATCTTTTTGATGAATAACAAAAATCATATAAATAAATTCGTAAGATAGCCTTTGATATTTATTAGAATCTTTGTTATTTTAAATACATATTAAATTAAGGAAAAATAACAGATAGATTTATATAAAATTTTTTTATTAGAAATTGATAATATAGATTTGTTGGGAGGAAAGAATGATTATGAAACGAAAAATATTTGGTATTTTTATAAGTCTAATGCTTATGACTGCTTTTTTTACAACTGCTCAGAAAATAAATAATGAATTAATAAAAAATGAAACTGAAGAGGTTAATATAATTCTATTTGATGAAGTAAATGTACCAATTTGGGAAGTTGGTAATATGTGGGAATATCAAGTTGATGAAATTATCATAGATTTTGAAGAACCAGAGTTATATATTCATATTGAAGGAAAAATTGATGCTTTCACTCTTGAAGTTGTAAAAGTTACTGAAAATTTCTATGATTTGAATTTTAATGCACCTGTTAGTGGAAATTATGAGCTATATACTGATTTCGGTGATGGTCCTATTAATATTACTGGTGAATTAAAAAATACAAATATTGAAGGTGTTATTGTTTATAATAAATATGAATTAGCAATAAAACAAATTCATGCAGAAATATCTGGAAGATTAACATTAAAGATTGTTGAGCAACCTTATTTTGATTCATCATTTTTACCAGATATTCCAATTCCAGCAGATATCATTTTAGATACAGAGCTTAGCAATCCTTATCCGATAATAGAATTTCCATTAAATACAAGTAAATGTTGGGGTCTTCCTTATACTAATTTTTCTTTAGGTGGAACAATAGAATCGCCTTGGCTTAAAATTGCTAATATCCTAAATAATATTGCAAGAATTCCAGGAGTTATACCATTGTTAGCAACATTGTTAAAAACAGACCCTGAATTATTAGAAAACATTTCAGATGTACTATATGATATTCTTCCAGTAATTGACATTGAATATCTTTTAAATACATACGTGGGTACAGGAAACACATTTGAGATTCCAGAAGTTCCGCCAATATTATGTTGTTTTGGCATGGATAATGTAACAGTTCCTGCAAGAGAAGAGCCTTTTGAGGCATTCAATATATCATTATTAATGAGTGGTTTGGGAAATATGTATTATTCTTCAGAAGTTGGCAATATTATTAAAATAGTAGGTAATTTTGAAGAAGTTTTACCTTTTATCAGTAACATTAATGCAGAGTTAATATCTTATAATTATAATCCTAAATAATACATCAATTGAAGTTTACGAATTTAACATAAATTATTACTTTTTAAAAATATTTTATTTATTTTCAAATTAAGTAAATTCATATAAATATATTAGTTAGTTATATATTCAAGACATAAATTTGAGGGAGAATAATGGATGTTGATATACCATATGGAAAAGAAAACATAAAAGTTAATGTTCCTGATGATTCTAAAGTTATATTTCCAAAAAAAGTAAAAATTGAAAATGAAAATAAATTAATAGAAAAGGCTCTTGAAAATCCAATTGGTTTTGAATCTTATGATGAATTTGCAGAAGATACAGAAAGGCTTCTCGTAATAATAAATGATGCAACTAGACCTACTCCAACTTCTAAGATATTAAAATTTCTTTTACCTGTCCTTTCGTCCCATCCTGATGTGAAGTTTTTAATTGCAACTGGAGTTCATCGAGCACCTACAGAGGAAGAATATAAATTTATTTTTGGAGATACTTATGAAGTATTTAGAAGAAAGGTATATGCTCATGATGCTCGTAAAGACGATGATATGATTTATCTTGGCAAATCTAAAAATGGAACTGAGATGTATATAAATAAACTGGTTTCAGAGTATAAAAACATCCTTGTCATAGGCAGTGTTGAACCTCATTATTTTGCGGGATATACCGGTGGTCGTAAATCATTTCTTCCAGGTGTAGCATCATATAAGACAATTGAGATGAATCATAAACTTGCATTAAGTGATGATGCATGTTCTCTTGCTCTTGATGGAAATCCAGTTAATGATGATATGGTTGATGCAATGAATGTTTTAAAGGATCTAAATGTTTTTTCTATTCAAACTGTATTGACTGGTAATCATAAACTTTTTGCAGTAACAGCAGGTGATTTACACAAATCTTTTGATGCAGCAATAAAATATTCTAAAGAAATTTTTTGTGTACCATTAAAACAAAAGGGCAATATTGTAATTTCTGCCGCGCCATATCCTATGGATATTGATCTTTATCAATCTCAAAAAGCACTTGATAATGGTAAATTAGCTTTAGAAGATGATGGTATTATCATTCTTGTTTCTCAATGCAGAACAGGTATTGGTGAGGATGGTTTTTTAAAGTTACTTTGTAAAGCAGATTCTCCAAAAAAAATCTTTGAAATTCTAGATGAGGAGTATAAACTTGGCTATCATAAGGCAGCAAAAATGGCTCAAATTGGTATAAGAGCGGAAATGTGGGCAGTTACTGATCTTGATGATGAAATTGTTAAAAAAGCGATGTTGAAACCTTATTCAGATATCCAAACTGCAATAGATGATTCTGTAAACAAAATTAAATCTAAAGGAAAGGTAGCAAAAGTTGTGGTTATGCCTTTTGGAAGTCTTACAATACCGATTATTTAAATATTTATTATCTCTCAATTTCAAATGAAATTTTCATTTCAGCTCTAAATAAGGCTGGTTTATCATTTTCTACTTTTACATCAAGTTTTGTAACTTCAGCTCGTCGAATTTTTCTAACTGTTTTTGCAGCTCCATTGACTGCATTTTTAGCAGCATCTGCAAAGCTTTTTTCCGATGTTCCTACTATATCAATAATTTTATAGATTCCCATTAACAAATCACCTCTAAAGATAGAAATATTCTAAAGTACTTAATTTTTTTGTTGTATTCTAATTCGTGTAACAAATCGTTTAATATTTTATTACACCAGTTACTTTTAAAATTTAAATGGAATAGAGTAGATAAGTAAAACATATGAATTAATAACCTTAAAAAATCACAAATCCATACCCCTAAATTTAAATAGAATGATTAGAATATCTATATTAATATCATTATGGGAGGAATAAAATGAATTACAATAAAATAATTAAGAAAACAATAATATTAGGAATAATTTTATTTTTATTGATAGCAAGTATTTATCCAGCTGTTGGAAAAACATATAATATTATTAGTAAAAAAGGATCATTACCTTTAGCAGATATTGCTTATATTCAAGGTGGTTTTGAATTAGACTGTTGGCTTTATTCAATTCAATTAACTATTCCAGACCAACCTACATGTGTTTGTCCTGATTATCCGGGTTCAGGTAGCGGTGGAACATTTACAGATGATGGTATAATTATAACTAGTGAGTATAGTACTGGACAGTTAATTGAAGTTAATCCATTAACTTGTGATTGGGAAATCATTGGTGGTGGAGGTGTTGGTCTGAATGGTTTAACCTTTAATCCAATAAAAAAAGAAATCTATGGTTGTATTGAAAATGAACTATATAAAATCGATAGAGATACGGGCAATCAAGAATTCATTGGTAAATTTGGAAGTGGGATAACAAATATGCTTGGTTTAGCATGTGATGCAGACGGAGTATTATATGGTTGGGATGATGGTGATAATCTTTGGATTATCAATAAAATGACAGGTTCAGCAAGTTTAGTTGGTTCTCTTGGAATCGATCTTAATAACGCTCAGGATGGTGATTTTCATAAGGATAATGATGTCTTATACTTAGCTGCATACACATCAACTGGTGATAGTATTCTTTATCAAATTGATGAAGATAGTGGTAATTGTACTTTAATTGGCCCATTTAAAGAAAATACTCGAGTAACTCTCTTTGCAATCCCTTGGAATTATGCACCTATTGCTGATTTTGATTGGACGCCATCAAATCCAGATCCTGGAGAAAGTATCTTATTTGATGCTTCTATTAGCACTGATCCAGATAATAATATTGTATTATATGAATGGGATTGGGATAATGATGGAGTTTATGATGAATCATATCCAATTCCAACAGTTATTCATACATATGATGTAGCAAATGTTTATCCTGTAACTTTACAAGTTATTGATGAGCATTCTTTAAATGATACCAAAACACTATTAGTTAAGGTAGGAAATCGTGTACCTGAAAAACCAGAAATCATTGGTCCGCATGAGGGACGTGTTGGCGGGTATTTAACATTTAATGTTACACCAGTAGATCCTGATTATGATGAAGTTTATATTCGTTGGGATTGGGGAGATGGAGATCCAACCGGTTGGGATGGACCTTATAATACTGGAGAGGTAATAACTGAGTATTATATATGGTATAGAAAAGGTACATTAACTATTAAAGCTCAACTTAAAGATGAAGCAGATGCTGAAAGTGAGTGGGGTGAAATTGAAGTAAGAATCCCAAGAAATAATTTCCAACATAATTTGTTATTTTTAAGAGTATTGGAAAGATTTCAATTCGTAAAAGAAATTATCAGTTTCTTGGGTTGGTATAATTGGCTAGGAAGATAATAATAATTATTTTATTATCAAGTTTCCTGGTCTTTTCATCTACTTTAAACGCTAGTTTTATTAATTTTTATTTTTCTAGATCATCCTATTTATCACATTTTCCAATTTATATAAATGGAAATGATGAGTTCACAAGTGAAAACGGTGTAACAGGTGGAGAAGGGACAATCAATGATCCATATATTATTGAAAACTGGGAAATATATGCTTCTTCTCAGGATGGTATAACTATAAGAAATACCAGTATGTATTTTAAGATTTTAAACTGTTATGTACATGGTGGTAATAATCAATATGATGGGATTGTCTTTATAAATGTGACAAATGGAAATATAGAAAATAATATTATAGCTGAAAACCGAAATGGTGTTATTTTTCGAATTCAGTATTTTGGTTTAGAAAATAGTAACAGCAACATAATTCAATATAACAATATAACATCAAATACAGATGATGGTATTAATTTTGAACATACAAGTGCAAACTATCATAGTTACAATGTAATCAATCACAACAATATATCAAACAACAATAGGGGAATTTACATGATAATGTCTGCCAATAACCAAATTGTTTCAAACAATATAATATCTAATTATGAAGTGGGTGTCCTTTTTGATATGTGCGAAGGTGGAGGAGAACTAAATAACATTCATCATAACAACTTTGTAAATAATGGTGTTTATCAAGCCCAAGAACGAGGAGATCCCTATAATATTTGGGACAATGGCTATCCCTCTGGTGGAAATTACTGGAATGATTATAATGGAACAGATAACGATGGAGATGGTATCGGAGATACACCATATCCAATCCCAGGAGGTAATAACAAAGATAGATATCCATTAATGGATCCATGGGGTGGTTTAAACCTTCCGCCAAATATTCCAATTATTGAAGGTCCATCAAGTGGTAAAGTTGGTCAAGAATATAATTTCACATTCTCATCAATAGATCCTGACTCAGATGATGTTTATTTCTGGATTGATTGGGGAGATGGAAATACTGAAGAATGGATCGGACCTTTTGAATCTGGAGAAGAATTAAATATAAGTCATAAATGGTATGAAAAAGGAAAATATCTAATTAAATCAAAAGCAAGAGATATTTTTTATCATGAAAGTGTTATAGGTGAACTAGAATTTAGAGTTCCAAGAGTCAGGTTTTTTACAATATCCTTGTCATTCTGTTTTATTAATAAATTAATGATTTTATTTAATTTTTGTAGCAAGTTTTAATTATTCATTTAAAATTTATTATTATGAATATTGACATTTATAATACTATTTTTAGGTGATAAAAATAAAAATAGATATTATTGGTGGAGGTCTTAGTGGTATAAGTGCAGGTATTTCTTTAAAGAAAAATAATAGATTAATTGAAGTAATAATTCATGAAAAACATAAAAATATTGGATATAATAATGAAGGTAGAAGGTGTGGAGAAGCTCATAATATCGAAAGTAAGTTTATACCAGATATTCCAGACCAGGATAGTATTTTTAACAATATCACAAAAGTTGAGATAACAATTGGAAATAGAAAGCGAATATATAATAAAGAAATCAATAAAACGTTTATTTTAAACCGACAAGAATATATACATAAATTAGGAAAGAAAGCAGAAGAATTAGGAGTAATAATATCAACAGATAATAAAATTAAATCAGTAAATGATCTTAATGGAGAATATATTATTGATGCATCTGGATGTCCAAGTATTGTAAAAAGAGAACTTGGATTGAATCATAGTATTATAGGAAAAACTTATCAGCAAACATTAGAATATTCAAACAAATTTATTTCAGATACTATAAAAATTTTATATTTAGATTTTGGTGGTTATATATGGATATTTCCTAGAAATCCTAAAAAAAATGAAATTAATCTAGGAGTTGGTTCTTTTAAGAAATTTAATTTAAATTTAAAAGATATCCTTGAAAAATTCAAGGCAAAGCAAAAAATAGATGGAAAAATAAATTATGTTACAGGTGGATTAATCCCTATTGGAATACAAAGACCCCTAAGATATAATAATATATTATTTGTAGGAGATGCAGGATTAGGTGCATTTCCAATATCTGGACAAGGAATTTATCGTGCATTAATTAGTGGAGATATCGCCGGAAAAGCTATTGCAATGAAAAAACCTAAAGCTTATTCTTACTGGATAAATAAAATATATCTTAGATGGGATTTGATATGTAAAAATTATATTCAAATGAATTTTTTGCTTAAAAAGATAAATCCAAAACTAATAATATCTTCATTAAACTTTTATTTTGATTTTTTAAAAACTTTAAAAATATAACAAAATCTTTTATTTTTATAGTCAGGAATTTCTATTGTAAACAAATTTATAACATTAAAGGTTAAATAGGAAAATTATAATCATCAGATTTGATTTATTAGCCCCGTAGTGTAGTGGTTAACATAAGAGACTCTGGATCTCTAGTCACCAGTTCGAATCTGGTCGGGGCTGTATAGTTTGGTGGGATAGTGAAATAAATATGCAATCAACAGAAAATGTTTCTAAAGATTTTATTAGAGAAATAATTGATGAAGATATAAAAACCAATAAGTATGAAGGTCGTGTACATACTAGATTTCCACCAGAACCAAACGGATATCTTCATATTGGTCATGCAAAGTCAATATGTTTAAATTTTGGAATTGCAGAGGAGTATAGTGGACTATGTAACCTTAGATTCGATGATACAAATCCTGCAAAAGAAGAGGAGGAGTATGTCAAATCAATAATTGAAGATGTACGATGGCTTGGTTTTGATTGGGAGGATAGACTACTTTTTGGCTCAGATTATTTTGATCAAATGTATGATTATGCAGTACAATTGATAAAAGATGGAAAAGCATATGTTGATGATTTATCTGCAGATGAAATCTCTTGGTATAGAGGAACAACAACAACACCTGGAGAAAATAGCCCGAATCGTGATAGAAGTATAGAAGAAAATCTTAGTTTTTTTGAGAAAATGAAAGCGGGTGAATTTGATGATGGAGTAAAGGTACTTCGTGCAAAAATTGACATGAGCCATCCAAATCTTAACATGCGCGATCCAATTATGTATAGAATTTTACATGCTTCTCATCATCGGACAAAGGATAGATGGTGTATTTATCCAATGTATGATTGGGCACATGGCCTTGAGGATTCAATAGAGGGAATAACCCATTCAATCTGTACGCTTGAATTTGAAAACCATAGACCACTTTATGATTGGTTCCTAGATGCCCTAAAGGTTTATCATCCCCAACAAATTGAATTTGCTCGTTTAAATCTTACATTTACTGTGATGAGCAAAAGAATGCTATTGGAGCTTGTTGAAGGAAAATATGTTAAGGGATGGGATGACCCTAGACTTCCAACTATCTCAGGTATGAGAAGGCGAGGATACTCACCAGAATCAATCAGAAATTTTTGTAAAAGAATAGGAGTTGCAAAAGTAAACAGCATGGTTGACTTTGATTTTCTTGAACATTGTGTGAGAGAGGATTTAAATAAAAAAGCTCTTAGATTTATGGGAGTATTACGCCCATTAAAAGTTGTTATTGAAAATTATCCTGATGGGCAGTTAGAAGAAATTGAAGCAATAAATAATCCTGAAGATCCCAAAGCAGGAACTAGAAAAATTCCATTTTCAAAAGTTTTGTATATTGAACAGGACGACTTTATAGAGAATCCTCCCAAAAAGTTTTATAGATTAGCACCAGGTCGTGAGGTACGATTTAGATATGCATATTTTATAACATGCAAAGAAGTAATAAAAAAAGATGATAAAATAATTGAATTAAGATGCACTTATGATCCTGAGACAAAGGGTGGATATGCACCAGATGGAAGAAAGGTAAAGGCAACAATACATTGGGTATCAGCAGAAAATGCAATTGATGCCGAAGTTAGACTTTATGAAAGATTATTTACAGTTAAAGATCCGGCCGGGCAAAAAGGTATTGATTTTAAGGATTTTTTAAATCCTGACTCACTTGAAATTCTTAATTTATGTAAAGTTGAACCAGAAGTAAAAAAATTACAAACATTAGATAACTTTCAATTTGAACGTCTTGGTTATTTCTGTATAGACCCAGACACAACAAATGAAAAACTTATAATAAATAGAACAGCAACTTTAAGAGATATATGGGCAAAAATTCAAAAACAGCAAGAAAATAAAAATTAAGGAAATTTTAATATTTGTGTTAAAAGTATATAAGTATTATTTGTATTCGCCAAAATAAAAAAAAACAATAGCCCTGTGGTGTAGCGGTTAACATATTGGCCTTTGGAGCCAGCGACAGCGGTTCGAATCCGCTCAGGGCTGTTTTATATAATTATATATCTTTATTTTTTCTCAATTCCGCCCCATTTTGTTATGAAAAGGATACCAAAAACTGCAACAATGGTAATTACAATTGCTACAACAATACCAATTATCAAGGCAGTTTCATCATTAAAACCACCTTCTTGCCATAGACCATATAGTTTCATTGCACCAATTATTATATCCTTCCAGATTAGAGCGATTATAAATCCAAAAGCCCCAGCAATAGCTACTGCTATTGTACTTTTTACTTCTTTTATTGTTACCATAACAAACCTCCTTAATTCTAAATTCAAATAAAATGTTATTTAAAAATATTGCTAAATATTAAAAAAATTAGTTTATAGAAACCATTTCAATAATAAGTATCATAGAATTTTTTTATTTCCTTTTCGCTTAAAATTTTGCATTTTTTCCAGATATATATAATATCCTTTAGTTTTTCTTCCCCTTCTTGTCCCTTAAATAAATTTTCAAGAAACTCTGTACGCTCTTTTATATCTCTTTTTATAAATTCAAGATATTTTTTCGGAGAATAGTAATTTAGAGGATTAAATCGTTTTCCAAAATTCTTCATTCCGTGGTTTTGTTCAAGTTCCTTTGGATCAGGTATTAGATAACCAAAAACAGGATGTTTTATCCAATTCTTGATTTTTCTATGTTCAACAAGGTCAATTAGTTTCTTTGAGTCAGCAACCTTAATTCCTTCACCTTGACCTTGATATATAATGTCACCTAGTTCATTTTTAAGAATCTCACCAGTTTCACTGTTAATCTTTGGTATATATTTTCCTTTTTCATCTTGTCTTTTAATTTGATTTCCTTCAATATCGTATTCACCAACAAAACCAGCATTATTAATAAAAAACACTAATTTACCTTCTAAATCTAAACCCAAGTCGTTGTACATCCTTAATTTTAATAATGCCTGATGAGATTGTTCTCGAGCCATAAAATCAGTTGCTGCATAAGATCTAACACGAGTACCAGGTTTCTGAGCAGAAATTGCTGAAGTAATAATACTTTCACAAGCACTATCAAGAGCAACAGCCATCACTGGATCAATAACCCTAAAAATTGGTTCTAAAATATCATATTTTTTATAGCTTAAAGCCTCACTTTTTAAGGATTTCTCACCACCTTTTCCCCAATTTGGATTTAATTCACTAAATAAAAATATAAATCTACCATTTGTTGTATGACTTTTTTCATATTTTGTACATTGTAAAGATCCTACCTCTTTACCAGCAATTTTTTGTGGAACTTTTACCTCATATCCACTTATTTTTTTTATAATATAATCTACTCCTTCGCAATCAATATTCATCGCTAAAACAATAGGTCTTTTTCCATCATTTCCAACTTTATTTGATTTCATAAGACCTGGATACTCAGGACTATCTCGGGTAAGTCCTTGTGATTTTGCAAAACTAGCTGCCTCAAGTCCAATTAATATTGTTTCAATAATTTTATTTTTATTTATAATTGGTTTTCCAAGACACGCATCATCTTGCTCCAATTCAGGACCAACTGTTAAAGTTGTCTTTCCAGTACCACTTAATCCTTTTAAAACACGTTCAGAGGTACATCCAGCATGATATGAAATCAGACCATCGGCTTCTGCTTTATTCCAAACCATAGTCAGATTAGGCTTTTTAAAAGCTCCACCAAAATAATCAATACCTAGAGAAAGAACACGTCTAATATTACTATCCATCTCAGTAAGATCATAAAGAGTTAGAGGTACATTACCATCATAATCTGGCCATACTTCTTGAATCTCTTTTATATATTTTTCAGGAAGTTTTTCCTGAATCAAATAATTCCAACAATCTATTTTTAGATTATTCTTTGGAGGAAAAACCATCATTTTTCCCATCCACGCAATATATGCATTATGTGGATTTTTTATACTGCAAGTAAAACGTAAACCAACCTCATAACCATGTTCCCCTTGAATTCCATCTTGAACAATTAATTTTGGTTTTTCATTTTTTATATAACTCAGGGCTACTTCATAGATTTTTTTTCCAATCTTTACATCAAACTTTTGTTGTTTTTTTCCTAATTTATAACTCTCAGGAACCATGTAGAATGCACGATCTGGTCTTCTACCAAGCTGTGTTGAGCCAAAAAGATATTGACCGTCCTTTGTGAACACAAAATATGGTTTTAAAAAATTTATATAAAAATTATCATTAGGATTATGTGTAATGTTTTCTATAGATACGTTTATTCCAGGCTCGATTTCGAATGTATTTGACATTGAACCTTTCCCCCAAGAGTGAAATTTTTATTTCCTCACATTTTAAAGAAATAAAGATTTATGAAATTAAACTTAATCTTTAAGTTCCATTAGCTCCTTACTTAGAAGACTTATATGTCCCATTTCCTCTTTTATTATATCATCCAGTTTCTCTTTTCCTAAATGTGCTGGAACAACATCTTTCATACCTAAATAAAACACAATGGAATCTTTTTCAGCAGTAATTGCAGATTTCAATATCTCCTTTAATGAAGTTATATCAACATCTTTTTCATAAAATACTCTAGTATCGGCAAGAGCTCTTAGGTATCTCTCAGAGTCCCCATTAGGATCAAATGTCGTCTGTATCTTTTCGTCTAATGACAGTTCATCTCTTAAAGATTTGAATGTTTCCTCGTGTTCATCCTCCATATTTGCAAGATCTATTAGAAGCTGTTTTTTATCAGTATCAGTTATTTTCTTTGCAACATTTCTGTAAAATTTTGCACCATTTCTCTCAATTTGTACGGCTATTTCAAAAACTTCATCTGCATTAAAATCTATACCCATTTTTCAATTCCTCCTTATTTTTTTAATCCCCTAAAGCCTTAATCATTGCTAGGATTTGACTATCTGTAAATCCTAAATGACCAATTGCTCCATTCAAACATGTAGCAGAGCATGATCCACATCCTTTACAGAGAGCTTCATTTACTGTTGCAACGAGAACCTTATGGCCGAATCTATCAATTTCTTTGAGCTCAATTGCTTTATAAGGACATGCCTCAACACAAATACCACAACCACGACATAAATCCTCATTAACATTTGCAACAGTTGCTTCAATTAAAAGTTGTTTTTTGGAAAGTATATCTGATACTCTTGATGCAGCACCACTTGCTTGAGCAACAGTATCAGGCACATCTTTTGGACTTTGACAACATCCTGCAAGGAAAATACCATCTGTAAATGTATCTACAGGTCTTAGCTTTGGGTGAGCCTCAAGCATGAAACCATCTGCACTCTGATTAATATTTAAAATCCTTGTAAGATCTTTACTATCTGTACGAGGAATAATACCTGTTGCAAGGACAACGAGATCAGCTTCGGCATCTGGATGTCCCTTTGCTTTAACAATGGTCTTTCCTTCTTTCATAGTAACTTCTATCGGATCGGCAAGTTCTCGACGTCTGTATGTAATACCTTCTCCTTTAACACGATTGTAAAACTCTTCAAAGCCTTTACCAAATGCTCTCATATCTGTGTAATAAACTATCAATTCAGACTTTGGGATTTTTTCCTTTACCAAATGAGCCTGTTTTGCAGTGTACATACAACATACACGTGAACAATATTCATTTGTCTGCTTGTCTCTAGAACCAACACATTGGATAAATACGACTTTATTTGGCTCTTTACCTTTTACCTCAATGTGGCCACTGGTTGGTCCAGAAGCAGAAACAATACGTTCGAACTCAATTCCTGTAATAACATTTTTATATTTTCCATAACCATATTCAGGTTTTGCTAATGGATCAAATAAGTCAAAACCAGTAGCAACAACTATTGCACCTACCTTAACATCAACAATTTCAGGTTTTGCATCATGATTGATTGCTCCAGCCTCACAAGTTTGAACACACTCGAAACATTCAGAACACCCACCACAATCTAAACAACGTTGAGCTTCCTCAATTGCTTCTTCCTCAGAATAACCAATTTCAACTTCCTTGAAATTATCCACCCTGTCTTTTACTGGCATGTATCTCATAGGAACTTTTGCTTTCTTTCTAACACCTTCAATGGAGGGTTGTGCAATCTCTGGTTTTTCTTCACGACCTGCTCTTAAATTCTTTTTATTTAGATATCTATCAATCGAAACTGCTGCCTCTTTACCAGCACCAATTGCTTCAATTATTGTCCCTGCGCCCCATACTGCATCACCACCACTAAAAACCCCTTTAATGTTTGTTTCCAGAGTAATAGGATCTGCATGAATCGTACTCCAGGGTGTCAATTCAATATCATCAACTCCATTTTTTGGAAATGAAGCAGGATCTACTCTTTTAGAACTCCATGGTGTAACCTCTAGTTTAACATCCTTTGCTAAAACATCTGTATCAACCTCTTGACCAATTGCAAGAATAACACTGTCGCAATCTAAAGTAAACTCAGAATTTGGTATTGGTTTAATCCTACGTCTTTTACTATTATCAAGTTCATCGAGAAGTTCCATTCTTACACATTCTATAGCCTTTACTTTTCCTTTATCATCACCAATTACTTTTGTTGGTGCAACTAGATATACTAGTTGAACACCTTCAGCTTCAGTTTCATCAATTTCCCAATCAGGTTCTGCTGGCATCTCCTCACGTGAACGTCTATACAAAATTGCCACTTCATCAGCACCTAACCTTAAAGCTGATCTTGCTGTATCAAGTGCTGCATTTCCTCCGCCAATTACCATTACTTTTTTACCGATCTTAGGAGCAATATCCTTAAAACCACTTAGTTTAATTGCTCTAGAAGGACAAACTCGAGCACATTTACCACAGCCTTTACAAAGATATTTCTTATGTATTGTTGGATATTGTTTTTTTGGATCTAGTTTATCAGGTTCAAGATGAATTATTCCATAATAGCAGGATTCAGCACATTTTCCACAGCCGATACATAGCTCATCATCGATTTCTGCTATTGGAGTTGAAATTATCTTTCCTAGATTTATCTCCTTTAAAAAGTCAATAGCCTGAAATACTCCGTCAAACTCTTCACCAGGAATACTCATCTTTTTTCCATTTTGTGCACCAACTGCTAAAAATACTGCCTTATGGCCTCTTTTAAATAAATCTGGTATTGTGAAATCCCTACCAAGCATTGTATTTAATTGCACGCGTACTCCAAGTGCAAGAATGTCTGATATTTCACGCTCGATAATTTCCTTTGGAAGACGAAAAGCAGGAATGCCCCATCTCATCATACCACCCAAGACAGGTGCCGATTCAAAGACAGTTACATGGTAACCTTTTAAGGCAAGATCATGAGCTGCCGTAAGACCTGCAGGCCCACCCCCAATAATTGCAACACTTTCTGCTCTGGTCTCGATTGGAGGAACTTCCATTGCAGGGATGTGAAGCTCTAAATCACCAACAAATCGCTTTAAATGGGCAATACCAATCGGTTCATCAACATCCTTTCTAGTGCAAGCACTCTCACATGGTCTATGACAAACTCTTCCACAAACAGATGGAAATGGAAGACGCTCTTTAATTACACGTAATGCCTCATAAAACTTACCTCGACCAACAAGAGTAACATAACCTGGTGCACCAACTCCAGCAGGACAGACATCTCTACAAGGATGCATACCTCTTTTGTCAATTGTTGCTTTTAGAGGAACTGCCTGTGGAAAAGGTGTGTATATTGCATGTCTAGTTCCTTTTTCCATATCAAATTCATTGGGCATTTCTACTGGACATCCATTAAAACATTCACCACATCCAGTACATTTTTCTACGTCAATATAACGTGGCTTTTTTTTGATCTTTACATCAAAATTACCTATATAACCATCGATTCCAACAACCTCTGAATAAGTGAAAAGTTCAACATTTGGATGACGAGCTACATCAACCATCTTAGGAGTAAGAATACATGCTGAACAATCAAGAGTTGGGAAAGTTTTATCAAGTTGAGCCATACGTCCACCAATACTTGGTGTTTGTTCAACTAGATATGTCTTAAAGCCCATATCTCCTATATCAAGTGCTGCTTGAATACCGGCAATACCACCTCCGATAACTAGAGCAGCTGGTGTAACATCTACTGCCTTTTTCTCAAGTGGTTTTAATAATGATGCTTTAAGTACTGCGCTTTCAACCAATTGTTTAGCTTTTTCAGTAGCCATATCCTTATCTTTATGTACCCAGGAACACTGCTCTCTAATGTTAATCATATCTAAACAATATGGATTTACACCAGAATCCTCCAAAACTTTTCTAAAAGTTGGTTCATGCATACGAGGAGAACAAGATGCAACAACTATCTTGTCTAGCTTCTCTTCTTTTATATCATTCTTAATAAGATCTTGACCAGGATCTGAACACATATATTTGTAATATCTTGAAACTGCAACATTTGGTAATGTTTTAGCATATTCTGCTACCTTTTCCACATCAACTGTTGCACCAATATTGATTCCACATTCACAAACATAAACACCAATTTTCATATCATAACCCTCCTATTTTGCAAGCCCCCTTATTTGCGCAAGTATTTGTTTAATGTCAAAATGTCTCATTGAGATTGCACCGGTTGGACAGGCAGATGCACAAGATCCGCAACCTTTACACATGACGTCATTAACTCTCATAATCTTATCTTTTTCATCAAACTCAAGTGCAGAGTAGGCACAAAGGTCCTCACATATCCTACAACCACTACAAAGATCATCATCAATGTTTGCAGAAATGGCCTCAACTAGTACTTTTCCTGCAGCAAGAGGTTCAGAGGCTCTAACTGCAGCACCACTAGCTTGAGCTACAGCATCAGGGATATCCTTTGGTCCTTGACAGCATCCAGCAAGATAAATACCATCTGTAAATGTATCAACTGGACGTAGCTTTGGGTGAGCCTCAAGCATGAAGCCATCAGCACTCTGATTAATATTTAAAACTCTAACAAGGTCTTTACTATCTATACGTGGAACAATTGCTGTTGCAAGAACAACAAGGTCAGCCTCAACATCAGGATGGCCCTCTGCTTTTACAACAACCTTTTCTCCTATCTTATTTATTTGTATCGGGTCATTAAGTTCCCTACGTCTATAGGTTACTCCTTCTCCTTGAACACGATTATAAAATTCTTCAAAGCCCTTACCAAAAGCCCTTACATCAGTGTAATAAATGATTAATTCTGAGCTAGGAATCTTTTCTTTAACCATATGAGCTTGTTTTGCTGTATACATACAGCATACACGAGAACAATACTCATTTGTTTCTTTGTCCCTTGAACCAACACATTGGATGAAAACAACCTTTTTTGGTTCTTTTCCATTGATTTCAATGTGACCACTTGTTGGTCCTGAAGCAGAAACAAGACGCTCAAATTCAAGTCCTGTAATTACATTTTCAAACTTACCATAACCATATTCAGGTTTTAATTTTGCATCAAATAAATCATAACCAGTTGCTACAACAATTGTACCAACCTCTATATCAATGATTTCTTCTTTCTGATTAAAATCAATTGCTTCTCTATCACATGCCTCCATACAAAGAGGATGATCACCGCACTTACCAGTCTTTAAATAAATACATTTAGTGGGATCAATTGTGTATCTTAACGGAACTGCCTGTGGAAAAGGAACGTATATTGCACTTCTCTTTCCAAGATTCATGTCAAATTCACTAAGAACCCTTTCGTGCAATCTGCATGCTTCAGCACAGGCACCACATCCAACGCATATATCTTCATTTACATATCTTGGTTTTTTCCTAATTTTAACCTTGAAGTTACCAATGTAACCATCGACACTTTCAATCTCAGAATATGTAAGAAGCTCAATATTTGGATGACTTGCAGCATCAACCATTTTAGGGGTTAGAATACAAGCTGAGCAATCAAGAGTTGGGAAAGTTTTATCAAGCTGAGCCATACGTCCACCAATACTAGGGCTACGCTCAACTAGATATACCTTGAAACCCTTTTCAGCAATTTCAAGTGCTGCTTGAATACCAGCAATGCCTCCTCCAACAACAAGAGCCTTTGGAATAACACTTACTTCTTTTTTTTCAAGTGGTTCAAGAAATGTTGCTCTAGCAACAGCACCTTCAATAAGACCTACAGCTTTTAGAGTTGCTTGTTCTTTGTCCTCATGAACCCATGAACATTGTTCTCTTAGATTTACCATTTCAAAAAAGTAAGGATTAAGACCACTTTCTTCAAGAACTTTTCTAAAAGTTGGTTCATGCATTCGTGGAGAACAGCTTGCAACAATAACCCTATCAAGCTTTAACTCTTTTATATCCTTTTTAATTAGTTCTTGTCCGGGATCAGAACACATATACTTGTAATCACGCGCAACTTCAACATTTGGTAGATTTTTAACAAGTTCTACCACTCTTTCAGTATCTACAGTATGGGCAATGTTAATCCCACATTGACAAACATAGATTCCGATTTTCATATCAATCGCCTATCTTTCACCATAAATATTTTTAAGTTGTTTATAGGAAAACACAGGACCGTCTTTACAAACATATAGATTTCCAATATTACAACGACCGCATTTTCCAATTCCACATTTCATTCTCATTTCAAGTGTAGTAAAAATCTGGTCCTCAGTAAATCCTAATTTCTCTAAGTTTTGAATAACAAATTTAATCATAATTGGGGGACCACAAGTAATAGCAATTGAATTCTTTGGTGAAGGTTTAACCTTTAAAAGGTTGTCAGGAACAAAACCTACAAATTTCTTCCAACCTTCTTCCTTTACATCAATTGAAAGATGAACGTCTACATCCTTTCTTTTCTCAAGTTCTGCAAATTCATCTTTATAACTTATATCCTTTGAGGTCCTAGCTCCATAAATGATATCTAACTTACCATAGTCTTTTCTATTATCAACAACATAATTTATTAGAGATCTCAGTGGTGCTTGACCAATTCCTCCTCCTATGAAAATAAGGTTTTTTCCCTTCCAACCCTTAACATCAAAATTATTACCATAGGGTCCTCTAACACCTACTATGTCACCCGGTTCTAAATCATGTAAAGCAGAGGTTACCTTTCCAAGTTTCATTACACTTACTTCGATAAAACCCTTCTTTGTTGGTGAAGAGGAGATTGCAAAGAAACATTCTCCTTCTCCAAAAAGGCTTACCATTGCACATTGACCAGGTATATATGAAAAATTATTTTGTAATTCTTTATCTTGGAATTTTAGTTTAAATGTCTTGATAGGTCTTTGACCACCAACTTCATCTCTTATCTCTTCAATATTTGCAAGCCAAGGTTGATAAGGATTATCCTTCATGGTTTCACCTCCCCTGCGCGAGTTACAACATCAATAATATCAATATTTACTGGACACAAATCAATACAACGACCGCATCCAACACATGCAATAACATCGAAATTCTTAGGATAATAATTATATTTATGATAAATCCTGTTTCTTACCCTATTTGTTCTTGCAGGTCTTGGATTATAACCAGATGCATGAAGAGTATATTCAGGATTCATACAAGTATCCCAAACTCTAACTCGTGCACCTTTTGTAAGAGTAGACTCATCTTGAATATCAAAACAGTGACAAGTAGGACAAAGATAAGTACAAGTTCCACAGCCGACACATTTAAAGGCAATATCCTTCCAAAAGGGATGCTCAAATATCTTGTCAAGCTTATCTGCAATTCCATTTGTTTTTTGATGGCGGGAAATAATATCAACTGCTTTTTTCTCAACTTCCTTTTTCTTCTTAATATCGCTGTCCTTTGCAGGTTTGAATAACTGACTCATTGATTTTGTCAGCAGTTTTCCTTTATCATTTGTTACCTCAACATAATAATTATCACCAATGTCAGTTAGTAAAATATCCAGATATTTAGATGATGCAGGTGTATCGTCAAAGGATGTACAGAAACAGTTAATCTCTGGTTTGGTACAGCTTAATCCCACAAGAACAGTATTTTCCCTTTTTTTCAAAAAATAAGGGTCTTTGTAGTCTCCCTTGAAAGCATGTTCGAGAATCGCAATACTTTTTGCATCACATGGTCTTATTCCAAATATTATCTTTTTTTCATCGATATCAACTGATTCGATCTTTGCCTTTGTACCAGGGGTAAATTTAAACAATGTCTCTGTTTGGTTTAATATTAATGCCTTAGGTGGATATTCAGATTTACAAAAATCCAAATTCATCTCAGATGGTTTTGTAATCTGTTCATAAATTATTGTTCCGTTACTTTCAACAGGAGCAAAAACCTTATTTTTCTTAATTAGTTCAGTCATGAATTTTGGTAAGTCATTTTTTGATAACAATAAACTATCCATCTTTTATCACCTCACAAAATAAATTCCTCCGGATCATCGGGTTTAAACATCGCCAGCAATGGTTTTTCTTCAGCATTTACTCCAGCTTCGTATTCGAACATTTCTCTGATTTCTTTTTCAATTTTTTTATTAAGTTCCATGAGAGGAATGTCCATTGGACAAGATCGTTCACATTGTCCACATCCAATACATCTACCTGCTAAGTGAAATGCTCTTAAAAGATTCCATGCTGTATTTTCTGAAATATTTACAGAACGTCGAACCCATTGAGGATTTAATTGATCAACCATACATTCCTTACAATAACAAAGTGGACAAGCATTACGACAAGCATAACATCGAATGCATTTATCAAATTGTTTTTCCCAATATTCCCATTTATCCTTAAGTGATTTCTTTTCGAATTCATTTACTTTTTTATAATCTTCATTTTTATTGCTTTTAATTTCTTTACCAATTAAAATATCGTATAAAATAGGCGTTGGATATTCACAGGTTTTACACTTATCGGGAATGAGTTCACTCTTTTGTATTTTCTGGGTTTTTCCATCTACCGTTACTGCGAATTTATCATCATCATCCTTAACTTCAACATTTTTTATATGACCAGGAAACATCTTTTCCAGTTTTTTTGGATCAACAACTCCAGTACAAGGTATTCCAATTATAACAACCTTATCACGATCTAAACCTTTTTCCTGTAATATTTGAACTATCGCTCTTGAATCACAACCTTTTACAACAACTCCAATTTTGCGTTTATCTGGTTCTTCTCCTTTTCGAAGTGGAGGCTTTTCTTCAAGCATGGGAAAAACAGAGAGGTTATGAACACATAATGGTGAAAAAATAAATTTATCAGCATCTTCAGGTTTGTATGCAAAGCAGGGAGTAGTTTGAAATCCGTAGGTTCCTTTCTCATAACCTACAACATATTTTACATCATCTCTTGATATTGTTTTTTTAACTGCTTCTCTTAACTGATTATTATCTACCATTTATTCTCCCTCTTAAAATGCTGCATTGGTCCTAATTTTCTAATATCTTCAGTTACTTCTTTTACAACTTCAGCAAATTTTACACCTTCTGCAGCTGACACCCATGTCATTCTAACTCTATTTGGATCAATTCCAGTATATTCCAGTAATTTTTTCAAAACTGCCATTCGGCGTCTTGCCAAGTAATTTCCTCGTTCATAGTGACAATCTCCAGGGTGACAACCACCAATGAGTACACCATCTGCGCCTTGTTGAAGGGCATTTATAACAAAAATTGGATTAACCCTACCTGAACACATAACACGAATCACTTTCAGATTTGGTGGATATTGTATTCTACTAGTTCCAGCAAGGTCTGCTCCAGCATAAGAGCACCAATTGCACAAAAACCCTATGATATTTGGTTCAAATTTTTCTCCCATTTTTCAGCCTCCAATTTTCTTACTTTCTTCCATTTTTTTAATTGGACCTAATTTTTCTAATTTTTTAACAAAATCATCAATTGACTTGGTAAGTTTAGCAGATTCTTTTGTTGAAAACCAATCTAATTTAATTCTTTCAGGTTCAATATTTAATTCTTTTAACATGTTTCTTAGTAGTACTAGTCTTCTTCTTGTCTTATAGTTACCATCATGGTCACATTCTTCAGGTGGACAACCAGCAACCATTACTCCCCATGCACCCTCTTCAATTGCATTTAGTACTAGTTCTGGAGCAACACGACCTGAGCACATACTAACAATTAAACCATAGTTTGTTTTAACAAGAGTTGGTGATTCACTTAGTTGCATTCCAGGAAATAGCGACCAATTGCAACAAAATACTATTGCTTTCATATCCTTGTTTTCCTTGAGAAGATCTGTAACCTTTTTATGGAGTTCAGGAAGTGTTACCTCACAACCTTCTTTTTGAGAAATAGCACCAGAAGGACAAGCTGCTACACATAAACCGCATCCTCTACATTCTATCTTATCAACAACAATTTTATTTTCATCTTTTCCTACCTTTTCAATTGATAAGGCATCATATTTACAGACAGGGACACATACTCCACAGACACTACAGAGATCCTCATTGATATTTACAATTGTTCCTTCAACGTCAAATCCTGCTTCAATAAGATCTGCTCTCGCGTCTGTTAAAATATCTGTAACAGGAACACCAGCAGAACAGTTATCGCTACAATTCTTACAATAAAAACATTGGAAGAGCTTTTCAACAATTTGTTGATTTGGTTCAATTTCACCTGAAATCATACCATAAATTAGCATTAATTTTCCACGTGGAGTATCAGACTCCCAGTTTTGGGATTTAAAAAGTGGACAAAGCTCGTAACAATAACCACATCTTATACACTTATTTAGTTCACCTTCCCATTTCTTTAATCTCTTAAGATTTCCTTTTTTCTTATAATAAAATAACTTACCAATTACTCCCATTATCCTATCCCACCTTATATCTAAGATTAGTTGCTCCAACCCAATCATCTGGTGCATCGTGTAATTTATGTGGATTCAAAATGTTGTTTGGATCAAGTGCTTTCTTAATTGATCTCATAACTGGTAAAATATCACTTCTAGCTTTTTTCCATGGAGGTGCTTTGGAAAGCCCTATTCCATGTTCAGCAGATGTGACACCACCGATAGAGTGAACATAATCATATAATTCTTCGATTACCTTTTCTGCATCCTTCCATTGGCTCTTTTTCTTTGGGTCAAGCATAATTTTTGTATGAATTACTCCAGATCCGCAATGTCCATAAACAGCCATTATTACATTGTTTCTTTCCGCTATCTCATGAATTTTTTTAGCTGTAACTGCTATCTTTGAATTTGGAACACCCATGTCATCGGCCAAATCTGTACAAATTATTCCTTCTTTATATCTGGAAAGTGAAGCAAACAATTTTTTTCTACCGCTGAAAAGCCTTGTTCTTTCTGCAAGATCATAACTCATCTCAATACCTGTACCATTGTGTTTTTCGCATATCTTTTTCATCTTTTCAATTTCAAAATCAACTGCTTTTTTTACATTTCCATCTGCTTCAAACATTATAATTGCTGCAACTTCAGGTAAATTGAGATCCATTGCTTTGTTTACTGCAATTATACCAATTTTATCCATCAATTCAAGCATTGAAGGTTCAGCACCACTTGAGATAATATCAGAAATTGCATTACCTGCATCTTCAAGTTTATCAAAATTTGCTACAGCAAGACATCTATATTTTGGAATCGGTCTAATACCCATTGTTGCCTCAACAACAATACCTAGAGTTCCCTCTGAACCTACTATTAATCTTTCAAGTTGATAACCTGATGAATGAACTCTTGTGTTAGAACCTAGGTTTACTAGTTTACCATTTGCAAGGACTACCTTCATAGCCATTACATAATCTCTTGTTGCACCATATTTTACAGATCTTACTCCAGATGCATTGGCAGCTATCTCACCACCTATTGTAGCAATTCTACTGGAAGCAGGTGCAGGTGGATAAAAAAGACCTAAAGGTTTTAGAGCACGATTTAAATCATCATCAACAACACCAGGTTCAACTCTAACAAGCATATCCTCAGGATTAATCTCAATTATATGGTTCATCCGTTTCATATCAAGAATTATTCCGCCATCTATTGGAACAGTATGACCAGATGTACCAGACCCCGCTCCTCTTGCAATGACTGGGATTTTATTTTGATTGGCATATCTTACAATTTTTTGTACATCTTCTATTGTTTTTGGTTTTACAATAACAGTAGGAAGTGCTTGATGCACTGATGCATCTGCCCCATAAACGTAGAGATCTGCAAGATTATCAGAAAGGTTTTTTTCTCCAACGATTTTCTTTAATTTTTCAATATCAATTTTCATACTTTCACTTCTTTTAATGGGTTGGGTCCCATCTTTTTAAGTTCATCAACAAACTCAGTTACAACACTTGCAAATTTTTGTCCTTCAGATGCAGATACATATTCAAATTTCACTCTATCCGGATCTATTGCAAGTTCGCCAAGGAGTTTTTTTAGAAGTTTGATTCTCCTATTTGTTTTGTAATTACCAGATTGATAGTGACAATCCCCTGGGTGACATCCAGCAACAAGAACGCCATCTGCACCCTTTTTCAAAGCTTCAAGAATAAAAACAGGATCTACGCGCCCTGAGCACATCACGCGAATTGATTTTATATTAGGAGGGTATTTTATCCTACTAGTTCCTGCTAGATCTGCACCTGCATAAGAACACCAGTTGCATAAAAAACCAATAATATTTGGTTCAAACTTTTCTGTCATATTTTTATCACCTCAAATCGAGATTTTTATATCCTTTTTAATTTCATTTAAAGTCATTTCAACAGCTTTTGGAACAGCTGCTTCAATTCTTTTACTTAATTTTTCTTTAAATTCACATGGAATTTCTTTCATAATTATTCCAATAATAATTATCTCTTGAGGGATTTTCTCCTCCCCCATTTTCTTTGCAATTTCAATAGCCTCTGTTAACGAAACATCGTGAGGATTACAGGAATGCATTGTTGAGAAGTTATCAAGAGGTATTCTTTTTACCTCTCCAACTTCACCTTCATTAGTTTTTACAGCATCAACTATTATTGCTTTATCATATCCTAGGAGTAACTCTAAAAGGTTCATTCCTCCTGTAACTGCATCATCAATTGTGATATTTGGGTCTTTGATGTGTTTTTTTAATTCATCTGTAACATGAATACCTACTCCATCGTCCCCTAATATTTTATTTCCAACTCCTAGGATTATTGTCTTCATATTTTTATATCCTCTACAGATTTTGTCTCATTGTTTTGTAAAGTTTTTTATTGTTATCATAAATATTTACTTCTAGAGGCATTCCACCAGGTAAAGTATGAGTAGCACATGCAAAACATGGGTCATATGCACGGAATGCCATCTCTACCATGTTAAGTAGTCCATCGTTTACTTTTCCCTTCTTTATTATACCCATTGCTGCATCTCGAATTGACATGTTGATAGCACCTGAATTGTTTGTTGTTGCAACAATCAAGTTTGCCTTGTCAATAAGACCTTTCTTATCTAGTTTATAATGATGAATTAATGTTCCACGTGCAGCTTCGGTAACTCCAATTCCCTCGCCGGGTTCACCGACTGGATTTCTTATTTTTGTCGAAGTAATCTCAGGATCATTTACTAGCTCCATTGCTCTTTCTGTTGCATATAAAAGTTCAATTAGTCTAGCCCAATGAAATGCAAGAGTTGAGTTTATTGCTTTTCCTCCAAGAGTTTCAAACATTTTTTTGTACTCTTTGTCAGCAAGAGGAGTCGCCATTCCCTCAGAAGCATTAAGTCTACCTAATGGTCCAACACGATAAATTCCACTATCTTTTCCATCCTTAAAGCCATTCCATCCTACACTTTTAAGATAAGGAAATTTTATATATGACCATTCTTCAACATGTTCTGCAACATATTTAGTATAGTCCTTTACATCGAATTTCACTTTCTCTTTACCTTGTTGATCAGTAACTCGTATTTTACCGTCATAGAAATTTGTCTTGTTGTTTTTATCAACAAGTCCCATATTGTATGTTTTTAATTGATAAGGATCGCTTAAAATAAGATCTACATAAACCTTATTTTGTAGTACTATGTCATTAAATAATTTTAAAGAAAACTGTGCAAAATTAATACAGGATTTTGTCATATCCTTAATATCCTTTACTTCATCTTTGTTTAGACCCTTTGATACGCCTCCGGGTAGTCCACAAACAGGATGTGTTGCCTTTCCACCAAGGATTGCTGTAATTTTCTGACCATATGCTCTGTGTTTTATTACTTCCTTTCCAATTTCTAAACCTGCCTTCTCAATTACTCCAAGAACATTTCTTTTGGCTGCAGGTGCATCAGGTCCTACTACAAAATCAGGACCTCCAAGGAAATAAAAATGAAGTATATGATCATATATGTAATAACCAGAGTACATTAATTCTCTAAGTTTTTTTGCAGCAGAGGGGGGATCAACATTAAAGGCAGCATCTAATGCTTTTGTTGCCGCAAAATGATGAGCAACTGGACAAACCCCACAAATTCTAGATGTGATTTGTGGCATATCCTCTGCTCTTCTACCCTGAGCAAAACGCTCGAAACCTCTTAACTCAGGAATCTGTAAATATGCGTTTTCTACATCTCCTTTTCCATCTAAGAAAATACTAATTTTACCATGACCTTCAAGACGGGTAATTGGATCAATTGTTATTGTTTTCATTTTTTCATCACCTTCCTATTTATAAGAGCACTAGGCAGGCCATATTTGTAAAAGGTCCCTATTGGATCGACAATTTGATCTATTAATTTCTCAACTTCTTCATCACTCATTTTTTCTTCACCTTCAATTCCTAGAATGGAAGCAAGTGCTGACATCATTTTAGCACCTTGATCAAGTGAATTAGGAGTTGGTCCTCCACAACCAGTACAAGGCATATTTGCATCAAGACAACGTGCATCACAGCCTCCTCTAGTTGCTGGTCCTAGACATACCACACCTTGCTCTAAAAGACATTTTTCTTCCCATTTATCAAGTTCATAAATCCTTTTTATCTGTTTGATCTTCTTTTCAGATTTTTCAAAACGACATTCATCACAAACAGATTTTAATGGACCAATAATTGAACCCTTTGGTGGTAATTTGTTTTCTGCAATAGCACCAACAGCAGTCATAATCATATCTGGTGTTGGTGGACATCCTGGTAAATAATAATCAACATCTATAGTTTGATCAAGTGTTCTAACCGTATCATAAAATTCTGGTAAAGTAAGTGTTCCTTCTTTTACTTTAACAGAGGTTTTTGGAGTAATTTTTTTAGGATTATCAGTTGAAGGATTATCTAGATATGCAACATTGAACACCTCTTCTCTATTAGCAATATTTGCAAGTCCTGGAATTCCTCCATTAACTGCACAGGCTCCAAAAGCAACCATTACTTTGGATTTCTTTCTAAGTAATTTTGCAATGTGCTCTTGTTCTTCTGTTCTAATAGATCCATTGAAGAAACAAACATCAATATGATTATCTTTCATAGCTTCAACGTCCTTATATTTAAAATCCATTGCAACAGGCCAAAAAAGAACGTCTGCAATTGCTACCACATCAAGAATTTTTTCATTTATATCAAGAACTGCAATTTCACATCCACCACAACTAGCAGCCCAATAAAATGCAAGTTGTAGTTTTTTCTTTTTTCCGGCTTCTTTTTTCTTTCCTTTTATCTCCTTACTCATAAAATCACCATTTTATAAAATTTTTAACATTTTCGCTTATTTTTCAAAAACCCCCTTTTTCTTTAATAATAGGACTGGATCCACTGCATGGTCTTCAAATCCACAACATTTTGGATCCAAACCTAATGCAACAGCTATAAGCTGAGAGTAATAGTAAACAGGGATCTGTTTATAATTGTTATACATCTTTTCTGCTTCTTTTCCTCTAACATCCAAATTAAATCTGCAAAGTGGACAAGAAAGCATTATTGCATCAGCTCCCCTCTCTATTGCAAAATTTGTAATTTTATTTGCCCTATTTGAAACCAGGTTCTTTTCTTCTATTGTATGATATGATCCGCAACATTCAATTTTAAATGGGTTATCAATGACATCAGCACCAAGTGCTTTAAGAAGATCTTTCATAATAGTTGGTTCTTCTGCATCATCAATTGCAACTTCTCTAGGTCGGAGTAGCATACATCCATAATATGGCATTATCTTCATCCCTTTCAAAGGATTTTTAACCATTTTCTTTAGAACGCTAAAACCTACTTCATCTCTTAGGAATTCTAGGAAATGAAGCACCTTTACAGTTCCTTTATAATCATTTTCTCTATCCATGAATAGGTTTAGAGTTTCAAGATCATCTGGTTTTTCCTTCATTCGCAAGTTAGTTTGTTTTAAGGTATTGCAACACATATCACATAAAGTCACAATTTTTTCTTCGCCTTGATCTTCTACGTGAATCAGGTTTCTTAATGTTGCAAGGTGATGCATTAAATCGTCATCTGTAAGAGATGATACCACTCCACAGCAATTCCAATCTTCCATCTCTGCGATTTCATGGCCTAAAGCATCCATTATTGCAAATGCTGATTTCTCAAGGTTTTTTGCTGATGTCTTCAGTGTACATCCAGGGTAATATAACAGCTTCATTTTTTCTAACCTACATTTTTTCTAAATAAACATACAAACGCTAATTGAGGAATTGTTTCTTTTTCCTCTTTTGTAATTTTTGTTAGTTTGGTTTTATCAATATTTTTCCTTAAAATAATCTGACGTAAAGCTTCCATTATTTTTGTAATATTAATATCACGAGGACAACGTTCAGCACATGTAAAGCATGCAGAACATAACCAGATAGTCTTGGAATTAAGAACCTCTTTTCTGTCAAGAATAACATATCTTATCACTTCATCAGGAGAAAGATCCATATCCTCAACATATGGACAACCTGCAGAACAAGTTCCACATTGATAACAGCCAAATAGGTTTTCACCACAAAGCTCTTCGACTTCTTTTACAAGTTCTCCCTTTTTAAGATTCATTGAATTAATATCAACAAATTTTTCAGTGACCTTGCTCATTTACCAGCCTCCTCATCAAGTAGTGCAGCAATCATTACATTGATTTGTTTACTGTCATAACCTTTCTGTTCAATAGCACTATTCAAGCATGCTGCAGCACAACTGCCACATCCTTTACAGAGTGCCCTATTTACGCTTGCAACCATTTTAGCTGTATCTTTTGAATATGGTATCAAGTCAATAGCAGAATATGCACAGGCCTCAACACATGTTCCACAACCTCTACATTTATCTTCTATCACTTCAGATACTATTCCCTCTCCCTTCATCCTTTCCTGTGCTATTGGAATTGCAGCTCTAGATGCTGCGCCTTCTGCTTGAGCAATAGAATCTACCAAATTTTTTGGATAGTGTGCAGCACCACACATATAGACTCCAGAAGTTGAAAAATCAAGAGGTTTGATTTTTGCATGCGTTTCAATGAAAAATCCTGCAGAGTCAACTGGTACTTTTAACATATTTTTAAGTTTTTCAGTTCCGGCGCCTCCTTCTGTATTTGCAGTTAATACAACAAGATCGGCAGGGAGCGTCATTTCCTCGTTTAAAATATCATCATAAACCTTAATTTGAATAGACCCATTTTTTGGATTCTTTTTGTCTAAAATAACCTCTGGTTTTTTATCACTAGGATATCGAATTGTAATAACATGATAATTTTTCAAAACATCAGCGTAATATTCTTCTTCTTCCTTTCCAAAAACTCTCATATCTCTATATAATAGATATACCTTTGATTTTGGATATTTCTGTGATATTAATTTTGCATTCTTAATAGATACTCCGCAACCAACCCTACAACAGTAAGGTCTTTCCTCATCCATTGCTCCTGCGCAATTAATAAATATAACATTTTTAGGTTCTTTCAAATCATTATTTTTCAATTTAGTCTCAAGTTCTGTTTGTGTCAAGATATTTGTATTTTTACCGTATTGATATTTACCTTTGAGATCTATTTCCTTAAAACCTGTTGCAACAATAATTGTTCCAAACTCAATTTCTTTCTTTTTATCTTTTTGTTTAACTTTACCCTTATAATTTCCAATATAACCTTCAAGTTCATCAAGTTCTGAACCTGCCATAACAGTTATTTTTTTGTTTTTATTAATTTTTTTAATCAATGGATTAATAATATCTTCAGTCTTGGTATCAGATGGAAACATTGAATGTAGATTTTTTAATCTGCCACCAAGTTCTGGTTCTTTTTCTAAAATGATTGATTTAATGCCCATATCTGCAAGTGCAATGGCTGCTTTCATTCCAGAAACTCCACCACCAATAATCAAGGTTTTTGGATATATTGAAAACTCCTCTTCGCTTAATGCCTGAAGGTGTCTTGCTTTTGCAACAGATGATCTTACAAGATCTATTGCCTTTTTTGTTGCTGCATCCCAGTTATCTGAATGTACCCAGGAACAGTGATTACGTATGTTTGCCATTTCAAATAGGTACTTATTTAGACCTGCTTCCATCAATGTGTCTTGAAATAGACCACCATGAGTTCTTGGAGAACACGCAGCAACAATTACTCTGTTTAAACCTTTCTCTTTAGAAGTTTCCTTTATTTTTTTACAGCTATCCTCAGAACATACAAACATCATATGATCGCAAAATTCAACATTTGGTAGTTTTTTAGTTTCCTCAGTTACCTTTTCTACATCAAGGTAATTTGCAATATTTTTTCCACAATGACAAATAAAAACACCTATGCGAGGTTTTTCATGAGATACATCTCGCTCTGGAGGAAAATTCTTACCAATATGTTTTTTCCTATTTTTTATTGGAGCAACAGCCTTTGCAGCAGCTCCACTTGCCATAGAAACACTATCTGGAATATCTTTTGGTCCTTGTATACAACCAGCAAGAAAGATACCTTTTTTTGTGGATTGAATTGGATCTGTTAGTAGAGAATCCTGTTTGAAAAAACCATTATCATCAACTTCAATTCCAAGTGCCTTTCCAACTCTTTTATTGTCCTTATTTGGCATAATAGCAGTTGATAATACCAACATGTCAACTGTATTTTCCTCAATTTTTCCAGTTAAAGTATCCTTATATTTTATTGTAATACTTTTATCAGGATTTTCATAAACAGATGAAGGTCTTCCTCTAACGTATTTTACACCTAATTCTTTTGCATGATCATAATACTGTTGGAAATCTTTTCCATATGCACGAATATCCATATAATAAATAGTGATATCAATTTCTGGATTGGCTTCTTTTGCAATAGATGCCTCCTTTGTAGCATACATGCAACATACTCTTGAACAATACGGAAAACCAAGTTGTTCACTACGTGAACCTACACATTGAATCCATCCAATGCTCTTTGGTAATTTTGCATCAGATGGCCGGCGAACTTTACCTTCAGTTGGACCAAAAGAAGAAAGTAACCTTTCAAATTGTAAGGCTGTGATTACATTATCATATTTTCCATAACCATATTCTTTTCTCATTTCAACTGGTTCAAATACTTCAAAACCTGTTGCAACGATTACCGCTCCAACACTTACCTCTATTTCCTCTGATTTTTCAAGAAAAGTAATTGCCTCTGGTTCACATACTCTATCACATGAACCACACCCTATACAATTCTCATAATCTATAGTATAAACAATAGGGACAGCCTGTGGAAATTCGATATAAATTGCTTTACGTGTTGAAAGTTTTTCATCAAAGGGATTAACTATTTCAACTGGACATACCTCAGCGCAATCATCACAACCTGTACACTTGTCTGGATCAACATATTTACTTTTACGCCAAATATTTACCTTGAAATCTCCAGGTTTTCCTTCTAATGAATTTACATCAGCATATGTAATTAATTCAATGTTAGGATGACGCGATAGTTCAACCATTTTTGGTGCAGCTGTACAAATCGAGCAATCATTGGTTGGAAATGTTTTATCAAGTTTTACCATCGCTCCACCAATTGTTGATGTTTTATCAATTATTACAACCTTGTAACCTTTATCTGCAACATCCAAAGCAGCTTGCATTCCGGATATTCCTGCTCCGATTATTAGCACATCAGCCTGTATGGTTCTTTTTTTTCCCATCTTTGCTCTCTCAGTTACAAGTTTAACAGTACTTTCAAGTTCCGGCATCGTTTTATTTTCAATTATTTCCTCAGGCTCATCGTAAAAATAATCATCCTGCAGAGGAATTCCAAGATCATGGTCTATTTTTTTATCATAGCTCTTTAAGGGCATTTTTTCCTGCCTCTAAACCTCTTTCAAAAGCTTTTACATTAAGTTCAGTAAATCTCTTTGGTACACTATCAATTACAGATTCTTTCACGGCTTCAGGCTTGAGTAAACCATAAATGCTAGTGAAAGCCCCTACCATTACAATGTTTGTGACAATCTTATTACCTAATTCTTCAGCAATTTTTAACGCATGAACCTTGTATAGTTTCCTTCCAATTTCATGCTTTTTAACAAGATCAGGGTCTACTATTATTACAGCGTCATCTCTAATATCATCCCTATATGTGTCAAATGATTCCTGTGACATTGCAACAAGACAGTCAACACCTACAGGTCTTGGATATCCAATCTTTTCATCTGAAATTATTACTTCAGATCTGGCTGCACCACCTCGGGCTTCTGGACCATAAGACTGGCTTTGAACAGCATGGTAATTTTCAAAAACTGATGCTGCCTTTCCTATAATAAAACCTGCAAGAATTACTCCTTGTCCTCCAAAACCACAGATTCGAATATCTTTTTTCATTACTTGCCTCCTATGGATTTAGATTCTTTTTCTTTTAATCTATCGACAAGTTGTTCATATGCTTCAAAGAAACCTGGTTTTTGAATATCCTGGAAAACACCCAATGGTATCTTGTCTTTTACTTGCTCTTTTTCTTGTTCACTACCATATTTCATTATTTTTTCTAAATCTTCTTTTAAAATTGTATTATTATCATACCATTCCCAATGTTTTTTAATATCACCAAGTTTATTTCGTCTACCATAAGCAGTAGGACATGGTGCTAGAAATTCAAGAAGTGAAAAGCCTTTCTTTTGAATTCCTTCCTTAATTGATTTAATAGGTTGATACGGGTGAGAAACTCCCCATCTTGCAACATAGTTTGCACCTAGTGCACAAGCAAGATTACAAATATCAAACGGATGCTCAATATTTCCATAAGGTGCAGTTGTTGCAATACTACCAAGTGGAGCTGTCGGAGCAAGTTGTCCTCCAGTCATTCCATAAATGAAATTATTAATCATAATTACAGTCATGTCAATGTTTCTTCTTGCAGCATGAATAAAATGATTTCCACCAATTCCGGCACAGTCTCCATCACCAGTGAAAACTATTACATTAAAGTCAGGATCTGCTGCCTTAATACCTGTTGCAAATGCAATTGCTCTACCATGAGTAGTATGAAGTCCATCTGCATTAATATAACCTGGAAGTCTTGAAGAACATCCAATTCCTGAGGAAAATATTACTTTGTCCATATCAAGACCAAGTTCTTCAAGTGCCCAGAAAGTGTATTCTAAAACAACTCCATGACCACAACCATTGCAAAATATTGTTGGCCACATTCCTTCTCGGAGAAATTTTTTATTTAGTTCATCTGCTGTTTTGATCTTGACCATTTATTTCCCCTCCAAATATTTGTAAAGCTCCATTGGAAGATGCATCTCACCGCCGATTTTTGGTGCTGATACAACTTCACAATGTTTGCATGCAAATTCGGTCACTGGATGAACAATTTGACCAAGGTTCATCTCAGGCACAATAATTTTATCAACTTGCTTAGCAAGTTTTGTAATCAGTTTATTTGGAAATGGCCAAACAAGTTTAAGTCGAAGAAGGCCTACCTTCATACCATTCTTTCTTGCCATTTCCATTGCAGATTCTGCAGGTCTTGCAGTGGCACCATATGTTACAAACGCAATATCTGCGTCATCTAGATTCATTTCTTCAACCATTACAAGTTTATCAGCATCATCACTGATTTTTTCAGTTATTCTTCTTACAAGTCTCTCATGATCAGGTTGTTTATCTGTTGCTGGAAAACCCTTTTCATTGTGAGTTAGACCAGTAACATAGGTTCGATAACCAGTACCAAAGGTTGGAAAATCAGGTACTTTACAATTTTTTATTGTTTGAGAATTTGTAAAAGGAATGAAATCTTTCTTATCTATTGTTGCAGGTCTTCTATCAATTATTTTTAAATTCTCTTCATCTGGTATAACAACTCTTTCTCTAAGATGGCCTACTTCTCCATCTGTCATAACACATGCAGGATTCCTATATTTTTCTGATAGGTTAAATGCTTCAATTGTAAAATCCATACATTCTTGTACAGTACTTGGTGCAAAGGCGAGAGCTTCTAGATCTCCATGAGTACCCCAACGCACCTGCATCATGTCACCTTGTGCTCCTAACGTTGGTTGTCCAGTCGATGGACCAGTTCTTTGTACATTAACTATTACACAAGGTGTTTCAGTCATTACTGCAAAGCCATAGTTTTCCATCATAAGTGAGAAACCTGGACCTGAAGTAGCAGTCATAGATTTTGCTCCTCCCCAGGCTGCACCTATTACCGCCGCGATACTACCGATTTCATCTTCCATCTGGATATATACACCACCGACTCTTGGAAGTCTGCGAGCCATACCTTCTGCAACCTCTGATGCAGGAGTTATAGGATATCCACCAAAAAACGAAACTCCGGCTAAAAGACCACCATAAACACAGGCTATATCTCCAAGTATGAATTGTACTTTTTTACCTAACACTTCTCTTATCCTTTTTGGATCTCTTATATACTTCATTTTATTTTACCTCCTACAGGTGTTAGAAGGGTTTTTTTAACAGGTTTTTTCTCTTTTTCATCAGGAAATACTGTTATAGCAAGATCTGGGCAAATAAGTTCGCAAAGTCTGCAAAAGTTACAATCATTTTTTTCCTTTAATTTTGGAGGACGTACTCCTCTACGGTTTAAAATATCTGACTCTTCCAATGCATCAACTGGACATCTATCGATGCAGATATTGCAACCCTTGCACCAATCTTCTCTAACCTCTATCATTAAACACACCATTTAGAAAATATCTAATGCTCTTGAAATTGCCATTTCACCTCTATATTCAGGTAAAATTATTGGAGCAGATTTTATAGGTTTAATATTTGCCTGCTCAAGCATTTTATTAAATTTATCAAGATGACTCAAAGTTAATTTACCAATTTTTGCTTTTTTAATATATTTTGCAGCATAGATTCCTGCACGTCTTCCAAAAACATTGAAATCAAGTAGTGAGTTTCCCATTAATCGGTTTTTTCCATGTACACCACCAGTTACTTCTCCAGCTGCAAAAAGACCGGGCAATATTGTCTCAGTTTTTTCATTGATTTCAACTCCTCCATTCTGATAATGAAGGGTTGGATAAACAAGTATCGGCTGTTTTGCCATATCAATTCCAAATCTTTTGAACTTTCGTACTTCACCAGCTAGTTTGGTTTCTATGGTTCCTTCACCATGGATAATTTCTATCATAGGTGTATCTAACCATACACCCGGCATTCCTGTTGGGGTTACAATTCCTCTACCTTCTTTGCATTCTTTAATTAATGCTGCAGATTCAACGTCACGAGGTTCTAATGGAAAAACAAATGGATCACCATTTTTATTTAATGGAATTGCTCCTAGCCCTCTAATTTTCTCAGTGGAAAGAATACCAACAAGAGGTTCAGGATAGGCATCACCTGTTGGATGTATCTGGATTGTATCTAAATCAAGAAGGTTGGCCCCAGCATGATATGCCATAATAAGTCCATCTCCAGTTGCACCATAATGATTTGTGGTTGGATAATTTGCTAAATGAAGTCGACCGCTTCCACCTGTTGCAAGAATAGTTGCCTTTGCACGTATTACATAATATTCAAAAGTTTCAAGATTGAATGCAACACCACCAACTATTTGTCCCTTATCATCCATAATAAGTTCTGCAACTGGACAAAATTCAAGTACAGGAATTTCTAGGTTTCTTGCTTGATCCCTTATATTTCTCATCATTTCCATACCGGAATAATCCTTACAACTATGCATACGATTTCTACAGGTTCCTCCTCCAGATAACTCTTGAAATTCTCCATTTTCATGTCGATCATACATTACTCCTAATTGTTCATGCCAGTTTATTATTCCTGGAGCATCAAGAGCAAGGGCTCTTGCAAGTTCAGGTTTGTTTGTAAAATGGCCACCTCCATAAATATCAAGGTAATGTAATGCAGGACTATCTTCAGGTCTATCAGCAGCTTGGATACCACCTTGTGCCATCATTGAGTTAGCATCACCATGGCGAAGTTTTGTAACAATTAGAATTCTATCCTTGGGAACACCTGATTCATAAGCAAACAAGGCAGCGACAGTTCCTGCACCGCCTCCACCAATAATTAGTAAATCTACATCATAATCAATCTTTGAAAGGTCGATATCTTTAGGGTCGATTACAGTTTTAGATTCTAAAAGGTCTACTATGCCATTGTAAAGTAACATTCCTTTATCTTTTCCTACTCTAAGTTCTCTTTTTGTTCCTTCCATATAATCAGGGTGATATTTTTTAAGCATCTCCTCTCTTGCCTTCATAGACATTGGTTTGACTGGTTGGGCCATGTTTTTTTCTCGTTTTTCTTCACAAAGTTTTATGGACTTTAACATATAATCTGGATAACCCTCAATAACTGTCAATTAATCACCTCCCTTTCCTTCCTCTTCTGCTTCTATCTTTCTATTTTTGTATAAATCCATAATTTCATTTTTATTCAACTTTATTATTTTCTCAATCTCACTATCATATTTTCTGTTTTCAATTTCTTTTAAACGACTTGCAAGATTTTTTGATTTCGTATCAAGATATTTACCTCTTAATCTTCTTGCTAACTGTGATACATGGTAATGTTTTATATCAGCAGGACATCTCATTGCACAGAGTCCACACTGTATACAATCAAAAGAAATCTCAGCACATTTTGAAATATCTCCTCTAACTGCTCTTTGTATGTATTTCATTACCTCAATATCTTGAGGGCAGGATTTAGTACAAGTATTACAAGACACACAGCGAGCAATTTCAGGGTATATTTCCATTATTGTACTCTCTTTTGGTACAATCTTATCTATATCATATTCTGCTTTTGATGCAGGAACAAATGGAAGTTGAACAAGATACATTTTATCTTCTACAACTTTTTGACATGCAAGATCAAAACCTAATTTTTGTTCATCCTCTTTCCTATAAATAGTTGAGCATGCACCACAAAAACCAGCTCTACATCCACATCCTCTGATATATCGATATCCTGCATATTCTAAAGCTTTCATTATTGTAAGGCCTGCAGGAACCTTGTAGCTTTTTCCCATTATAAAAACTTCAACCGTTCCTTCTTTTTCTTTAATATCCTTTGCTTTTGATGTTTTTGACTTTTCCATGAGGACTTGCCCTTCTTTAATCATGGTTTAATCTCCATAAAATTTTGAAATATTTTTAAAAATGCTAGGAAAAAATCTATTAAGATTTTTTATGATTATAATACCTCCAGGTATCTTATAATCCATATGGATTCTTGCCAAGATGGCTCCTCCCATTACAAAAAATATATGTAACTAATATTTTATATAGTTTTTGGTAAAATATCATAATAACATTTTATTGATGTAATTTCAATATTTTGATAACTTATCAATGTTTTTTTGCTCTTATTATCGTTTTTTTGTTTAATTTTCGTTAAATTGAGAACAAAGTATTTATACATAATGCACATTATTAATAACATGTATCAATTTGAATTAACAAAACGGGAAAAATTGGTACTATATGGACTAGTAAAATTTCCAAGTATGACAGATAAAGAACTATCCAAGAAACTTGATTTGAAACACTCAACAGTAACATCGATAAGATTACGTTTAAAAAATAATGAATATGTTAAAAAATTGATAATTCCCAAACTTCAAAGTATGGGCTGTGAAATGCTTGTGGTGATTTATTCCCAATTTAGTTTGTTAATTCCACTACCAGAAAGAGTTGTGATCACTGAGGAAGCAATTGAAGTTTTTGATGAAATATTTTTTTCAGTGGGTGAACAAGATAAGGGTTTTTCTTTAAGTCTATCAAAAGATTATGCAACAATTGGGAGAATTAATGATATAAGGACACAAACATTTGGGGGACGTGGACTTTTAGAAGAGGAATACCCAAATATGGTAGTTTTTCCTTTTGAAATTAGTAAAATATATCGCTTTTTTGATTTTGGTCCGTTACTTAATTATTATTTCGGTTTAGAATTTAAAGAAGAACAACAAATTGAGAATATTAATTTTGGTAACAAAGAAACAAGTATATTTTCGGATACAGAAAAAAATGCATATTGTATGTTAATTAGCTATCCTGACCTAGCTGATAGTGAAATTGGTAGAGATTTAGGAGTTTCTAGACATACTATTTCTCGTTTAAGAAGGAAATTTGAGGATACAAATCTTATGAGCAAATTAATTATTCCAAATTTTATAAAACTAGGTTTTGAAATTTTAGGATTTTATCATATAAGATTTGACCCGCGCAATCCACCAAACTTAGATGACGATGAGGCAGCATCTTTAATGAGTAATTCTACTGTTTTTTTTGCTAGTAGAAGATTTGAAGCTGTTATGATTTCAATATACAAAGATTATGACCATTATAAAACAGATCAAATGCAGATATTTCAAATTTTAAAAGAAAATCAATGGATTGCAGAAGATCCCATTATTAGAACATATAGCCTAAGTACTTTAGCAATTATTAAAGATTTCAAGTTTGCCCCTTTTGCAGGTAAGATTGTTGGTTGTGATTTCTGGGTTAAAAAGCTATTAAATATATGAATTTGCATTCAGGTTTCCATGAAACTTTTTGAGTATAGGGGGAAGGAACTGTTTGATAAATATGGAATAGCAGTTCCAAATGGCAGGCTAGTAAAAGATATAAATGATTTTTCTGGTTTGAATTTTCCTTTTGTTCTTAAGGCACAAGTACCAATAGGAGGCCGTGGTAAGGCAGGAGGTATTAAATCAGCGGAAAATCTAAAGGATGCAAAAGAAAAATTTTCAAAAATTATGGGAATGGATATTAAGGGTTATACTGTAAGAAAGGTCCTTGCTGAAGAAAAAGTCGATATAAAAAAGGAGTTATATCTAAGCATTACTCTTGACCGCTCTAAAAGAATGCCTCTTATTATGGCAAGTGTAGAGGGTGGAATGGATATTGAAAGTGTTCCTGATGAAAAAATTTTCAAGGAATGGGTAAATCCCTTGATTGGTATCCAACCATTTCATGTTCGTGGAATTGTTTCTAAACTCAAGTTAGAAAAAGAAGATGGAAAAGAGGTTGCCAAGGTTATTTCAAAAATTTACAAATTATTTAGGGAATATGATTGTGAACTTGTTGAGATAAATCCTCTAATTATTAAAAAAGACGGCGGAGTAATGGCACTAGATTCAAAGGTAAATATAAATGATGATGCTATGTATAGACATACGGATATAGAACCTGAGATTGTGGAATTAACTCCTCTTGAAAAGGATGCAAAGGAAAAAGGAATTGCTTTTATTCAACTTGATGGAAACATTGGTGTTATAGCAAATGGTGCAGGTCTTACAATGGCCACTCTTGATGCACTGACAAACTATAATGGTAAAGGTGGTGTCTTTTTGGATCTTGGCGGAACTGATGATCCTGAAAAAGTAAAACAAGCATTTAGCCTTATGAAAAAGGCAAAACCAAAAGTTATTTTTCTAAATTTATTTGGTGGAATAACTAGATGTGATACTGTTGCTAAAGGTGTTAAAGAAGTAATTACCAAGGAAGGAATTGATTGCCCCGTTATTACTCGTATAAAAGGTTGTAATGAAGATCAAGCAAAGGATATTTTAAAGGATGCTGGACTTATTACTGGAACAACGCTTCAGGATGCAGCTCAGAAATCTTCTGATTTAGCGAGGTGAATAAAATATGGCGATTTTTGCAGATAAAAGTAGTAAGGTTTTAGTTCAAGGCGCAACTGGTCACCAGGGAGTATTTCATATCGGTGCTATGAAAGAGTTTGGAACAAATGTTGTTGCTGGTGTAACTCCTGGAAAAGGTGGTCAAGAAGTTGAAGGGGTTCCAATATTTAACGATGTTTTTGACGGTGTATCTGAAACAGGAGCAAATACGTCTCTAATTTTGGTACCAGCCCGCTTTGCAAAAGATGCAGTTTTTGAGTCACTTGATGCAGGAATTAAGACAATTGTAGTGATTACTGAAAATATCCCATTTCATGATGCAATGGAATTTGTTCATTATAGCAAATATAAGGGTGCAGTATTAATTGGACCGAATTGCCCAGGCATTGCAAGTCCTGGTAAAACAAAAATTGGTATTCTACCAGGCCAGATATTCAAGGAGGGTTATGTTGGTGTAGCAAGTAGAAGTGGAACATTAACTTATGAGATAGTAAATTCACTTACTGAAAAAGGAATTGGACAGAGCACCTGTGTTGGGCTTGGTGGAGATCCAATTATTGGTACTACATTTATTGATTCACTTAATGCATTTGAAAAAGATTCTGAGACAAAGTCAATTGTTTTAGTTGGCGAGATTGGTGGTACTGCTGAAGAGGAGGCCGCAGAACATATCAAGGAACATATTTCAAAACCTGTTTATGCATTTATTGCAGGTAGAACTGCTCCACCTGGTAAAAGAATGGGCCATGCAGGAGCAATTATTGCACGAGGTAAGGGAACTGCTGAATCAAAGATAAAAGCCTTTGAAAAAGCAGGTGTAAAGGTAGCTAAATTTCCAACTGATATTGCTGATCTGATTGAATGATTTAATAAAATTCAATCTCTTTATTATTTATTATTTTCTTAATATTAGATTTGAAATATATATAAATACGATTATTTTAAATAGCTGAAAATAATAATTAATTATGCGAATACAATGTCATCAAGAGAAAACTTTAATTCCTTTATTCCAGCAAAAACAATAATCCCAGAGCTAACAATAAAAGCAGTATTAATTGGTGCACTTCTTGCAATTGTGTTAGGATCGGCCAATGCTTATTTTGGCCTATATGCAGGAATGACTATATCAGCTGCAATACCTGGTGCTGTGATGGCTTTTGCCTTACTAAAACCCCTGAAAGGAACAATTCTAGAGGTAAACATTGGAATGATGGGAGCTGCAGCGGGAACTGCCCTTGCTGCTGGAGTAATTTTCACAATTCCAGCAATGTTACTACTTGAAGCATGGAAAGATATTCACTATCTTGAAACAACAATTGTTGCTGCTTTAGGTGGTATACTTGGTGTTTTATGGATGGTTTCACTTAGACGTGCTTTGATTATAAAAACAGATCTCCCTTTTCCTGAAGGTGTTGCTGTCGCAGCTGTTCTTACAACAACTGTTGGTGATGAAACTTCAAATAAGAATAAAGATGCAAGTTCAAGTGGCATATGGCTTCTTTTGGGTAGTATTATTGGGGCATCTTTAAAATTTGCACAAGTCGGTCTTCATGCAATTCAAGGTAAAATTCATGGCATATTCAATTTTGGAAAATTCAATATTGGTGGAGGGGAAAATACAGGTTTATTTTATGGTGGGATTGCAACTTCACCTGCTCTCCTTGGAGTAGGTTGGATAATAGGTCCAAGAATTGCTTCATATGTTTTTGTAGGAGGACTTCTTGGATGGGTTATAATTGCACCCTTAATTGCTCTTGCAGTGGGGATTCCAATACCTATTACACCTGAACAAATATCTGATGCTATGGGTTTTACAGGTGGGAATTTTGATTCTGGCAAGCTTATTTGGGGCTTTTATAAAATCTGGGAAGACTATATTCGATATATTGGTGTAGGTGCAATGGTTGTTGGTGGGTTATGGACAATTTTTAAACTTCGACATAATCTTGCTGATGGAATAAGAGAAGCTATTACTGGTATCAAGAACGGTCAATCTCAAGCAAAAAAAAGAACTGATCAAGATTTAAATTTCAAATATGTGTTTTTAACAATTGGTGTATTAACAATACCTGTTTTTCTTGTCTATGTTTGGATATCAGATAATTTTGTTGTATCTGGTATAATGGCAGTATTTGCAATTTTATTTGCATTCATTGCAAGTGCAATAGCAGGTTATATGGCAGGTCTTGTTGGTTCATCAAATAATCCAACATCTGGGGTGACAGTTTCTGTTTTACTTTTGACAAGTTTGATTCTACTTGGATTTGGAATGTCAGGAAATGTTGGTGCATATGGAATTGCTTTACTTATTGCTGCAGTAATTGCTTGTTGTGCTGCAATTTCTGGAGATGTACTTCAGTCAATGACAGCAGGTCAAATGATAGGGGCAACACCCTATAAACAGCAATTAGCAGAACTAGTTGGAATAATTGCAGCAGCACCTGTTCTTGCAATTGTTGTATCTGCCCTTCACAAAGCATATACTATTGGGAGTACTAATCTTCCTGCTCCTCAAGCATTTCTAATGAGTGGTGTTGTTCGCGGTGTTCTTGGTGGGGAGATGGTATGGCCGTTTGTCCTTGCTGGAATGGTACTTGCATTTATTCTAATATTAATCAATGTACCAGTGCTACCTGTTGCTATAGGGATCTACCTTCCTTTTACTCTTGGAACTCCAATTTTTTGTGGCGGGGTTATTAGATATATTACCAATAAAATTGTTTTAAAAGAATTTGGATCTGACAAAGATGAACAAGCAAGTGAGTGGGAACTTGCAATTAAACAAACAGAGGTAAAACCAAAAGATAGAATTATTCGAACAGGTCTTTTGTTTACTGCAGGTCTTATTGCAGGAGAGGCCCTAACTGGAGTAATTGTTGCATTCATTATAATTGCAGGATTAAATATTGTAATGTTTGAATTTCCACCTATTTTTCCAGGTCTTATTTTATGGTTGTTTATCGCTCTTCTTATATTTTATATCCCATTAAGGGAGATTTTTAATAAATAAAAATTTGGTTTAAAAAGAATTTTTAATTCTTTCGATTGCTAAATCAATGTTTTCAAGTGTATTTGCATAAGAAAAACGAAGGTATCCTTCACCATATGGACCAAAAGCAGTACCAGGCAAGCATGCAACTCCTGCCTTGTATAAAATATGCTCAGCACATTCGTTAGATGTAAGACCTGTTTTTTTTATATTCGGGAAAGCATAAAATGCTCCTTTAGGAGATAGACAGCTAAATCCAGGAATTGTATTAAGACCTTTTACAATTTTATCTCTTTTCTGCTTAAATCTTCTCATCATTTCAGAAATAAAACTTTGATTACCTTTAAGTGCTTCAACACCAGCCCATTGAGTAAAATCTGCAGTACACGATACAGCACTTACAAGAAAATCCTGAAGTCTTTCAGCCATTTTTACTGGTGCAACCATATAACCAAGCCTCCAGCCAGTCATTGCAAAATATTTTGAAAAACCATCAAGAAGAATTGTTCTTTTCTTTGCTTCATCTCTTTTTGTTGGAGTAAAATGATCTGTTTCATAGGTCATCTTTGAATAAATCTCATCTGATACTATGAAGATATCATTTTCTTCTGCAAGTTCTGAGATTTCCTCAAGTTCAGATTTTGTAATTACTGATCCTGTTGGATTTTGTGGAGAGTTTACTATTATTAATTTTGTTTTTTCAGTAATTCTTGATTTGATGTCATCGGGATTCATACGAAACTCGTTTTCCTCTAGGAGAGGAACAAGTATCCTTTTTGCTCCTAAATATGATGAGACTGATCCATAGGTTGGATAACCAGGGTCCTGATAAATTACCTCATCACCAGGATTAACTATAGCAAGCATTGAAAAAAATATGCCTGGTTTTAAACCGGGAGTTATTACTACTTGTTCAATTGCAGGTCTGTAACCTCTAGTTTTTTCTACCTCATATTGAACAGCTTTTCTAAGTTCTAAAATACCAATTGACGGAGTATAATGTGTTTTTTTGTTTTTAATTGCTAGAATTCCAGCCTTAACAATATTTTCAGGGGTTTCCATATCTGGTTCGCCGATTTCAAAATGAATTATTTCTTTACCTTTACGCTCTAGCTCTTGAGCCTTTCCAAGTACTTCAAAAGCTGCCTCACCATAGATTTTCTTTGATGCACTACTAAGTTCTGGCATCTTAAATCACCATTTTTTCAAGACCAAGTTCTTTTAGTTTCTCTTTTGTTGGAATACCTTTATTATTCCACCCACGAATAGAGTAATATTCCTCAAGACTTTTTTTGAACTCATTTTTATCAATTTTAATTCCCTTTGCTGAACCATTTGTAAACGAATCATTAAACATCCTTGTGGGTAGATTATCATCAGAAGGATTATGACCCTCCCTAAGATTAAAAAGTTTAACAAGGTTCCAAATTCTCTCACCACATTTCAAATAACTTTCAACGGAATGGTCAAAACCTGTTGATAAATTCCACATATCAACACAGTTTTCAATTGAAATTGGTGCAAAATCACATAATACTAGTGAGAAAAAAGCAGCTCGCTCATCTTGAACATCCTTAACAATCTGTGCTTTATCTTTAAAACTAAATCTTTCTAGGTCAGGCGAATAAAGCTCAGCTTTAACAGTCCAAGCCCTTTGGTGACACGCACCCCTATCTGAAGTTGCATAGGCAAGACCCATCCCAAATGTACCTCTTGGGTCATATCCAGGAATCTCCAAACCATTAACATGAACAGCAAAATCTTTACTTGCTTTTCCAAGTTTTTCAGCAGCAATCTTCGTTCCTTCAGCTAAAATATCTGCTACTTTTCCTTTGCGGTAAGCAATATCTTTTATTAATTTTGAAATCTCCTCTGGCTTTCCCCATTCAATTTTATTATTGTTTAGGTCTTTTGCTGTAATAATTCCTTTATCATATGCCTCAATTGCAAAACCTAGTACTCCACCAAGAGAAATAGTGTCCATGCCAAATTCATTACAAATATGACATATATAAGCAACATCCTCAATTGACTTCATGCCTAGATTAGAGCCCATTAAAGCAATAGTTTCATATTCAGGTCCTACCAATTTAATACCCTTAAAAGGACCTGATTTAATTGATGATTTGTTCCAACAAGCAATTACACAGTTGAAACAAGCTCCCCCACCATCAACAATTCTATTTTGCATACTTTCAGCATTTATTTCATCAGCATACTCAAAATTTCCTTCTTGATAATTTTTAGTTGGAATGAAACCTTCAGAGTTTATCACCTTTACCCAATATGGTGTCCCATATTTTCTTCTCTTTGGAACGAAATCATTTTCTTGAATCTGTTTTAGTACTTCCTTTGCCTTGTTTTTGAATCCTTCCTCATTATGTAAGGAAACCTTTTTACTACCAGATAATGTAATTGCTTTGAGGTTTTTTGACCCCATCACTGCCCCAGATCCACCCCTTCCTGCATGTCTATGACCATCAACTGTTATAGATGAAAATCTAACTAGGTTTTCACCAGCAGGACCAATAACTACGGTTTTTGTTTTTCCCTCTTTTTTCTGAAGTATTTCATGTGATTCTAGGCATTTCCTACCCCATATATCTAAGGCATCTTTAAATTCAATAATATCATCTTTAATCACAATATAAACAGGTTTTTCAGCACGGTTGTTAATAATTATAATATCTAAACCTGCTCGTTTCATTTCAGCTGCAAAAATACCACCAAAATGAGAATCAACAAAAAGACCTGTTTGAGGAGATTTTGTAACAACAGTTCCTCTACCAGAAGTCTGAGCAATAGTTCCTGTAAGAGGTCCTGTCGTAAACATTAATATGTTTTCAGGCGACAGAGGATTTGTTCCTTTTTTTAGTCTATCAAATAGAATCTTAGCTCCAAGTCCTTTTGCACCAATGAAATTTTTAGTGTCTTTAAGATTTGTTTTTTCATAATTAGTAGATTTATTCTTTAAATCAATATTAAGAATCCTTCCAGTATAGCCGCTACTCATAACATCAACTTCAAATTATGATATCCTATTTAATTCCAATAAATCTATAAGAAGTGCAAAACCAGTTTCACGACGACCAGCACCAGGACCAACTATTGTAACAGGACCTAGTTCATCGGTAAAATATGTTAATGCATTTGTTGCTTCAGAAACTCCTGCCAATGGATCACTCAAAGGAAGTTTTTCAGGCCAAACCTTAGCCTTAACAACTCCTCCTTTTTGAATTTCAGCACTTCCAATAAGTTTCCACCTTTTACCTTCAGACTTTGCTTTGTTAATATCCTCTTTTGTAATCTCAGTAATTCCTTTTCTCTCAACATCTTGCCATGTTATTTTTTTACCTAAAACCACATTTGTGAGAATTACAACTTTTCCTAAAGCATCAAGACCTTCAACATCACCAGTAGGATCTGCCTCAGCATATCCAAGATCTTGAGCTTTCTTTAACGCTTTTTCATAAGACATTCCTTCTTCCATTCGTGTCAGAATATAATTTGTTGTTCCGTTTAAAATTCCTTTAAAACCTGTGATAATATTTCCAGCAAGTGTGAATTTTGCTAGATTAATTGCAGGTGTACCAGATAAAACAACACCTTCAAAACCATAAAATACTTTTTTTATTTTTGCTAGCTTCAAAAGATCAGAAGCCATCCTAACTACAGGACCTTTATTTGTGGAAACAACATTTTTTTCAACATTTAAAGCGGTTTTTATATGAGTTAATGCGGGTTCACCAGTTTTAATATCTGTAAATGTTACCTCAATAATTATATCAGCATTTGTTTTTGTAATAGTTTCAATACTATTCATTCCCTTAAAACCAGTTGGATACTCATCCAACTTTTTACCGGATTTAACAAGTTCAAGGATTTTTTGCATATCAAGGCCATTTCCATTATAAATTGATCCTTTAATTACATCAGAAATTGCGACAACACTCCAATTAAAATCAAATTTTTCAGAAAGCATTTCCTTTTTTTCTAATAGTATTTCAGCAAGACCTTGACCTACCGTTCCAAATCCAATAAACGCTAATTTAAAATTCATAATTTAATTCCCTCTATGATGAAGATTTGGTGCAGCAATAAATGATAGTCCTTTTTCAGTAAGAGCTCGAGCGGTATTGTTAATAGCTTCATGTTTATCTAGATAATTTTGTATAATAAACTGCATCTCTCCTTTATCAACAATATCATTTTTTGGTCTGAAGTAATCAAGGATATCTGAAGGATGCTCTCTTTTTGAATCAATTTCAGGTTCACCGCCCTCATGTTTTGCACTAATGTTTTTAATTTTTGGCGCAATTTCTAAAAGTTCATCTCTTCGATTATATGGTTGAATCACAATACTTTTCCAAGTTTCAAGAATATGATGCTCAAATCTTACAAATTTTTCAAGACCTAGAGATCTTCTAATTTCATCACTAAGTTCAATAGTCCAATTGTTTACAGAATTTGAAAAATTAAAACCAATTAAAGAAGTAGAACCATCCTTTCTTGAAAAAAGTCTTGCAGCCATCAGTGTCCAAAAAACTGCATAAGGATTATCATTTCCCATATAAACAGAAATTTTGAATTCTATATTAATTCCAATCTTATGAAGGAGGTAACCTAAAAAAATCGTACCAGGATTAATATTTAAAACTTGTTTAACACCATAATTGGTATAATAGTATAGAAATTCATCTACCCATTTTATTGGATAATTGTTAGGTTGACCTACTCCCCCAAAATAACCAGTTATTGTGTCAGGTCCTCCAAGATGAATATTAGAACCATCAGTTCCTTTTGTATCAAGTGTTTCACACCAACTTGCACCTAAAATCTGCATAGCAGCAGTCATTGCAAGTAAATCGTCATCCTCCTCTTGTTCTTTCATACATCTAACTCTTATAAAACGACCAGGCATCAATTCCTTTTTTTCTAAAGCATGTCTAGTTTGAGTCATAAAAGCATCAAAATATTGACATGCACTAATTTCTAATGTTACTGCATAATCCTCATTAAAATTCATATTTTTTGCTTTATTACCTAAAATCTTATTTCTATACTCATCAACTTTTATAAAAGCACCTTTGTCTCTTTGTTCAATTAACCATTCTAAATCCCTAACATAGGAAGAATTCTTTTTTCTTAATCTATTCATAAGATTTTCAATTTTTCCTGCGTTTGATGCTTTTCTATTGATTTCTTCAGGTCCACCATATTTTTCTATAACTGTTAAAAGATCATTAATAAGTTGATTTTTTGGGTCAGTTAGAAAATCATTTATTTCTTTAAGTCTAATATCATCTATTATAAATTTACCTCGTATATCAATTGTCATACACAATTCCTCTCCCATGTGCTTACTACTTAATTGGTGAACAGCAAAATGGTTAAACATTTTAATAATGTTTGGTTTTAAAAAGTAAAAATAGAGGAGATAAATATATGATTATTTCACAGCTTAGTATAGCACCAGTTGGAGAAGGTACAAGCCTTAGTGAATTTGTAAAAATTGTAATAAATATTCTTAAAAAGAATAATATAAAATTCGTAACAAATGACATGGCAACAATCATTGAAACTGAAAATCTAGAAACATTATTTAGGGTTGTTAATGAAGCTCATAATGCAATTATAATGAATGGTGCAAAAAGAGTTATTACTGAATTGAAAATCGATGATAGAAAAGATAAAGAAGTAAAAATCGGAAATAAAACAAAAAGTGTTCAATGATTCTACTTTTTATTCAAAACAGTTATATGCAACATTTTCATTCCCAGAATCGGGAGTGTATCGTTGTGACATCAAGAAAACTTGTTGAAATCGTTTTTCATGGACGTGGTGGTCAGGGTGCTGTAACTGCTGCCAATCTTCTAGTTGCAGCTGCATTAAGTGATGGTAACAAAGGTGTTCAAGCATTTCCTTTTTTTGGAGCTGAGCGAAGAGGTGCCCCTGTCAGAGCATTTGCACGAATTTCTGAAGAAGAAATTCATCTTAGAAGTGAGATTTACGAACCAGATATTGTAATAGTACTTGATGAAAGTATCATGGATATTGTTGATGTATTAAAGGGATTGAAAAAAAATGGTAAAATATTAATAAATACAAGAAAAAAGCCAAAGGATTTTGATTTTTCAAATAAATTTGATGTCTCGACTGTTGATGCTACAGGTATTGCATTGAAACATGAGATTTTAGTTGGTGGAATTCCAGTGGTTAATACTCCTATTTTAGGTTCTATTCCTAGATTACTTGATAGGGTTACGCTTAAATCAATCCAAAAAACTGTTAAAGAGAAATGGAAAGGAGATTTATCTCAGAAAAATGTGAAAGCAACTCAGGATGCATATGATCAAGTAGAGGTGAATATTTGAAGAAATATAAGATTTCAACAACTATATCTTATCCTGTAAAAGGTGCTATGGGTAGAACTGGTAATTGGAGAGTTTTTAAACCAATTTTAGACAAAGAAAAATGTGTTAAGTGTTTAAGATGCTGGATATATTGCCCTGAAGCAACAATAATTAGAAATAATGATGATACTGTTGATATCGATTTTGAATATTGTAAAGGCTGTGGAATTTGTGCAAATGTTTGTAAGGTAAAAGCAATTATTATGGAAAGGGAGGGTAAGAAGAAATGACTTCAGTTATGATTGATACCGGTAATTATATAGCGGCTAAAGCTGCTGTTATGGCATGTCCTGATGTAGTTGCAGCATATCCAATCACTCCTCAAACAACACTTGTTGAAGGTATTGCTAAATATCTTCATACTGGTGAATTCAAAGGTGAATACATTTGTGTTGAAAGTGAACATTCTGCAATGGCAGCTTGTATTGGTGCTAGTGCAACTGGAATTAGAACGTTTACTGGAACATCCTCACATGGTTTGTTACTAATGCATGAAATGCTTCATTGGGCAGCTCTTGCTAGACTTCCTGTTATAATGTGTAACATTAATCGTGTGGTTGGCCCAGGTTGGAATATTTGGGCCGATGAAAACGATTCAATTTCTCAACGTGATACTGGATGGATTCAATTTTATTGTAGCAGCAATCAGGAAATTTTTGATACTGTAATACAAGCTTTTAAATTAGGTGAGCACGAGCAAGTTTCATTACCTGTTATGATTAGCTATAATGCCTTTATCTTGTCTCATACCTCTATGCCTGTTTTTGTACCAGAACAAAAAGAGGTAGATGATTTTCTCCCTAAGCGAAAAGCTAAATGGAAACTTGAAGTTGAAAATCCAATTACATTTGGAAATATTATTCTTCCTAATGAATATGAAAAAGTAAGAAAAGAGATGCAAGATGCTCAAAATAATGCAAAGGAACTTATACCTACAATAGCAAAGGATTGGAAAAAGAGATTTAATAGATTCCATGGTGGTTTATTAGAATATTACAAGTGTGATGATGCAGAGTATGTACTTCTTTCAATGGGAGCAATTGGTGCTGAAAGTAAGGTTGCAATTGATAATCTTCAGAAAAATGGGTATAAGGTTGGTCTTGCTAGGGTTAGGGTAATTCGACCATTTCCTACAGAAGAAATTATTAAATTAAGCAAAAAGGCTGATTTAATAGTTATTGATAGGAATATCTCTGTTGGTAATGAAGGTGTTTTGTTTAATGAAATCAAAGGAGCACTTTTTGGGATGTCTGATGCTAAAGTTTATGGATTTATTGCAGGTCTTGGTGGAAAGGACGTTACATTTGGCGATATTGAAATAATGTGTAAGAAGGCAATCAAAGGAAAAGCAAAGGACCATCAAATTTGGTATGGACTTGAGGAGGTGTAGTATTTGGCAATAAAGGATTTACCTCGTGAGGAATGCTATATTCCTGGAAGTGCAGCGTGTCCTGGTTGTCCAGCAACAATGGCGATGCGTACTGTTTTTAAAGCAATTGGAAAAAATATGGTAATGATTGTTCCAGCATGCTGTACAGCAGTAATTGAAAGCCTTCATCCCAATACTTCATTTGATATTCCTACAATGAACATTGCATTTGAAGCAGCTGCTGCTGGAGCTAGTGGTGTTGAGGCGGGGCTTCGTAAGCAGGGTAAAACAGATACTACAGTTGTTGCATGGGCGGGTGATGGAGGAACCTATGATATAGGTATCCAAGCACTTTCTGGTGCACTTGAAAGGCAAACTAATTTTATCTATATATGTTACAATAATGAAATTTATTCAAATACTGGTATACAGCGGAGTGGAGCAACACCCTATGCTGCCTGGACAACTACAACAGTTGGTGGTAAAACTGAGTTTAGAAAGGAAATGGGAGAAATAATTATGTCTCATCATATTCCGTATGCAGCTCAAACTTGTGTGAGTTATCCTGAGGATCTTTATAATAAGGTTAAGAAAGCAAAAAGTATCAAGGGTTCAAAATATATTGAAATTATGGCACCTTGTCCACCAGGTTGGCGTTTTGGTATGGAGAGAACCGTTGAAATGGGTACAATGGCTGTTGAAACTGGTGCCTGGGCTTTATATGAATATGAAAACGAAGTAGTAACATTTAATGGTAAAAGTAAACTTATTTTAGAGGGGAAAATTAAGCGTAAACCAATCGAAGATTGGATTAAGTATCAGGGTCGGTTTAGACATCTTTTTATACCAAAAAAAGATGTTGAAAAAATAAAAGCAATTGAAAATCATATAGATCAAAAATGGGAAAGATATAGAAAATGCTATCTATAAACTTGGAGTGTGATTATAGTATGGAGGTTGCTTTAAATGTATGCAAAGGAAATGGTGAAGCAGAGCCTCCCCCTAATCATTTTTTGTGGATTAGGTGCTATAGTTGCAGGTAGTACTCTTGGTGTAATGATAGATCTTCTTAAGGAGATTCCTGGTCTTATTGTTGTTGTTCCAGCAATTATTGCTCTCAGAGGAAATATTAGTACAGCTTTTGGTTCACGTTTGGGTTCTGCTTATCATCTTGGAATTATCAATTCCGAAAATTTATGGAATGAGGAGCTTAAACAAAATATAATGGGTTCTTTAATTCTTAGCTTATTTGTTTCAATAATCATTGGACTGCTTGCCTATTTAACCTCTTTTGTTTTAGGAGTATATCCTGATCCTATCAAATTAATATCAATTGTACTTATTGCTGGAGTGATTTCAGCAGTTATTCTAAATTTGATGACAATTGTAATAATTTATCTTGTTTTTAAACGCGGATATGACCCAGATAATATAACTGGACCAGCTCTTGCCACTTTTGGAGATATCGTTACAATGGTTTGTCTTTTTGGTAGTGCTTTTCTTGTGGAGGTAGTTTTATGATATATAGTTGGAAAAAGATTGTAAAACATAGTTTACCACTTTTATCAGTTACAATTTTAATTGAGATATTTGCTGGTCAAATTCTTCAAGGTAAACAAGAATCTTTACTTCTTTTTCCCGTTTTTCTTATATCAATTCCAGTGATAAATAGTATAAGTGGTAATATTGGAAGTGTTTTAGGAGCTCGTCTTGCTTCTGGTTTGCATGTTGGATATATAACTTTGAGTTTAAAAAATAAGGAAATGCATGATAATTTATTAATTTCGATTCTTATTGGTCTTATCACTTATCTTATCCTTGCGATAGTTATTTATTTCTTAGCGTTATTTGGGAATTTAATTGAGGAAATAACCTTGATAGAGTTTGTTGCTATAATTGTTTTTACAGGGTTCCTTCTGATATGTATGGTTTCATTTATTAGCGTTTTAACTGCATTTATATCATTTAAAAGAGGATTGGACCCTGATGATATGGTTGCACCAGTTGTGACAACCGTTGGAGATGTAATGGGTATAATCTTTTTATTTTCTGTAATTGGACTTATTGGAGTTGGATTATGACAGACCAAAAAAGAAGAAAAATATTTGGAAGGTTACAAAGAACACCAAAATGGAAAAAGGAAGAATTTAGCGAACTTGAATATGAACCCACCTCTGTTAAAGAATTATTAACAGAAATGAAAGATATCTCAGAATTAATAATTGATCTAGCATATTCTGCTATTCTTTTTAACAACGAAGAAATTGGTGAAGAGGTAAGATATCTTGATGTACGAATGGATAAATTGAATTACGATATAAGAATGATGGCAATGATGGCTGCAAGAACTAAGGAAGATGCTGAGGAACTCGCTGGAATTTTACAGGTTGCTGAAGCTGCAGAAAGTATTTCCAATGCCGCAGGAGACATTGTTAACCTTCTTTCAAAGGATAAATCTGTTCCTATTCTACCAAAGATATTAAAACAAGCCGATGAAGAACTATTCAGAATTAAAGTTGCATCAGCATCAGAGGCTTGTGATAAAAAAATTGAAAATCTCAGAGTTGAATCTGAAACTGGTATGAGAATTATTGCTATTAGAAGAGAGGATTGCTGGATATACAATCCACAATCTGATACCACAATTAAGGCTGAAGATTGGTTGATAGTCAGAGGAACTAATGAAGGTTATGATGAATTAAGTAAATTCTTACAAGGTAAATTGAGGGCGTTAGAATGAATAAAAAGACTGTTGAAGATATAGTTCTTGAAATAAAGGATAAATCTGAACTTATGGTTGATCTTGCATATTCATCTCTTTTATATGATAACAAAACAATTGCCAAAGAAGTCTATGATTTAGAAGACTTTATTGATAGTCTATATAAAAATCTACAAAGACAGACCCTTGAAAATGTTGAAAATAAAAAATTGAGTATAAATGATGCATTAACTGTTTTAAGACTTGCTGAAGCAGGTGAACAAATAGCAGATGCTGCTCAGGAAATTGCAGATGTTGAATTAAGGGATGTAGAATTACACCCAATTTTAAAGATGAGTATTCGTGAATCTGATGTGGTATTTAGCAGGGTACAGGTTAATGAAAATTCTATTTTATCAAATAAAACTCTGGGTGAATTAAAGCTTGCTAGTGAAACCGGTATGGTAGTTATTGCAATGAGACATGGTGATAAATGGCTTTATGGTCCTACAAAAAATACAAAAATTGATTCAGGTGATATTCTTTTTGCCAAAGGACCTGAAGATGCAGAAAAACATCTAATAAATCTTGCATCAGGCAAAACAAGCGAAATATAGATATTTTAAACAAATGAGCTTGCTTTTGAAGATTTTTAATATTTAAGGGAAAATAATATATAATCAATGGAATAATTTATAAATACTTAAATAAATTAATGGGACATATATGAATAAAAAAATTGTTAAATTCTTATTTATCGTAATTACAATTATTTATGTTATAATAGGAGGACTACTTTTTATAAATATACAGGTGTTGGAAGCCCCAGAAATTATAATAGAAATAGAAGTCACTGAGATTAATTCTTTAGAAGCAGTAATACATACAGAGATAAATATTGACAATCCAAATTCCTTTGATGTTTCAGTAAAAAATCTTGAGTTAATAACAACTACTCCAGATGGATATGAAGCATCTCATGTAAATATTGAAGGAGGAAAAATTCCTTCTAATGAGAAAAAGACTTTTACGAAAGACGTTAAAATAGCATTTGCTGGTCACAGTCCAGAAATTCTAACAAGTAAAATTACTGGTGAAGTTGGTATGAACATTTTGTTTATAGAAAAAACAATTCCATTAAATATGGGAATGATTACTTCCCTTGAGAAAGTAATAAATGATTTTGCTGCTCCAATTATCACAACCACAATTGATTTTGTTGATGTAACTACTGAAGAAATAAAAATTTCAACAATAATAGAAGTTTATAATCCAAACTCTTTTGAAATGTATATAGAAAATATAACTGGAGATATTGTTACTGATACAGGTAAGAAAGTAGGAGAACTAAATGTAATTGGAGAAACTCTACTACCAAAGGAATCAAAAGAAATCACTACCACTGGATGGGTTCTTCTTGATGCATTCAATGCTGAAAAGATAATGATTGATATTTATGGAGTGGCTGGAGCAAAAATTGCAGGTTTTGAAAAAAATATAACATTTAATTCAGAAACAAATTTGATAGTTCCTGATCTTGAAGATATATTCTTTTCTAAGGACAAACCTGTCCTTTTATCGATAAAAGCGAATAACAAATTAACACTTAAGGGTCTTGTTACTGAAATTAATCTTGAAGTAAACAATACATTTAATGTTGATCTTGCACTAAGAGATATAATCTGTAGATTATATGTGGTTGACAATGGAGAGCTAAATCTTCTTGGAGAAAACTCAATAGATGAAGAAATAATAATAGACACAGGACAAGAGAGTTTAGCATTATGTAATATAACAATTCCATTTTCAAAGATATTAACAATAAATCCCTCTTTTGAATGGTTGATGGTATCAGTTACTGCTAGATGTACAATCAAAGGGTTAAATCCAGCAGTTTATGTTGAAATCAGAGGATACACAGATATTCATATTTTTAAATAATCAATCATCTATAACTCTTGCTCCAAATTCATCAACACTACAAACAAAAATTTTTCCAAATGATGACAAAGCATTACATAATTCATTAGTTTTACCCATAGCAAAAATAGAGTTACCAAGCATACACATACTTGCAAGCCCAAACTTACTTGCAGTATTTATTGCGCTAAGTACCTTTTCATCAGCAAGATTTGTGTTTTTTGTAAAGGCTTGAGAAAGAGTAAAAAGATTTTCAAACGATGGTTTCTGAAGTATCTTTTTTGTGCAAAATTTTCCATAATCGATTATCTTTGCAATTTTATTTGTGTCTTCTAATATTTTCTTTGTATTAAGTTTTTTTCCAACAACACATATCACCAAATCCCCCTTTCCAGGGATATGTTCTATTACTCCCCATGGAGGAAGACCTGCACTTTTACGTATTTCTATACCTCCAAAAGAACTAGCTATTACATCTCCTAAACCCGTTTTAAGCTGAACTTCAGCAAAATGAGATGCTCTAATTGCATCATTTGATGAAATACCAAATATTTTAGCTAGTGCATATGTCGCACTTAGTGCACCTCCTGCACTCATTCCAAAACCTTGTCCTACAGGAATTTCATATTTAGTTTTTATAACAACCTTAACTGGACTATCTCCAATAAGATATTTTATAGCTAATCTTATAACAGGGGCATTTGACTTTCTATTATTGACGTAAATATCAATTTCTTGTGTAGTTGAATTTTCAGCACTAACTTCAGAAACTGATCCAAATGTAATGTTTATTCCTGCTCCACGAGAACCTGTCCGGGATAAATCTTGATTGTATACCGGTTCAAAAAAACCAGAAATATGACCAGGAGCAAATGCTTTTGCTATCATATAGTATCATCCTATATTATCTAAGATATAATCAGCTAATAGTGATTTATTTCCTTTTTTATGTATACTTTTTTCTTGTTTATTTATTATCCATATCTCACTTTCATCTTTGCTGAAAGCAGAGGTTTTATTTGCAACTACAAAATCTAAATTGTTTATCTTTAAAAGATTTAAAGCCCTTTCAAATAGATTTTCTTTTTTTTCTTCTACTTTAAAACCAATAATTTTTGAATTTGGTGCATTTTTTCTAAGTTTTGAAATAAACTTAGGAGCTGGATACATTTCTATTATTAATTTTTCTTTTCCAGAAGAAATCTTTCCTTTGTGCCTTTTTGGTAAATAATCAGATATTGCAGCACAAAGAATGATAATATTATATTTTTTCAAGTCTCTATTTTCCAACAATTCCATTAAATCATTTATTGATTCAAATCTATTAAAATTTATAAAATCTGGAATTACTTCTTTACCAGAGCCATACCAAAGCTCAACATTTGCTCCTCTATAAAAAGCATTTTTTGAAAGTTCAATTGCTGTTTTACCAGAGCTTTTGTTAGTAAATATTCTTATATTATCTATTGGCTCAACTGTTGGTCCCCCGATTATCAAAATATTTTTATCTAATAAATCATTTTTACCTGTTTCCCTTAAAACATATGCTATAATCTCATCTGATTCAGCAAGTTTCGCTTTATATTTATCAATTTTTGGTTCAATAAATTTAATTCCTAATTTCTTACATTCTTCGATGTTTTTTTGAACGATTTTATGATCGTACATTGAAAGATGCATCGCAGGTACAATTATTATTGGAACTTTTGAACCAATTGCAGTTGTAGTAAAAGTTGTAACAACAGTATCATCAATTCCATGTGCAATCTTTGATAACGTATTTGCAGTACAAGGGCATATTAGTAAAAGATCTACTTGATTTTTTACCTTTCCACAAAAATATACATGTTCTGTTTTACCAGTAAGCTCAGTTATTGGTTTATTACCTGTTGCAAACCAAAGAGAATCGGGATGAATTATTTTTGTTGAAGAAGGTGTCATTATTGGAATTACATCTGCACCATATCTTATAAGCTCCCGTGTAAGTTTAATAGTTTCAACTGCAGCAATACTTCCTGTAACACCGATAACTATCCTTTTTCTAGAAAGTTTTTTACTTTTAACTCCCCGTATCTCATCTGCAGGATGCATCAAGACCACAAAAAATATTTTTATCTAACAACTAAAACAGATTTGCTTGCATGTCTTACAACCTTATCTGTTACACTGCCTAGTAAAAACCTCCCCTCTTTTCCATATCCTTTGTAACCCACAACAATTATATCAGAATCATGTTTCTTTGCACTTAAAAGAATTTCATCAGCGGGATCACCTGATTCTACGGCAATATTAACCTTACTTACATTAGGTTCAATCTCTTTTATTAACTTTGACAACGAATCTTTTGCTTTTTGTTTAAAACTTCCAGATTTTACAACATTACTAAGATCTATTGTTGGAAGTAACATTCTTGTAAAAGAAGACTCTGAAAGTTCTGCAGGAACAACTGTCAAAAGTGTAATTTCATCTTCCTTATCAGCACATTTAATAACTACTTCTATTGCTTTTTTTGAGGCTTCAGATCCATCATAGGCAACAAGCATCTTTTTCATATTAATCAGCAAGGCGAAAATAAGAAACAGTTCTATAAACGTTTCGTATCATTTACATAGATATGAAATAAAATCGGATAGGGGCATACCATCACTCCACCTCATTACAAAAAAACCTTTCTTACTTTTTTTAAGTTTTGGGAGTCTATTATGTAAAATACTTGATCTACCTTCAAGATTTTCTATATCTAATGTAAAAATTCTCCAAGAATCACCACGTTTACCTTTAGTTCTAAATGCATATATTGGTAATGTTTTTGTTTTTTCACAAATATTTTTCATTGTTTCAGCCTGTTGTTGCAATTTTCCACTTATATTACTAAAATGAATAGTATCTTCAATACTACTTTTTACTTCTGTTAAAAACGAAATATCTCCTCGTGTTGCAACAAGATCTACACCAAATGAACCAGCAGCCCTAATGACAGCAAAAGGTTTTTCTGAAATCTTATTATAATTCATTTTTTCAATAATTGAACATGTTTTTGTTATTTTTGAAATTGTTTTAAACTCTCCTTCAAGGATATTCTTAAGCTCTCGTTCATATTGACTTGCACTCATATAACAAAAGTAAAATACAGCGAAAGGTTTTAATGTTTGGGCAGAGTTAGTTGAAATTAATAATAAATGCATTGGTGGCAATAATATGAGTGGTGAAGTAATAGTAAAAGAAGCTATGAAAACAAACCTAGCAATAGTCAAACCAGATGTATCTGTATTAGAAGCAGCTAAACTAATGAAAAAAAGAAAAATAGGAAACGTATTAGTTGTTGAAAAAAAACAACCAATTGGCATTTTAACTGAGAGCGACATATTAAAAAAAGTTGTGGCAGAAGGAAAAAATGCCAAAGAAATAATAGTCAAAGATGTGATGAGCACTCCAATAATTGTAGTAGATCCTTATATAACTCTTGAAGAGGCCATGAAAACTATGGGTAAATGCAATGTTAGAAGATTACCGGTTATTGAAAAGGATGAGCTAATAGGTATAATTACTCAAAAAGACATTTCATTAATATCTCCAGTATTACACGAAATATCACGAGAATGGTATGATATAACAGTAAGAGACGAATCACATCTAAAAAAGCAAATATTTTCAGGGAAATGTGAAGATTGTGGAATATTATCTGCAAATCTAAAAAATGTTGAGGGGCGCCTTCTTTGTGAAGATTGTATTGATGCCTTGAAATATGAAGAATAATATTAATTTTATATAGATAATTTAATTACACTAAGGAATGGATAAAAATGAAAGTAAAAGAAGTTATGACAAAGGATATAATCTCTGTTGATAAAGATGTAGATTTAAAACATGTTTTAAATCTCATGAAAAAATACGAAATTACAAAAATACCAGTTCTTGAAGATAAAAAATTAATTGGTATAGTAACTGATAATATTATAGCCCATAAATTGGGATCTATTAGAAAAAAAGGAGTACCACCTTCTAGATTGCATGCTTCTTCAGTTACTGAAAAAAATATTGAGAAAATATCCCCAGAAACCGAAATAAAGATAATTTTAAAGAAAGTAGGTGAACCTGGACCAACCATGCTATGTGTTGTAGATAATGATAAATTATTAGGAATTATCACAAAAGCAGATTTATTACCGCTTGTTAAAAGTACCAAACCTGTTAGAGAGATAATGAATAAAAAACTCCACATAGTTTCACCAGATGACAGAGTTATTCATGCTCGAAGAATAATGATAAATGAAAATATCGCAAGACTTCCAGTTGTAGATAATGGTAATCTTGTTGGGATAATTACTGATAATGAAATTGTTTTTGCATTAGCTGATATAAAAAGATCAGTTCCATTAGGTAGACAGAAACATCAACTTGATGAACTTCTAATTAGAGACGTAATGAAAACACCAGCTTTTTGGACCGAGCCAAATATAACTGCAGAAGAAGTAGCAAAATTAATGCTTAAAAATAATATAGGTGCGTTACCAATAATTGAATATGGTAAATTAATAGGTATTGTTAGCAGAACTGATTTACTTAATACTATTTCCCGTTAAAAGACTTTAAGTAATCCATTTATGATTCTTTTTTGCAATGCATTATCACATACCATCTGATGAACAAGTTTTAAATGGTTTGAAGAAAGTGTTAGAGGAATTTCGAACGGTAAGTTCTCAAAATAAATTAAAAACATTAGTTTCAAAAAAACTCACAGCTAAAAAGAAGAATTATAATGTTAGTGGCTCAAGGCTTCGCAATATTGCAATAAATAGTGATTTTGTTAAACTTGAAATTCATACACGTGAGGGTGACCCAAAAAAATTATTGACAAAATGTCCAGTTTGTGGAAACATTTTAAACCGAGTAAAAAATCTAACAATATGGGGCGGAGAAGTCACTATAGAATTTAGATGTAAGAAATGCAATTATTGGACAGGTAAGAAAAAAAGAATTCCAACAAGGTATGTTTTTCATTTAAAAAAGTGATATTTAACTATTATAAAAAATGGTTATTAATAAATAAAAAGATAAATATTTATATAAAGGATGGATATAATTTGTAGTATGGGACGGAGGCTACAAATTAGAGCAATTTGTATCATTACAATTTTTTTTCTAATTTCTGTTAATTATTTTACTTGTATCCATGCTGAAGGAAAAGATATAAGCATATCTAGTGCAGAAAATTTTGAAAAAGGTTATAGATATAACATTCAAGGTTGGATCTATCTTCATATAGAGGGAGATCCTCATGAACGTGGATATCAGCATGGGTATTTACTTGCCAATGAAATTGTTGATATGTTAAATCGTTGGAGTCACACAATTCATTTCCAAAAGACAATATCAAAAATTAGTAAACGAGTATCAGAACTAAGATATAATAAAATTGCAGAAAAATGGTGGGATTTCTGTAGAAATCAGTGTGATAAATTATATTGGGATAAATTTCCAATTGAATATAAGCAAGAAATAATAGGTATTGTTGATGGAGTAAATGCTAAAGGAATAAAATTTTTTGAAAGAGAAATCGATTATAAGGATATTCTTGCAATGAATGAGATGTATGAGTTTATGTCCAAACTTGATACATTGAGAATGGGAATTCACCCGATAAGAACATTATTACATCAAATTCAAAAAATTGAACCAGCAACTGAAAATATAGGATTAAATGAATTTATTGCAGGTTTTTTTGGTGGGAGTCCTCCCCACCATTGTAATGGTTTTATTGCAACAGGAGACGCTACTACAGAAGGTCAAATTGTTTTTTCTCATTCGACAATTTGTGGAACTTCAACTTGGTGGTGGAATTATTATATTTCGCTTCGTTGGAATGTAATACTTGATGTCCAACCAAATAGTGGCAATAGAGTTATAATGTCTTCTTCACCAGGTATTATTTGGAGTGACGAGGACTACTATCAGAATGATAATGGTATTGTACTTCTGGAAACAACTGTTCCACAAGGATTGTTTGATAATAAAGGTCTTCCACTTTCAGTAAGAGCTAGGATGGCAATGCAATATGGAAATAGCATTGACGAAGTGGTTTATTATCTTAAAAATAGAAATGATGGGGTTATGAATGCTGTCTGGCTTATTGGTGACACGAAAACCGGTGAGATTGCAAGGTTTGAATTAGGTTATACTGCAAATGCAATCTATAGAACATTTGATGGTTTTTATTGGAGTGCTAATAATCCAATGGATACTAGGGTTAGATTAGAGAAATTTAAAATCGATAGAACATATATTCTAAACTTCTTATTATGGATATTATTTAAAGATCCAGGATTTGGGTATTGGGCAGTTAGATATATTCCAACAAAAAGAGATAATAAATTTGAAGAGCTTGGTAATAAATATTATGGTGAGATTGATACAGATATTTTAAAAGAAATAATGTCTGATCCATTAATTAGTAAGGCAATTACTGATGTAAAACTTACAGATTCAAAATTACTTGAACAAAACGGTTTATGGGCATTTTTTGGAAATACTGGTAGAACCTTGGATTATTCAAATATAGATACCACTAATCATAAAACTGAAAGTTTACCTCCTCTTGGCTGGGTAAGAATTTTTGGTATACCTGCAAAAAGAGATTTTTCTCTAATAAATAAAGATAGTTATATAGGATCAGAAACAGAAATCCTATGGAAATTTGATACAGAATTTAATAAAAACGAATTTTCTTCATCAGGTGTAATAATAGATACAATATTGTATACTACCACATCAAATGGAATAATATATGCATTTGATACAAATACTGGAGAACTTAAGTGGAAAAAACCAATAGGAGAAAAACCCACAAAACCTATTTCGAATGAAGATGAGATATTTGTAGGTCATTCTGAAGGAATATCAATTATCGATACACAAGGAACGATTAAAAGAATATCAACAAAAAATGAGATAATCTCAAGTCCAATAATTGCAGAGAATATGATAATTTTTGGAGATAATGTTGGAAATGTTTATTCTTACTCAATTAATGAGAAAAAAGAAAAATGGTCAATTGAATTTTCTGATGAAATATACATTGCTTCAGGTTATGATGAAAATATTTATTTAGCGTCTGGAAATAATTGCTATTCTATTTGTTTAAAAGATCAAAAAATCATATGGCAATTTAATTCAAGTGGTATGATTACTTCATCTCCTGTTTTTAAAAATGGAAAAGTTTTTTTTGCCTCATGGGACAATAAAGTATATGCCTTAAATGCAAAAAATGGAAATCAAATATGGAAATATGAAGCTGGTTGGGGATTTGATACCTCACCTATCTTATCAGATGATACTCTATACATTGGATGTAATGATAATAATCTATATGCATTGAATGTCTTAGACGGAACTTCCAAATGGATTTTTTCAACTAAAGCAGGAATTCATTCAGCTCCGGTCATCTATGGTGACTTTGTGTTTTTTGGAAGTGACGACGGTAGACTTTATGCAGTAAACAAAACTACTGGTGAGAGTGAATGGTTTTTTGCTGCAAATTTCACAATTGATAATGATTTATTAAACTATATTACAACACCTGTTATTTCAAATCCAATTGTCCATAATGGCACTTCTTATATTGGGGTAAAAGGAATTATATATGCATTGAATGCAAAAACATTTGAGCAAATTAATTTAAATAACGATGAAAATGATATTATGCTTAGTTTTGAAACATTGATATTTATTATTTTCTCATTATTTGCTATAATATTTGTAACCATTCTTTATCTATATTTTAGTAAGAAGCGGTTTAAATGAGTATTTTAATTCTCGCTTTCCTTATTTATTTAATAATTCTTGTTATAATTGGAATTTGGTCATCAAGATTTAATAAAACACTTGATGATTTTTTAATTGCAGGTAGAAAATTAGGTACATGGCCAGTAGCAATTAGTGCTGAAGCATCTGATATGAGTGGTTGGTTGGTGTTGGGACTGCCAGGCAGAGGCTTTGTTTATGGTATTGGAGCTTTATGGACTTCTATTGGTGCTGCATTTGGTACACTATTTAATTGGAGTGTTATTGCAAAACGTCTACGAAATTATACTGCAAAATTACGTTCAATTACAATTCCTGATTTTCTTGAGGATAGATTTAATGATAAAACACATATTATAAGAGGGATTTCAACAAGTATTATTACTATTTTTATGGTAGCCTATGTTTCAGTTCAGCTTGTTGCAAGTGGAAAGATATTAAGTGAGACTTTTGGATGGGATTATCATTCTGCATTAATTTTAGGATTTTTTATTATCACATTATATACTCTTCTAGGTGGATTTTTTGCAGTTGCTTGGACAGATGTATTTCAAGGTTTGCTTATAGTTGGAATTCTTTTAATTCTTCCAATAATTGGTATTATTAGATTGGGAGGATTAGGTAAAATTTTTTCAGAAATAAGTAGTATAAATGTTAATGCACTATCTCCAAGTTTTGGATATGGTGGTTTTTTATTTTTACTATTTGCTTTTGTGAGTATGTCATGGTTTTTTGGTTATCCAGGTCAACCCCATATTCTAACTAGATACATGGCTATAAAAGAAGAGAAAAAAATTTGGAACAGCACATTAATCGGAATGACTTGGGTTATTATCAGTCTTTGGGGAGCTGTATTTATTGGAATTATTGGTTTGGCTTTATTTAAAGGATTGCCTGATCCTGAGAAGGTAATGCCTCTTCTTGCTATGAATCTATTACCTGAATGGGCTGCAGGTATTGTAATTGCAGCAATTACTGCGGCAATTATGTCAACAGCAGATTCTCAACTTCTTGTTGCATCCTCATCAATTGTCGAAGATGTTTATCATAAATTAGTTAATCCAAAGATTAGTCAGAATAAATTATTATTTTACAGTAGAGTTTCAGTTCTTTCTTTATCAATAATTGCCTTTATTTTAGCTCTTCAAGGAGGAGTAATATATTTTCTTGTAGCTTTTGCATGGGGTGGACTTGCTGCATCCTTTGGTCCACTTATCATTTTATCTCTTTGGTGGAAACGTACTACTAAGTGGGGTGCAATAGTAGGAATGATATCCGGAACCGTTACTGTAATATTATGGGATAAATTAGGAGTTGCTAATATGTTTTCAAATTCCTTATCGTCTGAATTGATTATTCCTGGAATGATACCTGCTTTTTTTATATCTTTATTTTTTGTAATAATTATTAGTTTACTTACTACACCTCCAAATATTAATAAAATCTTTAAATAATTCTAATAACTTTTCAGATTAATTTTTTATGCGAAATCTTAAAGAATAGCAAACCACATTACTTTCTTTGGAGGGAAGCCGTGATCTATATTAGGCTGGGAGTAGAATCTAAGGATGTCGCTTTTTAGTAAATTTAAAAGAAACCAGAATAAATTCAATAATGTACAATCTTCAAATAAAAAAACTGAAAAAAATATTTTTGAAGAAAGTTCAAAGGACGAATTACAATTTTTACAAAAAGAACTGGAAAATAAACAAGAGGAATTAGAAATTAGAGGGAAAATCATTGAAGATATTCATAAACAATTACAAGATAATTTAATTCAACTAATAGAAAAAACTGATTTTGCTAATAATTTAGAAAAGGAATTTGATGAAACAAAAACAGTTCTAAAAGCAAAAGAAGACGATATAATAAAATTAAGAGAAGAACTTGAAGATAAGAAAAACAATCCAGAATATATAAACTCCCGACTGATGAAACTCAATGAAGAACTACAACAAAATAAAATGGAAAATATACAGAAACAACAACAAATAAATCAATTACAGAAAGAATTTGAAAAAAAAGAGCAAGAACTTGAATCATTATACAGCGACATGCAATCAAGAAACAGTATAATCCAAGATGTTACTCAACAATTAATTGATAAGCAAATGAATTTGGTTGAAACACATTATGACTCAGATAACATCAGAGTTGAGTTAGAAAATAATCTAATGACTCTCTATACAAAAGAAGAAAGAATTCAACATTTGCAAAAAGAACTAGAAGAAAGACAAAACGATCTTGAATCTATGAAAACTGATCTTGAAGTTAGAAATAAAATCATTAACGAAATCAAAAAACAAATGATAGAAAGTCAGCATAAATTTACAGAAAATAAACAACTTTTATATGAACTTGAAACTGATCAAAAAATTAATAATGAAAACATACTGCAGTTAAAGAAAGAATTAGAAGAAAAAGAGAAAAATATTGAATATAGAAATAATCTAATTAGTAGACAACAAGATGAAATTACTCATTTAATTTTTGATCTTGAAACAGTAAAACAAGAAACTGATAATAAAAAGGAAAATATATTCGATCTCAAAACAGAACTTGAAAGCAGACAAAATGAACTTGAAACAATGAAAACAGATATTGAACTAAGAAATAAAATCATTAACGAAATTAAAAAACAAATGATAGAAAACCAAGATAAATTGTTAGAAAAAAAATTTCTTTTAACTGAGCTTGATGATATAAAAACAAAAATTTCAGAAAATAAAACTGCTCTTGAGATGGTTGAAAATGAGCTTGCAAGAAGAAAAGCTCAACTAGGAAGTTTTATACCAACTCAGGAAACACAAATCAATCCTTTAAAAGATAAAATCCAAACTAATGAGGAAATTGATGAATTTATTGGAGTTACAAATGATTCTCTTAAAACAAAAAAATTAGATTTTGAAACAGATATCAATGAGGATTAATCAAACGAGACAATAGATTTTATAGGTAATGGTGCTTTCAATTCTATTGTTCGAGTAATACCTGTTGAAGGAAATAAGGTAACAATCATTTTTTCATGTTTGCTTAAAGTCATATATTCTGGTAATTTTAAAACTATATATGCATTATCCGAACAATCATTTAATATATCAAAATTTACCAATGATTCATCCATGTCAATAATTGAGATAAATCCAAAATTACTTCCATTAATATTTTCCCAAATTTTATGTTCAAATAATGAGTATGATCCTAGAGTTAATGAGTTATTTGAATATTTTAGAAATATTACATTATCACCATTGTTTAGTTTTATTGTAAGTTTTGATATGTCAATTTCTTGTGTTACAAGAGGAGTAATCCATAATGCAATTTTTTCAATTCTTTGTTCGCCATTAATATTGCTATATTTTCCTATTTGATCCTTTATCAATATATATGTTGATATCTCATCTATAGTTTCTTCTGTCATTTGTTCAATATCTTGCTCTGAAATAGTATCTGTTGTCTCACTTGTTAATACTGATGCAACTGTTATTCCTATCAATAATAAAGATACTATAAGTATGGAACTTGTCAAGCCTGTTGTTAATAATTTACCCATTTTTTCTCCGTTTTATAGGGTAAATTTTAGGTTGAATAATATATAAATCTTATTATACAATTATTGTCTATTAAGGAGACATTTATGATTTTTTATAGTAAATCATAGTTATTGTAAAAATGTCAAATTGTTATTTTTGAATAACTGTCTTTTTTTCTTTTTGTCATTCCAACAGATAAGCTTTAAATATTGTCACTTGAGAACACTATACATGAAAACTATTGACGTGTTATGATTTAACACGGAAACGAAAGAAAGGTGGTGAATAATGGAAAAGAAATATATGGAAAGGCTGGTTGGAAGATACTGTAAAATTGTAACAAAAGAGCCTGGTGACGATAGAGCAAGTGTCGTTATTGGTACTCTTGAAGATGTAGATTACAAAGATGGTTTTATTTTAATTGATTCAGAACAAGGTTTAGGATGTCTTAGAATAAGTACAATTATAGCAATAAAACCTGCACAGAAACATAAAAAACATAATGAAAGAAAATTAATTACTGAAGATAACAAGGCCATGGTTGGAATTGGTACTCTAATTGTGTTTATTGCCATGGTCTTAATTGCTGCTGTAGCTGCAAGTGTTTTGATAAATACTAGTGAAACCTTACAGTCAAGAGCAAAAACAGTTGGTACAGCAACAATAAGAGAAGTATCAGCAGGAATTGCAATTGAACAAGTAACAGGTTATACAAATGCTCAAAAATCATTAATTGAATATCTAGCAATACAAGTTAGACCAAGAGCAGGATCAAAAGATATCGATCTAAGCCTATGTACATTATCAGTTCTACACAATAACCTATCGATATTAAAATTAAATGAATCACTTGTACAAAATGTCAATCTAGATAATAAAAGTGTATTTCATACTCCAATTACATCAGGGTCACCATATACAATAGTAGGTAATACTTCACAATTATATTTCGGTGTAATTGCAGTACATGATCCAGATGGATCTATCACAACAACACATGGTATGAATAGTGGAGATAGAGCATTAATAATTATCAATCTTTCCGCAGTGCTTGATACAGGTGGGCTTGAACCAAGAAAAGAGATATCAGGAACACTTGCACCAGAAATAGGTATCAAAGCAGAATATGATGTTACAGCTCCATCAGTTTTTACAATGAGAATTGTAAAACTTGATTAAAAAAAATCCTTCTTATTTTTTAATTTTTTATTTTTCTTCTTTTTTAGTTTTAATTGTTTTTATTATAGCAATCTCTGCTTTTTTACCATTGAAATCAGTTGGTTTAGTATTTACCTCTACCAAAATTTCATCATTATTTTTAGTAAGCAAAGTAGTCTCAAAATTAGAAACATCAACTCCCATTAACCTGTTGATATAAAAATCCTTAACATCTGAAAGTTCTTCAGCTATAATAAAATCAAACAAACTTTTATTTAAAATTTCATCAATTTTATATCCAATCAAATTTGCAAATGAATCATTTACCTGTTTTAAAATACCTCTGTGAATAACAACTGCCGAATCAGGAATTTTATCAAGAAGATCGTGGTATTTTACAACTTTTCCCCCCTTATTAAAATCAGATGTTATATCTTCTGAAGTAACAATTTTATCTGTCAATAATCTCTCTTTGGTAAGAAGTTCCTTTTCTCTATTATTGATATCTATTTCTAAATTTTCAAGTTTCTTCCGCCATTTTTTAAATTCATTTGCTTGTTCGTTAATATTAGATTTATCCTTCATGAGGTCATTTTCAAGATTTTTTAATAGTTTTTCACGGTCATCAAGTTCATTCATTATATTTTCATAATCTTGATTATCTAATTTATTTTCAACCAAATCAGAGAATGATTGATAATCTTCATGAGCATCTTTTTTAGATTTTTTCTTACTCTTCTTTTTCTTAAGAATTTCAACACGATTTTTAAAAAAATCGAGATTTTTTTCTAAATCTTTATTTTTTTTATCAAGTTCTGAATTCTTTCTTTTTAGAATTTTAATCATTTTTTTAAGTTCATTGTAATTCTCAGATTTTTTTTCAATTGTGTTTTCTTTAATTAAGGTTTTATCTGGTTTTTCCTTAGTTTCTATTTTTGGAAATTCAATCAAGGGCTCTTTTTCTTCATATAATGAAGAAATTAGATTACCAACAAGATTAATATCAATAAGAGTACCATGAACATTTTTAACAGGAAAAACACTCCAAGAAATCAGAACTTCTTGTCCTTGTTTATCTAATAATGGAAGATTAAAATCATCAATTTTCTTATTATTTTCTAAAGAGTCGAACTTTTCTTTCCATTCATTTTTAAATTTAGTAGGAATTAGAAAATTAAATATTGGTTGATTTATTGCTTCTTTCTTATTATAACCAAATATACGTTCACATTCTATATTATATTTTGTAATGTGCCTATCTTTTCCTATACTTAATACAATATTTGTAGTTGATTTACTGGAACTTTTTATAATTGCTTTTTTAATTTCTTTTTTTGTTTTTCCTTTTTTCTCCTTAGAAACTACTACCCTTATGCTAAAAATCATTCATTAATCATTTATCACTATTTGTTTGTTATTTTAAAATTTTTTGTTTTAGAAAATTATTTAAATTTTTAAAATTAAAAATAAGCTTTTTTTAAAAGATTATAAATAATACAAAATTTATTCCAAATTGCTTAAGATAAATATTTCTGTTAATAAAACTATAAATATGGGTTTATAGTTATTAAATAAAACTTAACTCACATTCAAAATTAGGAGGGGTATAGATTAAGTTAAAGATGGGAAAAGGTGAAGATGACTCTGTGGATAAAACCTCAGATGAAGAATCAAGTCCTAAAGAAGAGCCTTCTCAAGAAGTTGAAGAAAAACCAGATGATTCTTCAGAATCAAAACAGAATATAGAGAACCTTAGAAAAGTAATAAAAGTTGATCAAGAGAATAACTCAGAAAAAGAGAAAGAACCGAAAAATGAAGAAAAATTATCTGATGATGAAGAGCCGACTACTAGAGATTCACTTGAACAAAAACGTGCAATATTACAAAGCATAAAAGATTTTGATTTTCAAATTAAAAAAAATTCTGAAGAAATAACTTCAATTCATAAAAAGTTAGAGTCAGTTTCAAAAGATCTTGATGACCTAGTTAGTCTATATGAAATAGTATCAGAACAAATGAATCCATTTGTAGGACTTTCAAAAGTTACAAAAAAAAGAATAGATGCCCTTGAAAATTTCACAAAGGAAATCGATGAATTAAAAGAAAGAGTAGGAGAAATAGAATCATTTGCTGAAAATGCCGGTGCAGATTTTGCAGAAATTAAGGCCGTACAAAATACTGCTACAGTAGCCAAACCTTCTGAAAAAAATTCAAATACATCTGTAAATATAACAGAAGAATTTTCAAATAATGATCTAGATGTTATAATTGAAAAAACATTTCATGATATAAACATAGATTTGGTAATTGATAATTTAATCAATGAATTTATAGAAAATTTAAAGGATTGAAAAACTATTAGGTGTTAATTATGGTAGAAGGTGAGGAAGAGAGCAAAACTACGGAAGAATTTGATCTAAGTACTGAACTATCTACCTTGGTATCTAAAAATGTAATACCCAAAAAACTAGCAGAAAAATTAGAAAATAAACTTAAAGAAAAAAATATAAAAATTAATCAAAAACAATTTCAGCAACTTATTGGCAAAATACAGGAAATTATGAAAACATATGCAAATACAGCAAGACCTCAAGAAAAATCCGAAAGTAAAGAAAAATCAGTTACAATTCAAAAAAATGGAGATATGCAAAAAATTATCGAAACAATAGAGGAGCTTAAAGAAAAAATAATTTATTTAGAAAAGGGAACAGCAAGCAAACCAAGGTTTGTAACAACAGATGATATTAAGGTCCCAGAGGGAGTTATTGGAGATGCTCCTAAATGGAATGTAGAACCACTTACTGAAATTCCCAATAATCCAGAAAGTGTTATTGTTTTAATGAAATGGTTACAATATTTAATCGATAAATGTGGACGACCTAATCTGTCAAATATTCTTGACTATTATGTAGATATTGGTTGGATTACACAAGATGCAAAGATGGGACTGATTGATTATTCTCAGGGTATTACTGATCAAACAAAGAAAGATGAGACTACAAAAAAACATATTACAGATTTACCGTCAAAAGATCATATCCAATCTCTTGTATATATACAAAAACTAAAAGGATTGCAACTTGACAAACATTTTATAGATAGAATAGAAAGTGAACTTGCAAGGATAACAAAAAAAATCGATAATTGCTAATTCAAATAAAAATATTTATTTACTTGTCTTTAGTTATTAATTATTAAATTAAATATTAGAGGGGACTTTAACAATAACACTCATCAACAGGAGGGTGCGAAATGGGATTCTCATTAGTAGGTGCTGCTGCAATTATTGGTGTATCAGTATTGATGTGTTTAGAAATAATTATGAGTACAACAGTACCAACTATTACAAATGTAGATGATGCATTTGATGAAATGAGAGATAGAATTATCGATCAGGTTCAAACTGATATAAACATTACAAATGTGATAAATACAGTTAATGGATCAAATTATGATATAAACATAACTGTTGATAATATTGGTAGTATTACTTTAAAAACATCATTATTTAATATATTAATCAATGGGACTATCAACAATTTCTCTTGTTCAAAATCATATATTCATCCAGAAAATAATGTTTATTTTAATGTATATAATTTCTCAGGATCAGGGTTTATGAAAGTAAAGGTTGTAACAAATAATGGAATATCAGATTATTATGAATTTACATTAACTTAAAAAAAAAAAGTGATAAAAAATGGGATTTAGTTTAACTGGAACACATGTAGTATTTTTCATAGCCTCTGTAATTATTGCTAGTGCAGTTTCAGGAGTTTTTATAACAGTAATTGATGGTGTAATGACAAGTTTTTCAGAAAGAGGAAAAATAATTGAGGAAAATCTGGAATCCAACTTTATAATAATAAATGATCCGGATAATATTCCAATATCCGGAAGTTTCTATATATTCTATGTCAAAAATATTGGTAGTAGAAAACTTGCAACAACAAATGAAACATTTAATTTATTTATAGATGGAGAAATTGTTATTACAGCAAATTTTAATTTTTCAGCTAGTTCCATACAACCGGATGAAGTTGCCACGATGTTTATAGATAATAGTGAAATATCATCAGGTGATCATTCTTTAAGATTGGTGGGACCTCAAGATATAGTTGATGAATTTATATTTACAATTTAGTAATTGATGGGATAAGTAAAAATGACAAGTAAATCAATAATTTTAGAAAGAAAAGGAGAAAAGGATGGCTTTGCACAAAGATTTGGTAAAGAAATTCCTGATGGAACATTAATTTTTATAGAGGGAAAGGAGGGTACTGGAAAAAGTATTTTTTGTCAGAGATTTTGTTATAGCTTACTCAAGAATGGTTCAACTTGTTCATATGTTTCAACACAATATACAATTAAGAGTTTTTTAAGACAAGTTGCTTCAGTTGGTTATGATATGAGAAATTATCTAATCAGAGGGAAATTATTTTTTATATCAACTGAAGTAATGTTAGCTGAAACAAAACCAAAAAGTACATTTATGGAAGGATTAACTACCTGTAAAAAACTTTTTGATCCTGATATAATCTTCATTGACTCTCTATCAACACTTCTGAATGAAAGTCTAAATGAAGATAATTTAGTAGATTTAACTAATTTTTTTAATAGATTAAAAGGCTCTGGTAAAATGATATGGGTTACTGGAAACCCTAATGAATGGTCAAGTAGAATTCATAGCGCATTTCAGATGATTTGTGATATTCATTATAAAATTACTCGCGAATCAATGCCAGGAGTTGGAATTGTCCATAATATTTATCTTGAAAAGTTTAATGGAGCTAGACATAAATATGAACCATTGACCACATTTTCTGTCAGACCTGGTGTTGGATTAACTATTGAAACAAGTGGAGTTGCTTTCTAAAAAGTGGGAGAAATGACAGAAATAGAAAAACCTGAAGTGGATAAATTGCTAAGGGATTATCCCCATCTTAAGAAGTATGTTTCAGAAATTGAAAAAAAGATGGGAAAACCTACCTTTTATAGCAAAGTTCCAAGGGATGTTAAGGAGGAAGAATATCCTAACATAATATATGCTACAAAAGGTGTAGTTTTTATTCATATTTTTAAAACAAAGGATATGGAAGATAAAGAATATTTTGCAATAACACCAATTTTAGATGATAAAACAAATGAAAAACTTGAACAAGTTATTGAATTGATATATGAGAAAGCTCATCTTAAAACAGATATTAAATCTCAAGATGATTTGAGAAAAGCTATAAGAGAATATCTTCAGAAAATTACTACAATAGATGAAAAGTCTGGTGGAAAATTAAGTAAATCTAAAGGTGGAAAAATTAAAGTTACAACATTTGAGAAGATGACAATAGAATATCATATAATAAAAGATATTGTTGGCGGTGGACCTCTTGAACCTTTTATGAGAGATCCATATATCGAAGATATTCATATTATCACAGGTCAAAATGTTCATCTCATCCATAAAGTCTTTGATATGGTTAAGACAAACATTTTCATTGATGAATCTTGGGCAAATAGATTTTCACAAGAATTTGCAGAAAAAATCGGAAGTCCAGTTAGTGAAGGACAACCAATTGCAGATGGTACTCTCCCTGATGGAAGTAGGGTTAATATAATTCATAGTAAAGATGTCAGTCTTAAAGGACCAAGTATGACAGTTAGAAAATTTAGTGAAACGCCAATTAGCATTACACAATTAATAAATTGGGGTACATTTGATTCAGGAGTTGGAGCTTATCTTTGGCTTTGTCTACAATATGGACGCAGTATATTTGTTTGTGGTGAAACCGCATCTGGAAAAACCACAACGTCTAATGCAATGTTTCCTTTTATTCCACCTGATAAAAAAATTTATTCTGTTGAAAATACACCTGAAGTAAAAGTTCCTCATGCTGTATGGCAACAATTACTTACCAGATCAACAGGTCCAAAAGAAGGACATATTGATGAAGGAGATCTTTTAAGAGCAGGTCTAAGGTCCCGACCTGACTATATTATTCCAGGAGAAACTAGAGGGGCTGAAGGTCGAGTTGTATTTCAAGCTATGCAGACAGGTCATCCAGTTGTGACAACATTTCATGCAGGTTCTGTAACAAAAGTAATTCAGCGATTTACTGGCCATCCAATAAATATTCCAAAAACATTCATGGACAATTTAGACGTTGTTTTGATACAGATGGCTGTTGAACGTAAAGGAAAAAGAATAAGACGAGTTCTATCAGTTGATGAAATAGAAGGATATAACAAAGAAGTAGATGGCATTATGTCAAGAAAGGCATTTGAATGGAATGCTGTGGATGATGCTCATATGTTCAAAGCAAATAGAAACAGCTACATTTTAGAACAACGTATTGCTCCTATGGCAGGATATGAAGATCCTATGCAAATATATGATGAGTATGATCTTAGGAAGCATATATTGGAGAGGATGGTAGAAGAAAAAATATTTGATTATTATGAAGTCGTTCAATTCATTTGGACATTCTATAGAGAAGGGGTCCAATCATTACCAATAACAATTTAAAATACATAAATAAATTTAATTTAAGGGTGCACTCACAATAATATATGTAATAAAAAAAAAAGATAAAATGACAGATATGAATGATAAAGCAAAAGAACAAATGCTTCAAACAAATCCACATTTAAAAAAATATATAGATAATATTAAGAGAAAAATGAAAGAACCTGTATTTTACTCAACTTTACCATATGAAGTTAGAGAAGAAAAATATCCTAATTTGATTTATCCTGGAAAGGGTTCAATTTTTTATCATGTTTTTAAAACAAGAGATATGGATGAACTTGAATATCATACGATTGAACCTACCCTTGATAATAATGAACAAATAAAACATGATGAACTTCAAAAATTAATTATTAAATTTGCTCCTAAAAAAAAGAGTGTTATCTCAGATGAAGAACTAAAAGATGTACTTAAAGAAATGATAGATGAAATTATACAAGTTGATGATAAAGCAATAAAAGCAGTTACTTCAAAAAAAAGCAAATTTAACAAATCTACTAAACGTGATAAGATAAAAGCAACTTCTTTACAGAAAAGTAATATTGAATATTTTTTAATAAAAAATATTGTTGGTGGGGGACCTCTTGAATGTTTTATGAGAGATCCTTATTTAGAAGATATTCATATGATTACTGGACATAAAATCCATCTTATACATAAAGTATTTGGAATGATTAAAACAAATGTTGAAATCAGTAAAGATGATGGTCCTGTTTTTGCAAGAAAATTAAGTGAAAAAATGGGCACTCCCGTAAGTGAAGGACAACCTATTGTTGATGGTGTTTTACCAGATGGAAGTAGAGGTAACATCATCTATAGCAATGCAATTAGTATTAAGGGACCAAGTATGACAATAAGAAGGTTTACAGAATCTCCTATAAGTATCACTCAGCTTATAAAATGGAAAACTCTTAGTTCTAATATTGGGGCATATCTTTGGCTTTGTCTGCAGTATGGACGAAGTTTTTTTATCTGTGGTGGAACTGCATGTGGAAAAACAACGACAATGAATGCAATAATACCTTTTATTCCACCAGAAAAAAAGATATATACCGCTGAATCAACCCCTGAAATGCAGGTTCCTCATACAGTATGGCAACAACTTCTTACTAAGACAACAGGACCTGAGGAGGGAAGAGTTGATTTATTTGATCTTTTAAAGGCAGCATTAAGATCAAGACCAGATTATATCATTCCAGGAGAGGTAAGGGGTGCAGAAGGTAGCATTGTATTTCAGGCTATGCAAACGGGTCATCCCTGTATGACTACATTTCATGCCGGAACAGTAACAAAGGTTATTCAGAGATTTACAGGTGATCCTATAAATGTACCAAAAACGTTCATGGATAACCTGGATTTTGTAATAATTCAACTAGCAATTGATCGTAATGGTAAATTAATAAGGAGATGTACCTCAATTGATGAAATTGAGGGTTACAATAGAGAAGTCGATGGGATAATGTCAAGAAATGCATTCGAATGGGATCCTGTTGAAGATATTCACCGTTTTAGAGCCAATAGAAATAGCTTTGTTCTTGAAGAGAAAATTGCAAAAAATGCAGGATATGCAGATCCGACTGAAATCTATGTTGAGTATAACAAAAGAAAAATGATTCTTGATAAAATGGTAGAAGAAGATATTATGGATTATTATGAGGTAACTCAATTTATATGGAGTTATTATAGAGAGGGCGATAAAGGACTTCCAATAAATCTTAAGTGAAAAAAATGACAGATAAAAAGAAAACAAAAAAAAGGAAAAAGGAAAAAAAAGATTCAGACATTGAAAATAAAAAGGACTTTATAAAAGAATTAAAAATTGCTTATCGTGGTCTTGAAAATCCAAAGAAGTTCTATACTACAATTCTTCTCCCATTAATAGTAATGGGAATAATTGTTTTCATAATGCCTTTTATTTTAATGATAATTGTTCCATTTCCTTTGAATCTTAATCCCATATCTTTTATTGTAGGTGGAATAGTTCCAATAATTCTTGGTGTTTTTTACCCTTATATTACATGGAAGAATAAAGAAAATGATATTAATGCAAAGATGCATTTTTTTATAACACATTTGAGGGTTTTGGCAATTTCTGATTTATCACTAAGAGATATAATAAATATTCTAGGCGGGAAAAAGGCATATGGTGCATTGGGTTTTGAACTAAAAAAAATTGGTGTATTATCAACTCAATGGCGAATGCCGTTATCTAAAACATTTCGCTTTATATCAGAAAGAACACCAAGTAAAATACTTAAGGATTTCTTAGACAGATTTTCCCAGAGCCTTGACAGTGGTGTTGAACATAGAGAATTTATCGAAACCGAACAGGAAGCAGTAATTCAAGAGTATAAAACAATGTATGAGTCTAGCAATGAAAATGTCATTATTTTAAATGAAGTTTATGTTGCAATGTTAATTGCCATAATTTTTGTTATGTCCTTAGGTATTGTTCTACCTATAATAATTGGTACTGAAGACATGAACATGTTCATTTATCTATCATCTTTCTTACTTATTGTTTCTGAAGGTTTATTGATGTATCTTTTAAAGGCAATGATTCCACAGGATGAAATATGGCATGTAACAGGTGAAAAAGGAGAACTAGAAGAAAAAATAACTAGTATATTTAGAACCTCAGTAGTTTTAGTAATATTAATAGGAGCGGTATTATTTTTTGGAAAATATTTTCTTTCACTTCCTTTTTTTGATATTCTTTCATTTGAAATAATTATTGCATTATCTATAACTCCTTTGTTAATTACTGGAATTAAGGTTTTTACAGCAGAAACAGAAATCTCTAGAAAGGAAAAAAACTTCCTCAGTTTTTTACCTGCTCTTGGTTCAATTTCAGCAATGAGAGGAGGAAAAATAAATGAATCTGTTTACTATCTAAGCGAAAAAGATTATGGAGTTTTAACTAGACATATTAGAAATTTATACAGAAGATTAAGAACAAGAATTGATGATAATGCTGCATGGGATTGGTTTGGTGTTGATACAGGTAGTAATTATGTTCAAAGGTCAAGTGAAATGTTTCGCGAGGCTACATATGCTGCTGCTAATCCGCGTATTGTTTCTCGAATGATATCGGAAAATATGAGAAAAATTAGAGATCTTCGAGTAAAAAAACTCACCATTGTAAATACATCAATTGCATTATTTGCAGGTATTACATTTGGTATTGCCTTTGCAATTTATGTATCACTTATTATTGGCAGACATTTGAATACTATAATGATGGAAACCGGCAATCCCTTTGAAAATGTCGAGAGAATTAATATTCCTGCATTATTAAATTTCATTGATCCAGCGCTTTATAATCAAAATTTCATAATTATTTTCATTGTTCTAGTTATTCATTGCTTTATGATGGGTTTAACATTGCGAGTCTTGAGAGGTAGTCACATTTATGTTACTTTGCTTTATTTTGTTCCATTTGTTTGGATTGTAGCAATAACAAGTTTTATTGTTGATGTAGGATTTGGAGGAATGCTTTCAACTTGAAAAACATTAAATAATTATAAAGTATAAAGGATTTCAGAGGATAAAATTACAATGGGATGTTTGATTTTATGAAAAAAATAGGTGTTTTAACAGGTGGTGGAGATTGCCCTGGATTAAATGCTGTAATTAGAGCTGTAGTGAGAAAATCAATACAGTATAATTGGGATATAATTGGAATAAAAAATGGATGGAAGGGGCTTATTAACGGAGAAATAGAACTTCTTACTGATTATTCTGTTTCAGGTATCCTTCCAAAAGGTGGAACAATTATTGGAACATCTCGAACGAATCCATTTAATAAACAGGAAGATGTTCAAAAGTTAAATGAAAATATAAAAAAATTTGGTATTGATGCTATCGTTGCAATAGGGGGAGATGATACATTAAGTGTGGCAAATAAATTACATCATATGGGTATTTCAATTGTAGGAATTCCTAAAACAATAGATAATGATTTATCTGGTACAGATTATACATTTGGTTTTGACACAGCTGTATCAATTGTAACAGAAGCTATAGATCGTCTTCATACAACAGCTGAATCTCATCATAGAGTAATTGTTGTTGAGGTAATGGGAAGACATGCTGGATGGATTGCTACTATGGCAGGTATTGCTGGAGGAGCTGATGAAATACTGATACCAGAAGTTCCATTTGATATAAATGAAGTTTGTAAGCATCTAAAAGATAGATATGATAGAGGTAAAAAATTTAGCATAATTGCTATAGCAGAAGGTGCTCATCCAAAAATTGAAAATTCTTCTAATTCAAATAATTCAGATTCTACAAATCAAAATGTTGGGGAAACAGGGCTTGTTATTCAAACAAAAGAAAAAGATGAATTTGGCCATGTAAGACTTGGTGGAATAGGACATGCATTAGCCCAAGAAATTGAGAAACGTATGGGTGTTGAAACAAGGGTCACAATTCTAGGTCATGTCCAAAGAGGTGGAACACCAACAGCTCATGATAGGGTTCTTGCAACAAGATTTGGAGTTGCTGCTGTTGAGTCAATTAAAAATCAAAATTTTGGTATTATGGTAGCTTTACAGGGTGATAAAATTGTACCAGTACCACTTGAGGAGGCAACCTCAAAATCAAAAACTGTTGATATGGAGCTTTATGAAATAGCAAGGCTATTTTTTGGATAATAAAAAAAAATAAAAAAAAAAATATTTTATTTTTGTAATTCAATTATCGTATTTATATAACTACTTGGAGTTGTAAAACTAATTACACCACTTATACCATATTCCGGAACAATATTTCCTGTTACTTCGGTTCTAGTATCTAATCCTGAAAAACATGTTGAAGTATTTACTAATAAAACTACTAAATCATCACTATTAATAATAGGGCTTGTAGATAAACATGAATTATCAACATCACGAATTACCATAAGTCCATATGTAGTTGAAGTAAGAGCAGTATCATCCAATGTACCAAATAAACCGCCAGATACAGAGCTATTATAAATACTTGTATTTAAATCAAGTATTACATTTTTTGAAGTGTCTGATAAAGAAATATATGTATATGTTAAATCAATATAATCAGAACCAGCTGTTGTCCTTAAAAATATTGCAATTTGAGATATTGTTGAACCATTATTATATCCACTAACTTGCGTTACTCTCAAGCCATTTGATACGTCTTTTATTGCTTCTTGACCTGATTGTAATGCTTGCTGTTCCAAGCTATTCATAGTTTGAATAAAAACAGATGCTGCGATACCTGCGACAAGAATCATTGCAATAAAAATTATCAATGAACCTATTCCTATTGCAGCATTTTTTTCGAAACGAATAACCTTTAGAGTTAAAGCAATTTTAACTCTGCTCACCTCCCAGTAAATTAGGGTCCCAGGCACCCAAAAAGAGAGCCCATCCAAAAAAAAGTATCAAATATTAGAATAAAAATTTATGGTTTTAAAAATGATATTAAAAAAAAAAATTAAAAAAACGTGTGGTAAATGACCACACGAACTATATTTATTATTTATTTTATTGTAGATCAAACACGTCATCTGAGTATGAGGCAGGAGTCCTAAATGTTATTACTCCGGGTGATCCCAATTCAGGGACAACATAACCCCAAACCTTTGTTCTCTCAGTTATATCACCATGTGTACCAGTTATATTAATACACAGAAATACCTTGTCTCCTCTATTTATTACGGGTGTAGCTTGTTCTAGTGAGTTATCTGCATCTTCAATTACAAGTATTCCATACTGAGATGCAGGAGTTCCACCAGGTGTATCAGGAAATACTGCAGCACTAAAGATATCTGCTTGTCCGTCTGGTTCAGCGTAATAAGTGGTTGAATAGTTTAATATAACCTTTTTATTTTCATCGGCTAACTCTATATATGTCTGTTCAAGATCGATACCTTGTGTTCCTGCTCTAGGTCTTACCATTATTGCTAATTTTGATAGATCTCCATCAACTGATGTATCTGCATATCCTTCTATGTCATAAATTGCAATACCACTAGAAACCTCATCAGTTGTTTCACGACCTGTTGACATTGCTTGTGACTCTAATCTCGTACTTGTTTGAATCAAAACTGATGCAGCAATACCGGCAACAAGAACCATAGCAATAAACACAATCATTGCACCGATACCAATAGATCCAACATCCTTTCTCTTAAGAGTTTTAAATAAATTTCTCATTTTTTATCATCCTCCTTATTGTAGATCGTATACGATATCACTATACGATGCTGGTGTTCTAAATGCAATTACTCCAGGAGATCCATGTTCAGGATAGATCCATCCTTGAATGTCTTTTCTTTCAGTAAGTCCAGTTCCTCCAAAGCAAGCTATACCATTAACAAATAACATTACTTTATCTCCGGTGTTAATTACAGGAGTATATCTTTTTACTGATAAATCTGCATCTTCAAGAACCATTATTCCGAATTGTTCATTTGTCAAAGTCCCATAATCAAATCCAAATACGTCTCCATCGCCTGTATCAACAGTGCTATTGAAATGGGTTGCAGTTGCAAAATCATACATCAACAAGGTCTTTGAAGTTCCATCAGTAAGTAGAATAATTGTCTCATTGAGATCAATATCAGGAGAACCTGCTCTTGCACGAACAGTTATTGCTAGTGCATCGATATCTGTTGAGACATGTCCTTCAATATCAAAGACTGCAATACCTCCAGCAACTTCGTCAGTTGTTTCTCGACCTGTGGCCATTGCTTGAGATTCAAGAGTGGTACTTGTTTGAATCAAAACTGATGCAGCAATACCAGCAACAAGAACCATAGCAATAAACACAATCATTGCACCGATACCAATAGATCCAACATCCTTTCTCTTAAGAGTTTTAAATAAATTTCTCATGTTTTTTCACCCTCCTTATTGTAATTCTATTACATCCTCCGTAAACGATGATGGACATCTAAAATGAATCACACCAGGTGAACCGTCCTCTGGAATCACTAATCCCCAGATGTCTTGTCTTGGAGTCAGACCATTGAAACACTGTTGTGTATTTACACCAAGTATTACATAATCCCCAGAATTGATTACAGCACTATTTGGTGAACTACACGAACCATCAGCATCCTCTAAAACTATTACTGTAAAGTGCGTTGCATCTGCTGGATAATTAGAATCATTAAATATTGTACCATTTATCCAATCTGCTAATATACAAGTGGAATCATCGTAAGTCAAGAAGTTTTTCGTTGAAGAATTTGATATTTCTATAACGGTTTGAGCCAGGTCAATTTCTTCAGATCCTGCTCTAGTTCTAATCATAATAGCTAGATGCTGTATTACACCTGAACTATTATTACCAGATATTCCAACAACATGTACACCAGTTGAAACCTCTACAGTGGTTTCTCGCCCTGTTGCTAATGCACGTGATTCAAGCGTAGTACTAGTTTGAATCAAAACAGATGCAGCAATACCAGCGACAAGAACCATTGCGATAAAGACTATCATCGCGCCTATTCCAATGCTTCCTTTATTTTCCTTTAATATTCTACGTATTTTATTTCCCATCTACTTCACATCCCTCCTATTAGTTGTAATTTCAAACAACTTTTAGAGTGCTGATTCTCTTTAATTACTGGTACACTTTTATACTTTATGAGCAAGTGTATTATCAGATACATATGCAGGTATATACGCAGATATTTATACAATTATAAATTCATAATATTATTATCTAATAATAAAAATACTTTAAAAATAGTTGGAGTAAAAAATTCATTTATAATTTTTTTGACATTACATTTACTTCAAATTCCAATTGCATAAGACCAAAGTTTAATCCCATTTCTTCCATAACAGAAAAATAATTTTCCCCTATGTTATTTTTTAACTCTTTAATAAAAAAATATCCAGCTTGTCTACCTAAATTTGAATTCATTTTTTTAATTATATCATATAAAGCCTTTCCAACATCATTTAATTTAACACTATTTATATCAGACATAACAGAGACAGGTTCCTCTGTTTCCAAAAATCTAGTATCCTTAATTTCAATATGTTTTAAGAAATCGTATTTATCTTCTAGATTTTTTATTAATTCATACATTGTTGAAATGGCTTGTTTTTTTGTGGTTTTTCTACCTGATAAGTTAATTAATGTTTGTAGAATATGTCTAACAACTTCCGAATTATTAAAATCAACCATTATAATTCCTCAATAAAATTAATTTATGTCCAGTATGAAATTTTGGTTAATAAATATAACAACCATGGTAAACATTATAATTATAAAAATAAATACGGATTAAAGGTGAAGAATAAAAAGGATGGGATAAATTATGAAAAAAATTATTTATTTTTTAGGTATATCAGTTATTTTTATATCCATTTTTTTAAGTGGATGTCAACAACAAGGTACATCTTCTAAGAACAATCTTGATAAAAACATATTATTTGAATCTGATATAGCTGAACTTGTATATTCAAAAATAAATTTCAATAAAGATGATGCGGGTATTATACTCAGTATCGAAGTTGAGTATAGATTTCGTAATATTTTAAACAGAAATATTGATATCTATGTATATGCAGAATTCTATGATAAAGAAGGTATTTTATTAACTAGAGAAGGTCCAAAGGAAATATATATTCCAAAAGGTTGGACAGAACAAGGTGTATCTCCTGCAAATATAATAAGATATTCAGGTGAAAAATCATCACAAGTAGATTTTGTGAAAATTGTTGTTGAAGAAAAAAGTTAATTCTTTTTATTCAATATAAAAATTATACAAATAATTGCAGTAAATAATAGAAATATTTCAAAACCTGGAGTACTTGTTGACGGTACACTATTATCTGAAACTTTTATTGTAAAAGTTCTTTGACCACTGTTATATTTATTCCATAGAGTACCAATATCTGATGGATAATAATAAACAATTAATTCTTGATTAATAATCTTCATTGTTGACCAATTAAATGAAACTGTTTTAGTTTGTCCTGCTTCAAAAAATGTTTTCTGAGAAAGCATAAATCCTTCTTGATCTGTAAGGTTTATTTCAATTTCATCAGATTTAATTGCTCCAGTATTACTCATTTTAATATCTATTTGAAAAGTTTTACCAAGTATCCTTCCATTTTTTTCAAAGGTGTTTGAGAGTTTATATGTAGGTTCACCTATTATTGAAATGTCATAGGAATTTTCTTTTGCTTTACAATATTCAAATAAAAAACAAGAAAAAATAAATGATAATATTATTACATAAAATATTAAAGTACAAAATTTTAATTTAATATTACCCACCTCAATTTTTTGAAATAACATATCAATATTTAAATTTCGTCATATTTCTTATTTAAATATTTATATATGATAGTAACATTATATAATGAATGAAAAATGGAGGGGAAATAATTGCTAAAAGATAGAGGAATTAGAAGAGGGATTGAAGTTTTTGTTAAAAATCCAATAGATCCAGATATCCCAGAAAAAAAAGCAAGAGTAGTAAATACATATCCAGCTCCAAGTAGATGGCTTACTGTTCAATATGAAGATGGTAATATGGATCAAGTTGAAGAAAGCTGGGTAACAACTATGTTTGAAAAAAATAGAAGAGGTAGGGAAATATAATAAGATTACTTGATTTTTAGAGATTCAACAATTTCCTTTCCAAAATCAGTTATTTTATATAGTTTAATATTTGAATTATTTTTTACTTGCTCTACAACTTCCAATGAAATTAGTGATTCTTCTGCTTTATATCTTGAACCCATTCCTCTAATTGCACCGATTACATTTGTTGGAGTCGTTTTAATATTGTATGCTATCTCTGAAGTATAACTACCATTAGGACAAATCTCGAAAAGATAATCAGCAATTTTTTTCCTTATATTACTTCTTCTTAGAGATCTAATAACCAAAGGTCTTATGTTTTCTCTTGAAAAAGTTTTAAGATTATCACTCTGCATCCCATCCGCTCTATTAACAGAAAAAAGAATATTAATTTCGTTAATAAATTAATCGATTATTTTTAAGGACAGATTTAAAATAAATAAAATAAATTCCAAAGAGTTACCGGCTTTTATTAACAGATATTTTTTTACAATATTTATTTATTGGACATTTACTACAAAATGGTGAAATAGGTACACATATTATTTGACCAAATTTTACAAACAGATGATTAAAGTCATCCCAATATTTGTAAGGAAGAATTTTTCTTAATTCTATTTCGGTTTGTTCTGGTGTTTTTGTTTTTATCCATCCAAGTCTATTTGGAATTCTATGACAATGTGTATCTATTGGTAAAAAACCCTTCTTTTTATGTCCATAAACCATTACAATATTTGCAGTTTTTCTTCCAACACCTTTTAGTTTTAATAATTCATCAAATTTTTCTGGAACCTCGCCATTAAATTCTTCAATTAGTATCTTTGAAATTTCTTTTATTCGTTTTGCTTTTGTTTTGTAAAAACCAACTGGAAAAATCAATTTTTGGATTTCAGTAATTGGTAGTTTTACAATTTTTTGCGGAGTATTATATTTTTTTAAAAGTCTTTTTGAAGCCAGTTCAGTTACCTCGTCTTTTGTTCTCAAACTTAGTAAACAAGAAATTAGTGTAGTAAATGGTGTGTGAACTACATCTTCTAATTTCTTTTTTGATAAAACAGGAGCGGAATATTTTATTATAACTTTTTTAAGTAATACAAAGATTTCATCAAAATATATATTTTCATTATTCATAATCAGGAAAAAAATGTATAAAATAATTCATTATAAAATTTTATAGAAAAAAGAATAAACAAAAATTTATTCTTTTTTTCTAAGTAGAAGGAAAAAAATTACAAGAATTATTATTATAACAAAAGCGATGATGATTATAATTGTTATATCAATACCATTATCATCGTCTTCAAGACTTTTATCGTTATAAAATGTAATACTAAACTCAACATTATCTCCCTTTCTATATGTCTCATTTACCGTTTCAACTGTTGAGATAGATTCTAATGTAAAAGTTATTGTTTCATTTTCAAACTTCTTTGGAGCCTTAATATTTATAATTATTTCCTTTGTTTCACCTACATCAATTATGTTATCCTGTTCGGAACTGATATTCCAATTATCTTTTTCCAAATCTAATATATTTACTTTTGTTTGTCCATTTCCATTGTTTGTTACATTTATTGGAATTTCTATTTCTTTTAATGGAGTAATTGTAAAATTATCTACTGCTTCAACTGATATATTTGATATATACGCTGACATAAAAGTGATATTAGTAGAGTTAAATGAAGCACCAATACTACCAATTCCAAGAAAATCTGCTTTTATGATAATATCTTCTTTTTCAAATGCTGGTGCATCTTCATTTAATGAAAATGATAATTTGACGTCTGCTTCCTCATATTCATTATTATAGCTTAATTCAACTTCATATTTATTTAATTCTGCTTCACACCAATCTGGTTTTTGAATAGTTAGATTTAATGTTGCCGGTGGTATTTTTTTAATAATTTTAAAAAAGTAAAATTGTAAAAAACCAAAGGCAAGAACCCTTCCTATCCTTCGATTTAAATAAAACATCTTACCTAAGGTGCCCAATTCTAATCTATATTTAACCTTGAAAGTGATTTCTTTTGATTCAGATGGTTGAATTGGTTCAATTATCTCTTTTTCCTTTATATCAAAAGCAATTTCTGAAGAAATTGCTAGACCAATAGGTGAAGATAATATAAAAAATAAATATGTTCCAATTATTGCAAGAAATATGTATTTTTTCTTCATAACAACACCAATATTCTACTTATATTAATTTAATATGTATATAAGTTTTATTATATATTAATTATCAAAATTATCTTTTTATTAAATATTTAAAGATTAAAAATAAAAAACTCAACATTAATAAATAATTCTTATATTTCCCGTTTTAAATTGTAATTATTAATAAGAAAATCTGATAAATATGCCACAAAATAATGAAGAAAATGGATATCCAATAGTTCTTACAGCATCTCGAGCCGAAGCTAATCATTATGATAATAATCCATTTATGGCATTTATTTGTACATTTCCAAAAAAAATATCCAGTCGTATGTTAAAGGAGCATCTAAATAATCTAGAAAGTAATAAAGATGGATCAGCTAAACAAACAATTTATGGGCTTAGGAAAATAGAAGCAATTCTTGTAAATCAATTTGGCGAGGAAAATGTTGTAGTTTCACATTATGATAATCTTAGTAATTTTATCGGTAAAAAGACAAAAATTGTTGGAATATCAACTATGGATCCATTAGGCCTTGCCTATGTTTCTACAACATATAATTCATTAATAGGATTCGGAGGAGAGGCATTAAATTCTTCAGAATTTAAAAAACTAGTAACTCACCCATCCATTCAAAAATATAAACCAAAAGTTGTTGTTGGTGGACAAGGTTCCTGGCAAATTAGCGAAATTAATGCACAAGAAGAGCTTGGCATTGATTTAATTTTCCAAGGTGAAGCAGAGCATAATCTTATTGATATTTTTAAAAATATTTTAGATGGAAAGAAGGTTCCTTCATATTATACTGCAAAAAAGCCTAAAAAAGAGGAAATTCCAATAATTAGACATTCTGCATCATATGGAATGGTTGAAATAACTAGGGGATGCGGTAGAGGCTGCCAATTCTGTAGTCCTACAATGCGGACGAAATATTCATTTTCACTTGATCATATTATGAAAGAAGTAGAAATCAATATTAAAGAAGGATCAAAATCAATTTTTACTGTTACTGAAGATTTATTTCTATATAAATCAAAACAAGGATTTAAACCAAATAGAAAAGAAATTGTAAAACTGTATAAAACAATTGCAAACTATCCTGGGGTTGAAAATATTCTTTTATCTCATGCTTCTTTTGCACCAATAATTTATGATAAAAAAATACTTGAGGAATTAACACCAATTTTGATTGAAAAGACAAAATGGCGTCCAAGTACAAGCAAAACATACAAGCAACCCTTCATATCTGTTGAAGTAGGGATAGAAACAGGAAGTGTTCGTCTTATGAAAAAATACATGAAAGGAAAAGCACTTCCTTATAGTGTTGATAAATGGCCTGAGCTAGTGATAGAAGGAGTTGGACTTATGAATGATCATGATTGGTGGCCTTTATGTACAATTATGACAGGTCAACCAGAAGAAACAGATGATGACGTAAGAGCAACACTTGATTTAATTGATGATTTAAGAAACCATAATGCAAAAATGTTCTATACACCTGTTCTTTTCATCCCATTAAAAGAGGCAGTGCTTGGTAATCATCATAGAACAAATCTAAACAATCTAACTCAGTTACAATGGGAGATTTTATCAAAATGCTGGAAGAACAATATAGATTTCTGGACTCCTGACCTGAAATGGATTTATGGGCCAATGTTTTTCTTAACCCATTGGCTTTATGCTCGATGGAAACATGGAAAAAAAGCAACAATTCCTATGATGCGACTTGCTGGAATACCGGTTCCTTCTAAAACTGAAAAAACTTGTGATCCAGATTATTGTAAAAAATAACTATGAGAGTTAATCAAACATTTTTTTAAAAAAATAAAAAAAAAGAGAGAGAAGGGATGGGAATCTAAACCATTTCTCCAATTTCTATCTCATCATCGTCATCAATGAAAATATCATCTATTTCCTCTGAAACAACATTATCATCAATAGTTCCATAAGAGTTATCGTAATGATCTTCATCTGTTGAAGATTTATTGTAAAAACTATAAACAACTACTAATGAAACAAGGATAATTAAAAGAAAGACAATTGAGATAATTTTTTTATTCATAAGTTATCACTATCTCCTAGATTATTTACCTTTGCCATTGCCTTTTCCATTATCTTTTCCATGACCCTTGTTTTTCATATCATCAATAGATGCTTGTGCATGTATCTTTTTCTTAATATTTCCCTCTTTTATTTCGGAAAATATTTCATATTTTCTTTCTCTATTCATCTGATTTATTGTTTTACTAATCTGTATTTTTAATTCTGCAAGTGAAACATTTCCATTTAAATATTCTTCAATAAAAGAGTTGTTTACATCACCTATTATACCATATAACTTGTGTAATTGATTTTTGTTGAATTGCTTTATTTTGTTTCTTATCATCTTACTGCAGTTTTCTAATTCATCACTCATCATTTCCCTGATTCTTTCTCTAATCTCTTTTAGTTTTTCACCATCTAATAAATCTTTAATTGCTTCTCTAAATTGTTTTGTAAGATTTATTGCTTGACTTTTTAATTCAACAAATAAAACTACAGATCCATTGGAGCTTGTATTTACTGCTCTAACTTCTTCTAGTAACGACTTCATTTCAGAAAGTATTTCTTCTAAAGTTGTAGTGTTATAATCAAGACCCTTTAAAACCTCAACAGCCATTTCACCTTTTAATAGGTTCTTTATTATTGCTTTTTCAAGTTGCAATAATCTTATTTCACAACCTAACGAATTATTCATTATTTCTATTTGTTTTACTGTTTCATTTTCAGGATCCAAATCTTCAGTCTCATTATCTAAGTCTAAATCTTCAGTCTCATTTTCAATATCTATATCTTCTGTTTCATTTTCACCATCAGATTCTTCTTCATATTCCTCTTCTTCACCAGGTTTTTCTTCGCCTTCATCTGCTATTGCTAATGATGAAATTGAGATTAATATCATCAGCATAATCAATAGAGTTGATATTTTTTTCATATTTTCAACACCTTTTCAATTTTCAAATCTTTAATTGTGATTTGTTTGAAACAGCTTATAAATTTTAACCGGAAAATAGCGGAACAAACCGGAACATACAGTAAAAATTATTGTTTCTTAATTCTAATTAAATTAGACATACCAATTTGTTCTTTTTCTATTAATCCTTTAAGTTCTAATCCACGAATATTTCTTGAAACAGCTGCCTTTGGGATATTTAATTCCCTTTGAATTTCTGTTTGTGTTACAGCTGTATCCTTATTAATTAAAAAATTCATAATTTCTTTTTGACGTTGATTCAAACCCCTGAAATTATTTTCATTAGTTTTTGGTTGATTAACAATTCTTTTATCTTTTATTAAAAAAATAATTAAAAATATAGTTACAATAACTATCAGGAAAATTAAAAAAATAAATATAAAATCTAATTCTAGTTTTTGATTTTCTATTAATTTTTCTATTTGGTATTGCACTAATATTGAAAAAGATTCATTATCTCCAAAACCCTTAATAAATAAATTACCTTCATTTTCTTCTATACTAATAAATCCTGAAGATTTTATGTAGTTTATAGATGAACCACTTGGTAAACTTAAATCATAAATAAAATCAGAAAAAACATCTTCTTTTGTTATATTTAACAACCAATAACTTTGTTTTTTGGAAGTATAAATATCTGAATTTTCTATCAATAAATCTGGATGATTTGTTATACCATCAATTGTTACAAAACCAGAAGAATCCACTTCTATTGTAACATCTGCATAGTAGTTTTCTGCTTGTGTTATTGGTTGGATAATTATTGAATAAATTATAAATAATATCGAAAGGAAGAAGATTTTTTTATAAATATTTTTTAATCCCATCTATTGTCTTAGAGGATATTTTAAAAGTATAAATAAACTTTTAGTAATCATAATCAAAAATAAATCATTAATTTAAATATATTTAAAATCTCATTTATTGAATATTTTAATTTCAAAAAATAATTAATTTTTATTATTAGAAATATTTTTAAATAAAAAAAAGTTAGTAGATATATCATAGGAAAGGGATGAATGAAAAAAACAATTTTGGTTGTAGATGATGATCCTGATATAATTTATACTGTTAAAAAAAGATTTGAGGTTTTGGATTCAAATTACAAGATTTTAAGTGTTGAAAATGGGGAGAAATGTCTTAAGTTATTAAAAAATAAAAAATTGCCAGATATAATACTACTTGATGTAATGATGCCTGGAATCAGTGGATGGGATGTTGCAGCCGAACTTAAGAAAAATCCTAAATGGAAAAATATCCCAGTAATTTTTCTAACTGCAAAATCTGATCCTTTCAGTAAAACATTTGGTGGAATTGTTGTAGAAGATTATATTACAAAACCTTTTGAATTCATGGATTTAAAAAAAAGTATTGATAGGTTGTTGTGTAGATAAGAATGTCTAAGTTAGATAATTCTACCCTACTTAGTGAAATCTTTAAAGCTATTTGTAATGTAGCAACTAGAAGAACGACTCATAATTTTGCAGTTTTAGTTATTAGTAATATATTAAATAATCTTGAACAGAGACATGAATTTCTAAAATATGTTAAAATAAATAGCAATGATGACTCAGAAGAAATTGTTAATATTAGTTCTAATTTAGATTCTATTGATTTTAGTAAAATTGCAGAAGCAGTAGAAGATATTGTCAAATTAGCTTTTTCAGATTTAAAGGAAAAAGCAGGTCAATATTTTATAAAGGAATTAGAAGAAAATGCTGGAGAAGAAGTTATTTCAAAACTGAAATATTGTGGTGTAGATTTAGAGTTATTCATGTTGCATCAGCATTATTTATATAGACAGAAA
>Ga0209536_100000152_pt1 | contig 103288 bp, 72 predicted proteins | sample DeeMarSeWOR28_12_FD_187461 | JGI IMG/M metagenome (GOLD analysis project Ga0209536, IMG submission 187461) | Marine sediment microbial communities from White Oak River estuary, North Carolina - WOR-2-8_12 (SPAdes) (version 2) | ecosystem: Environmental > Aquatic > Marine > Intertidal zone >... | reverse complement strand
TCTCACCCCTGCTCTTCAACGACGAGTCTGTGGATAAACTGCTGTTCTGCGCCGAAAAGGGCATCCCCGTCACCTATCCACCCTCGCCCAATACCGGCGGCGGCGGGCCGATCACCGCTACGATGCTCGCCGCCGAAAAACTCGGGGCTGATCGAAGCGAACTCTTAAAATATGCCAATTCAGGGGACGTACCGGCCGGAGACAGATCGCAGGTTGTGGGATACACTGCGGCGGTCTTTTATAAAAGTAAAGCCGGACACGGCAACGAGGAGAAAGAATTTGAACTTTCCGAAGAAGAGCGTGCGCACTTGCTTAAAATTGTCCGTCAGGCAGTGCAAAATGCTGTGAACGATGGAGAGGTAGTTGAATGTTCTGATGGCGGATATAAGGCATTATCGGTTGACCGCGCTGCATTTGTAACACTGGAAAAATCCGGCAATCTGCGTGGGTGCATCGGATATACATCACCGCTTAAGCCGCTTTTTGAAACGGTACGGGACGCTGCGATCAGCGCGGCATTGAACGACCCGCGTTTCCCGGCGGTAAGTAAAGATGAATTGGCGTCACTCACGTATGAGATCTCCGTACTCTCACCTTTCCGGCGTGTCAATCACACCGATCAGATTGAGATCGGTAAGCATGGCCTGCTGGTTAAACAGGGGAGATATGAAGGTTTATTGCTTCCGCAGGTTGCGGCCGATTATCAGTGGGATCGAAAAACATTTCTTGAGCAGACCTGTCGCAAAGCCGGTCTGCCGTTAGAAGCCTGGAAGCAAAAAGATACCGATATTTTCATGTTCACCGCACTGGTATTCGGTGGTGATGAGCGCTGATACGGGTTATAGCCTGAATTGATCAAAATTCTCCATCAGGATCGGCAGGATCGTACCGAGCGAAAGCAAAACGATCAGTGCAAAGGCCAGACCGAGAATAATCATCACCCCATTGATCAAAAAGTAAAGACGCAGCTTCTCAAACATCTGTACCAGTTCCTGCGGATTTTCACTGATACGGGCATTTTCGGCTCTGGCAGCCGCCTGCATCAGGAGAACACCCAGCCATATGGGGATCCAGGCAAAAATGATTCCGATTACCGATAAGGCGGCAAGCGCGCCTGACACAATCGTAACGACACCGACAAATTTTAACCAGCCGGTCATTTTCAATGCTGAATTCTGCAACTCCATTACAACATCATGTGATTCCATTATCCCCTCCCGATGATAACTTTGACACCCGTGAAATCCAAGCACCTGTCCTAATATTAGTTGGTTGAAATCTAAATTGCAAGTATTTGGGACAACGTAATCCGTTTGCAAATCATCGTACGTAACCGTAAATTAAAAAACGTCTGAAACCTTTATTTACAGGCAAAATATGCCTAAAACAGGGACATTAATCAGCCAGTAAGATAAGGGGATGCGAGCAGGGCGAATTCGCCGATCCCTATCCCCGTATCCTTATGCTGTATACAATCCGCCAAACATTCATAATTATGGATATCGCCGGTGGAATACCTATCTATATACGCGGTACATCCATTCGGCAACATACGACAGAAAAGGAAGGAGCAACGTGATGATTCATGATTTTGGAATGATAAAAAATCTCTATGATACCTTGCGGGATCGTCAGACAGCGATTCGTAAAAAAATCGGGCGCCCGCTTACCCTAAGCGAAAAGATTCTTTACAGTCATCTCGCAGAAGATCTGGATGAACTTCCCGAGCGTAAAAAATCTTATGTTTATTTAAATCCTGATCGGGTGGCGATGCAGGATGCGACTGCCCAGATGGCCCTATTGCAGTTCATGTCCTCAGGGCGTAAAAAAGTAGGCGTACCATCTACGGTCCATTGTGATCATCTGATACAGGCAGAAGTTGGTGCCCGGGATGACCTTGCACGGGCGAATACTGAAAATAAGGAAGTATATGATTTTCTTGCCAGTGTTTCCAACAAATATGGTATCGGATTCTGGAAACCAGGCGCCGGTATTATTCACCAGGTTGTATTAGAAAATTATGCATTCCCTGGCGGTCTGATGCTTGGAACCGATTCGCATACGCCGAATGCCGGTGGTCTTGGGATGCTGGCGATTGGTGTTGGCGGGGCGGATGCAGTGGACGTAATGGCAGGGCTTCCCTGGGAACTCAAGTGGCCGGGCATCATTGGCGTTCATCTGACCGGTGAGATGTCGGGTTGGACTTCAGCCAAAGATGTGATCCTAAAACTAGCCGGAATCCTCACCGTAAAAGGGGGTACCGGAAACATTGTTGAATATTTTGGTCCCGGCGCACAGTCGATCAGTTGCACCGGAAAGGGTACGATCTGCAACATGGGTGCCGAAATCGGTGCCACTACTTCAGTTTTTCCCTACGACAACCGGATGGCAACCTATTTACGTTATACCGGTCGCGAAAAGCTTGCCGAGCTGGCCGATAAACACACCGCTGAACTCACTGCTGATCCGGAGGTATTCCAAAAACCGTCACAATATTTCGACCAGATCATCGAGATTAATCTTGACAAACTCGAGCCACATATCAACGGACCGTTCAGTCCCGATCGCGCCTGGCCGATATCCCGCATGAGAGAAGCCGTGAAGGAGCAGGGTTTTCCGGAAGAAATAAAAGTCGCCCTGATCGGGAGTTGTACCAATTCATCTTATGAAGACATCGACCGCTCCGCCAATATCGCAAAATTTGCCGCCGAGAAAGGTTTAAAGGCCAAATCTGAATTCACAATCACACCCGGCTCTGAACAGATCAGAGCTACCATTGAACGCGACGGGCAGCTGGAAGCTCTTACCAAAATCGGCGCTCTCGTTCTGGCAAATGCATGCGGTCCCTGCATCGGCCAGTGGAAACGGCATGACGTTAAAAGCGGTGAGAAAAATACGATCGTATCCTCATACAATCGTAATTTTGCCAAACGCAACGATGGCAACCCGGCAACTCATTCCTTCGTCGCCGGACCGGAAATCGTAACCGCCCTTGCTCTGGCAGGTAAGCTGACATTTAATCCACTTACCGACCATATTGAGACTCCGGACGGAAATAAGGTCAAACTGGAAGCTCCTAAGGGGGCGGAATTACCCGAACGCGGATTCGATCCGGGGGAGAGCGGGTACATTCCGCCGGCTGAAGACGGATCAGATGTGGAAGTAAAAGTCGATCCAGAAAGTGACCGGCTGCAGCTGCTCGAACCTTTCAAATCCTGGGATGGAAATGATTACGAAGATCTGGTTGTTCTGATCAAAGCGCAGGGAAAATGTACCACCGATCACATATCTCCTGCAGGTCCATGGCTGCGTTTTCGCGGTCATTTGAACAACATATCCGACAATATGTTTATCGGAGCGGTCAATGCGTTTGGCTATGATCCCGGTACCGCAAAGAACACGCTTACAGGCAAGGTGGCTAAGATCTCAGCCAATGCCCGGCAGTATAAATCGGAGAATATCGGATGGGTTGCCATCGGTGATGACAATTATGGTGAGGGCTCGAGCCGGGAACATGCGGCCATGGAGCCCCGCTTTCTTGGTGGTAAAGCAATTATTGTAAAAAGTTTTGCCCGGATCCATGAAACAAACCTGAAAAAGCAGGGTATGCTGGCCCTGACCTTCAAAAATCCGAGCGATTATGATCTGATACGCGAGGATGACCGGGTATCGATCCGCGGATTGAAGGATTTTAAACCGGGTGTACCTCTAAAGCTGGTGATCAAACACAGCGACGGATCACAGAATGAGTGTCTGCTGGATCATTCATTCAATGAAGCACAGATCGCCTGGTTCAAAGCCGGATCGGCGTTAAATCTTATTGCCAAAGAAGAGAGATAAATCCGGGTATTTCATTCTGTACGGGTTTTGCGCACCGCCTGCTGCCAGCCGGCAAGCAGCTTTTCACGATAGGCATCATGCATAGCAGGGGTATAGATTTTTTCTGTACCCCTGTAGCTCAGCAGTTCATCGACATCTTTCCAGATTCCAAACTGCAGTCCGGCAATAGTTCCAGCTCCCAATGCTGTCAGTTCCGCCATTGCCGGTCTGGCAACCGTACGGTTCAGGATATCTGCCTGAAACTGCATCAGGAATTCGTTGACTGTTGCGCCCCCATCGACCGACAGCCGGTCAATCTGAATACCGGCTTCTTTTTCCATGATATTGATAACATCGTACGTCTGATATGCCATTGACTCCAGGGCAGCGCGAATAATATGATCACGAGTGCTGCCACGGGTTAAACCGGTAATAGTGCCGCGGGCTTTTGAATCCCAGTGAGGGGCGCCCAAACCGACAAAAGCAGGAACAAAATATACGCCGCCATTATCGCCGACCGACAACGCGGCGTTTTCAGTTTCACCGGCATCAGTGATGATACGCAGTTCATCGCGTAACCATTGTATCACGGCACCGGCTATAAAAATGGAACCTTCCAGCGCATAACAAGGCCGACCCTGACCATCCACAGCGAGGGTGGTCAGCAGTCCACTTGCTGTATGGATAAGATTCGCGCCGGTATTTACCAGCAAAAAACAGCCTGTGCCATACGTGTTCTTTGCCTGACCGGTCGTAAAACATTTTTGCCCGAACAGGGCAGCATGCTGATCGCCTGCAACACCACACACCGGTATATCTTCAAGACCGGGGATGCTCTTGATTTTGCCGTAATCATCGGCTGAATTTTTTACTTCCGGCAACAGCGAATCGGGGATACCGAACAAGTCCAGAAGGTCCCGGTCCCAGATCTTTTCCTTTATATTGAACAGCATCGTCCGCGATGCATTGGTATAATCGGTCGCATGTACTTCTCCGTTGGTAAGCTTCCAGATCAACCAGGTATCGATGGTACCGAATATTAAATTTTCGATCGGACGGTCATTTTGATTTTCAAGCAACCACTTTAGTTTTGTGCCGCTGAAATATGGATCGAGTGGTAAACCTGTTTTTTCCCTGATGGTCTTTTCATGTGAGCGGAATTCTTCGCAAATTCTTGCAGTGCGCCGGCATTGCCATACAATGGCATTATGTACCGGCTTTCCTGTCGTTTTATCCCACAATACCGTTGTTTCACGCTGATTTGTCAGACCAACCGCACTGATCTTGCCCGTGAATCCCGTTAATAAATCCGCGACCGTATCTTCTACCGTCTCCCATATTTCCAGCGGATTATGCTCAACCCACCCCGGTTGAGGATATATCTGCATGAATTCACGATATGCTTTTTTTACCACCCGGTTTTTATCATCAAATATGACCGATGTAGTCCCGGTAGTACCTTGATCAATTGCCAGTATAAACATGCTGCTTTCTATAAATGTCTGTTGATCCAGTTTTCATAATCCTTTAAAACCGTTTCTTTATGGATATCATTATGCGACTCATGATATCCGTCTTCATACAGATGCAATTCTTTATCGGGCAAAGCAACGCGATCATAGAATTCCTGACTGCCTTCCACCGGCACCAGCCCGTCCGCCGTCCCATGAATAACCATGAGCGGCAGAGTAAATTCAGATGCATGGCTCTGGGTCCATTCGATCGCTGCAGTCAATTCTGTACCGAATCGGGCGGAGGCCTTGCTGTGAACCAGCGTATCCTCCAGATATTCTTTTACCACATTTGAATCGCGGGAGATATGTTCCGCATTCAAATTCGTATCAATGGAAAATCCGGGAGAAATCCTGGATAAAATACGGCTGATCGTGACCAGCAGCGGTGAAATTGCCGGCTGCGCCAACAGGGGACTTGATGCAATGACGGCCCTGACATCCTCTTTTTCATACATTAGATAATTCAATAAGATCAATCCCCCCATACTATGGCCCATGATGAAGAGCGGCTTACCGGTTTTTTCGGATCTGATTAACTGCAGAAACCGCTTCAAATCTGACCTGAATTCTGACCAATTAAGGATATGTCCTCTCTTACCTTCCGATCGACCGTGTCCCCGGTGGTCGTAGCTGCATATTTCAATGCCGATCGGAACCATATAATTGACCACATTCATGTACCGCCCACTGTGCTCGCCAAAACCATGTACGATGGCCAGGACAGCTTTTGAGGCATCTGCATCCTGCCAGCTCTGCCGGTACAGTTTTAAACCATCGTCACTGACAAATTGGTTTTCAGTATGGATCATACCATATCCTTCAAACTGAGAAAATTGAGTGATAAGACTGAATTACAGGGGTCTATTTTATAAGCACCATTTTGCCACTAAATATCCGGCCATTATCGACCTGCAGCTGATAAAAATAGATTCCGGATGTCACCGGATTTCCTGCGGCATCGTTTCCGTCCCACCTGATGAAATGACGTCCCGGTTCCTTCATTCCCTTATATATTAACTTAACCTGTTTTCCGAGAATGTCATATACGGTAAGTGCGATCTCACTTCTTTTGGGCACTGTAACCGGAATGGTCGTTTCTGGATTGAATGGATTGGGAAAATTCTGTCCCAGGGCATATTCAGCCGGAATAATCTCACGGATAGTTTTCATGATTTCGGATTCTGCGCCCACGGCAATTACAAATTCCGACTGTTTTACATCACCATTAAATTGATAGGCATCCTGAACCCGCAAGTTGATTTGGCGGCCGTGCGTTTTGTCGATCAGATACACGGCATAGTCTTCCGGTACCGCTGAAATACCTGAAACGGCAAGAAGCACCTCACCGGTATGCGGTGTGTGGATCTGCATATCCCAGTATGCCACTGCTTCAAATGGCGGACGGAAATCTCCCGCGATGTACCTGAAACCATCCTTCCAATCAGGCCGGTAAAAACAGGCCCGCAGAATTTCACCCGGTGCGCGCGGGCTGCGGTAATCCATCTGATCCAATCCGTTTTCAGCATTTTTTGCCACACCCATACAGGTTGTCGCATCCCTGCTCACCGCATCTGTTAACTCGATTTTTATCAGCCAATCGATTTGCTGCCCCGCATTTATTTTCGGCAGATAATTAAAATATGGGATCGCCAGTTTATTTCGTGAAGAATTTTTATTGTCAAAATAATATCCCTCATAGGGCTTCATCGTGAGGATTTGGGAGAACCCTCTGTTGTAGGTGTATAGTGGTTCTGTGCCGGGCAGACTGTTGACAATGCGTACCATTCCCCAATCGACATCAATATCGAAAGGATTTGTAATGATGTTGAATCCCTCATGTATATCGATCTCGGTCTGAGCCAGGTTATCGAGAGCCACATGTTGCAACGATAGTTCGCTGACTTCTATCGGGCCGTTACTGATCAGCCAGTATCCGCGACCGGGTAAGAATTTAAATCTTCCAGCCTGATCAAAAGGTTCGTAATAGTTGGACGGTTCCCCATTGTCCCAATAGGCCATCCACTTTACGCCAAAATCAGGACCAAAGACCGCATCCAGCGCTTCATTGACATTTCCTGGAAGCCCGAATAACCGGTAATCTACAGCAGTTAACTGGTCGCGGCGTTCTTTTATCGGAAAACTGATCGATTGGGATACCTGGATTTCGTTCGTCCGTGTTGTGAATGACCAGATTGCCGAAGGATCGCTTTCAATTCCACCTACATTGACGGCGACGCTCCAATAGTATGACGTATTATTACTCAATCCGTAAACATAGATATGATTAACACTCAGATTTTCATCCAGAACCACATCGGTAAATGCGTTATCTGTTGCCACCCGTACGTGGTAAGTGCCACCGGCAATCTCGGACCAGGTAAGCAGTACTTTATCCGGCATATCTGTCGCACCATTAGATGGATTCACCAGTGTCGGGGCTGCCGGTTTTGTACCAGCCTCAGTGGAAAAACTCCAGGGCGGATCGCTCCACAAATAAATACCGGACGGTGTTGTCATGCGGGCCCGCCAATAGTATGTGGTATTATAATTCAATCCTTCCCCGGTGGCCGATGCCGCAATCAGATCATAGGCTTCAAAAACCGTATCGGTGAACGAGGGTGATGTGGAAACCTGCAGATCGTACACTTTTTCTCCCGAATATCCTGAAGTATCTGTCCAGCTGAAGGTTACCGGCAGGGTCACGCCGGCTGCTCCTTTTGCGGGTGAAACAACATCCAGCGCCTGAACAGGAACTGTTTCACGCATTGTCCTGAACTTCCACACTGTAGACCAGTTCCCATGCCCCTGAACATCCATAACTGCCTTGACCCGCCAGTAATATTGCGTCGCCGTTTTCAAAGGCATTCCAGCCTTACTGTATTGAAAAGTTGTATCGGCCAGGTCGGATTGATCAACCACAAATTCACGGAAATCGGCGAATTCTGAGAGTTGAAAGTGGTAGGTTAATGCCTCATTTACTTTATGCCAGATAAAATGCGGGTAGGTGTCAACATCGGCAGCCAGATCCCCTGGTGTTAACAGGGTGGCAGCAGGCAGATCGGGGATATCTTCGACCAGTTTGATAATAGTATTGACCGACGTTGCCTGATAGATCTTTCGGCCTGTATTTGGCCAGATGACGATCAGAGAGTCAATTGATTTAAAATCGGACAGACCAAAATGGGCGATCGCTTCATTCTGACCCAGGGTACTGTTCTCTGAGCCTATTTCCCGCATCTGGCGGACACTGTCAGTCTGCACAATAATCCGGGCTCCGATACCCCGCTGGTTTGATACAGTCCCCTCGAGCCAGACCTTTACCCAATTTTTCCCTTCCACATTGTTGCGGTAGAGGTAATTCGGCTGGTCGCCGGCATTGACTACTACCAGATCGAGGTCGCCATCACGATCATAATCGGCCCAGGCATGTCCGGCGGACCGGCCAAGGTCAGAATAAATGGGACCAAAACTGATCTTCTGAAATTTACCATCACTCAGGTTCCGATAGAGAACATTATTCTCACCCTCGTCACTTGTACCCATGTTCGTAACCAGCAGGTCAAGCCAGCCGTCGTTATCAAAATCGATCCAGCTTGCACAGCGTGAATCCCCCGGTTCGCTTGTCGGCAGGACATCCGGAGATTTGACAAAATTGCCCCCTCCCTGATTAATATACAGCACATTTGGCTGTCCATCCCGGTTGACGACATAGAGATCGAGCCAGCCATCGTTATTATAATCTCCCCAGCAGCCACCGTTGGAAAGATTCTTGTCGGTTACAATCGGATTTCCGCTCGAGATTTTCTGGAAATTGCCGTCACCCAGATTTTCGTAAAGAAAGTTGAATTCGCCGGGAGCAGAACCGGCATTCGCGATGAACAGGTCCGGATCGCCGTCGTTATCGAAATCAGCCCAGCTGCAGCCCGCTGACATTCCCTGATCGACTGTGAACGGTGAAACTCCGATTCGGTCGAAGTTACTATCGCCCAAATTTTTATACAGGGCGTTGAGTTGCCCCAGATTGGCGACCAGCAGGTCTACGAAACCATTTTTGTCGTAATCAGCCCAGGCCGCACCATTGGAAAGTTCCGCATCAGTGACAATCGACTGGATTATCATTTTAGAAAATGTCTGATCCCCGTTATTGATATAAAGAAAATTGTTTTGGCCGATCGTTGTCCCTTTATTGGCGATAAAGAGGTCGAGATCGCCATCGTTGTCATAATCACCCCATGCCGGGGTAGATGAATCCCTGACATCGCTGGCCAGGGGTTCCCCGCTATATCTTGTGAACTGACCGTTTCTTTCATTCCGGTACAGATAGTTCTGAGTTCCGCTGTTGGTGATCACAACATCCTGATAACCATCACCATCATAATCGCCCCAGGCGACCCCGCGTGAATCCCCCAGATCTGAATATACAGGCCCATAGATCAGCCGGCTGAATAATTGCTGATCGTCAAACCACACCGTTGGTGTTTCTGCATCACTGTTTACATTCCACTGATAGTCTTTTGCATCAGCCGTTTCAATCACTTCATCCGCCATATCCGTATCCAGGTATGAGAAGTTGAAATATACCGTTCCCTCCATGCTGCCCGACAGCACCGTATCCGGCCGGTTAGTGATCCAGCTGCCCACATATGTCAGATCTGCATCACCCAGTGGTTCAAGTATCAGTGGATCATCACCCCACCGATTGAAGTTGCCGCGCACCAGGACGGTATCATTCGACGGATCAAACCCGATCTGATACTTCATGCGCACCGAAAACTGAATTGAGCGTGCGGTCGTCGAACGGATCGTTCTGTATACACTGCCGCCTGAAATAGCGGCATACAGATAATTGTCAGAATCAAATTTAAGCGCATGCACCCTCCGGAGCTGAAGACCATTGTTATATTCCTGCCAGGTGTCTCCGTTATCCTCAGACAGATACACCCCATTATTGGTATAACCAATAAAAAGGGTGCCGGTATAGTTGATCACCACCGTTTTAACCGAGCCGCTTAACGGCGTATTCATCTTTGTCCAGCTCACGCCGGTGTAATCTGATGTATAAAGACCGTCATCGGTTCCGGCAAAAAGTCGTTTATGATCAATCGATATTTCCAAACTATTGATGCCCAGGTTGGAAAGACCCTCATTTACAGCCGTCCAGTTTAAACCGTCCGTTGAACGCAGGATGCCATTGCCTACGGTGCCCGCAAAGTAATAGCCACTGCTGGTTTTTCCGATCATACATCTTACGCTGCTGTTATAATCGCCACCAAATATTTCTGTCCAGGTAGCACCGTTATCGGTGCTGCGATAGAAGTGATAGACCGTTCCGGTTTGAGCAAAAAGTACGCCGTCGGAAGCTGCGTACACAAATATCACCTGAGGATGTGCCAGACCATTGGTTATATCGGTCCAGGAGGAACCCGTTTCGGGTAAACGATGCAATCCGTCAAACTGGGTCGCGGCAAATACATATCCCGGCTTGACGGTTACACTCGCTGTTTTAAAGGAAGGCAAATCATAGGTTATCGATTTCCAGTTCATATTATCCAGTTGCAGCCGCGATAATCCCATACCCCATCCGGCGGCATACAGATGGTCGGTCATGGACAGACTGAAGATTGAACCGTGATGGAGACCATCGTTATAAAAACGCCACGATGAACCCCCCTGACTGCCAACCAGGATACCACTTCCCTGACAGCCGGTAATGATCTTGTCGGTACGATTATCATAGACCATATCCAGGACATCGACATCTCCCGGCGTCAGTGAAATCATGTTCCAGGTATCTCCATTATCCTTGGAAATAAAAATTCCATCCTGTGAAGAACCAATAAAAACATAATTGCTTGGCAAAATAACTATTTTTTCCTGAAAGCTGGGTAAATCAGTACCCAGCCTGATCCAGTTTTTACCGTCGTTATCGCTGCGAAAACCCCCTCCGCCAAAAGTTGTGACAAAGATCTGGCCGGCTGAGTTTACGGCTATATTGGATATATTTGTATTCGTAATATCACCATTGATACGGGTCCAGTTCGATCCTTTGTCAATCGAGAAAAATATACCCCCTTCCTGACCAGATGCCCCACCGCCGGCATATAATTTTCCATCGGTGTGAACAAAGAGGCACCATTCGGTCAGGTTCTCAAAATTTGTCAAGCCCGAGTTTGCGGCGCTCCATGTATCGCCGTTATCTCCCGATCTGAAAATGCCTGCCCGGTATGTCCCGGCAAGAACATTACCGCTTTTATAATCATAATAGAGTGCAGTTATAATTGCTTTTGGTCCGTTCTCAAGTAACTGCCATGATTTTCCCCGGTCTGATGTCCGGTAGATCATATTCGATGCCCCAATAAATATGTCACCGGCGGAATTGATACACATGGCTGCATTGGCAACCGAAACCTCCGGTTTTGGTATTGGAAGCCAGCTTTGTGCCTGATCGGTGGACCGGTAAATAAATCCGTTGCTTAAAATATAATAGTCGCCTGTCGCAGGGTCTATATCCACAGCGACAATATATCCGCCCAGCGGCCCGCCGGTTGGCTGCCAGATATCCTGCCCATTCAGGATTCCCAGACCCATAACAAAAATGAAGACAAGTTTTAAGGTTAAGAGGGATATGTTATGCTGATTCATAATTCGGCTCCTGAAATTTGGCTTAAATTTCAAATTCAAAATTGGAATTAGGGTCTCGCAGGTGGTGCCGGGAATCCGGCATCGGTGGTGGTGGTTGTTTCGTCACCACCCGAACCGCTCAGGATTACCACAGCCGCACCGGCCACAACGGCGCCGCCGCCGATCCACCACCATACACTGCTTCCACCACCCGTTTCTTCGATCTCTGTCTCTTCCGGCTTTTTACTGCGGGCGAGCAATTCCTGCCGGTACGCTTCAGTAAATTCGAGATTCGCCGCAATATTTATATTGTCACTGACCACAAATGTCTGCATAAACTCCTTATAGTTATCTTTCTGCAGCCTGATCTCAATCCGCACCCCTTCTTTCACAGGGCTCTCAAACGGCGTCTGGCCTGCCCGCCGGCCGTTGACCAGAATCGCCGCACCAGTCGGATTTGACTTGATCGAGAGATTAAAAATTTTAGGCTCCGCTGGTTTGGGCTCGGCTTCTTTGACAATCCCGGCGATCTGATTGGCAATATCCTGCATGATCTGTAACAGCCCGTCTATTTCACCTTTATAATCCCTGATAAATGACCGCTCGATCTGGGCGGTTTTTATATCAATCAGGGAGATATCAATCGTATAAGTTTGTCCTATCTTTCCGATCGAACCATTGACCATTTTTTGAACATTTAGCATTTTTCCGACTTCAACGGCACATTCGGTGGTCGTACATCCGGATTGCTGAAACCCCTGCTCATTCAGGATCTCATCCATTTTACCCCGTTCAAGAACGATAAACGCATCAGTCTTGACCAGCATGGATGCCAGCCGGTTGCTGAGTGTGACGGTTTCATAATTTGACAGACCGCCGGTATTGGAAAAATCCAGCACGGCGATACGCATTTTAGTACCGCTCTGTGCCAGCCCAGAAATCCAGGATAAGAGTATAATCGGGATCAGCCACCTCAGATTTAAAAAATTCATAGACGCCTCGCTTATGATGATTTTATCGGTAATAAAATATATTAATGATTAAAAAAAATTGTGACATATTTGATATTATCGGAATAAATTATCTATATATTGAGATTTGTGTTAATATCACTTGGTCGGGATTGTAATTGATAATAAACAATTTGTCCCGTATTTTCAATAAATATTTGATGTTTGGCGATAAGGTTTGAAAATACCAAAGCATTGGTATCACAAAGTTCTCGAAGAAAACCCGCAGTTGCACGAAGACTAATATTCAAAATTTTTTGTATACCTTTATGTTATCTTTTTAATATTTTCTTCGTGGCTGTTATTATCCGCTCCGTGCCTTTCGTGAAACCAAATCGAGGATCTGGTATATAACTAGCTTTTTTGATCAATTGCTCGAGGTTAATAGGACAGTCTGCATTAGCAGTAACAATTAGAACCGTCCTACGCGATTTCAAAACAGAGTGAATATAACGGAGTAAGAATTGCGAAGAAATACCGTGACAACGAAAATCGGCAACATTGCGATCGGCAGCCGATATCCGATCGTGGTTCAATCCATGACCAATACCGATACCGCCGACATTTCAGCAACCGTTGATCAGATCAAACGGCTGGCGGATGCGGGCAGTGAACTGGTGCGTGTTACGGTCAACAATGATGACGCCGCCGGAGCTATCCCGGCCATTGTAAACCGGCTGCGGCAGCAGGGTTATGCGACACCCATTATCGGTGATTTCCACTATAACGGTCACCTTTTGCTGACCCGCTTTCCGGAATGTGCACTGACTCTGGCAAAGTACAGGATTAATCCCGGAAATGTAGGCACGAGGCACAGGGATAGGAATTTTACGACGATCATCGAGCAGGCTATCCGGCATGAAAAGCCGGTGCGTATCGGGGTGAACTGGGGATCACTTGACCAGGTTCTGTTGACCGAATTGATGGACGAGAATTCAAAATCGCCCCACCCTTCTGATGCCAAAACGGTAATGATCGACGCGATGGTGCAGAGCGCTATGCGCTCTGCACGACTCGCCGAAGAAATCGGATTGCCTCATGAATGCATTATTCTCAGTGCAAAAGTCTCCGGTGTCCAGGACCTTATTCAGGTCTATCGCAAACTCGCTGCATTGTCGGATTATCCTTTACATCTAGGTCTTACCGAAGCTGGTATGGGCAGTAAGGGGATCATCGCAAGCGCCGCCGGTCTATCCGTGCTTTTACAGGAAGGCATCGGGGATACAATTCGGGTGTCGCTTACGCCGAAACCCGGTGGGGACCGCACCGAGGAGGTACAGGTGGCCCAGCAGGTATTACAGAGTATGGAGCTGCGCAGTTTCAATCCACAGGTGACTGCCTGTCCGGGCTGCGGACGAACGACCAGTACGTTATTCCAGAAACTGGCCGATGATATCTGGAGTTATATCCGGAGCCAGATGCCGGTCTGGCGTAAACAGTATCCGGGTGTGGAGGAGCTGAAGGTAGCAGTTATGGGGTGTGTCGTGAACGGTCCCGGTGAATCAAAACATGCCGACATCGGTATATCACTCCCGGGAACCGGTGAAGCACCGAAAGCTCCGGTATATATTGATGGGATACATGCCAAAACACTGCAGGGGGATACGATCGCCCGTGATTTTCAGACGATACTGGACGATTATGTGGCCAGAAAGTATGTAAAAAAAGTTCCTGCGGCTAAGGGTAAATAAAACATTAATGATTGATGGCAGGAAAGATATGCTTTATATGTGAGGGATGGTTGGCTTGCCCATCGTTTTACAGTCAAGAATGCAAATAAAATTATTCCAATCCCGGCGCCGGTACCCAGAAAAATATACCAATAATATGTTGTGGTGCAGGCATTATTCCGGTTTTCCACTTTTTACTGCCATTCAAGTTCAACCTGCGGCAGCGATCCGTTTATCTCAAGCCATTTTAAACCACTTGCTTAATTCAGCCAGTACACGCTCGAATACTTCTTCTTTTGTACCTTCAATTCGGCACCCTGCCGCCCTGGTATGTCCTCCGCCATCAAATACTTTTGCGATCTGATTTACGTCGATTGCGCTTTTCGAACGGAAACTTACCTTATGAAATCCCGGCTTGGTTTCGCGGATAAACAGACCGACCTCTCCTCCCCGAACAGCGACACTGTAATTGGCGAGCTCTTCAATTTCTGCCTGATACCCATTGTTCATTTCCTGGTAATCCAGATATATGATATTCACCCTCCCATCAAAATAACTCTCCAGATTAGCCAGACCACGGCCGATGGTGCGCAATGCGTGAAACGAATTTTCAAAAAAGATCCGGTTATTTATATCCGCGGGTGATATCCCCAGTTCAATCATCTTGCCACCGATATACATATCCCGCGCACTGGTATTCGAAAACGAGAAGCGGCCGGTATCATATACAATTCCGGTATAGATTGCCTTGGCCATTTCAGTATCCACCTCGATTTTAGCAAGATCAACTATTTCATAGATCAACTGCGTGGTGGAAGAGGCCTCTTCATCAACCATATTGAGATCGGCAAAATCATCTTCGGGCGGATGGTGATCGATCTTGACTATTTTTTTCCGGTCGGGCAGCAGTGCCGCCACATCACCAAGTCGTTTTACGCCGGGCACATCCAGGATAATCGCCGATTCGATTGAAAACTCCGCGGCTCTATTGACAGTATGGATCCGGTCATAATATTTCAAATAATTAAACCGGGTATCCACTTTCTGGTCATGCAGAACCATTAACGACCGTTTTCCCAGTTTTTCCAACAATATATGGACCGCTATCACCGATGCGATGGCATCCCCATCGGCATTGATATGGGCCGAAATAAGAAAATTATCATTCCGATCAATAAAATTCAGTATTTCCAGTGATATTCTTTGCTGATGGATCATTTAAAATATGTTACCCCAATCTATTGAAAAAGGGTGTGAATATATAAAAAGGTATTGAAAATTCCAAATAACCGGATCGAATTCAAACCAAAATCTGTCAGCGTATTATTTTGATATTGCAAATTTCCATAAAAGATCTGCCTAAAACACCATTCTGATTGACTACGGAGATTTCCGACTATTTGATCTTTGCTGTTTGCTTTTTGAAACATGCGTGAATATTTTTCGTTGAGATTAAGGTATATAAGAGGAAATTGTATGCAGAAAATTCCATTCCGTCTGCTTTTTTCATTTCTGGCTGTTTTTGTTCTCACCGTTTCCCTATATAATACGTTCCTGATAGCCAGGCAAAGTTCTGATGAAAATTTGTACCAAACCCAGAAGCGTGGCGTGATTTTTATTCAGATCACACCCGGGGGGGTGTCGGATGATGCCGGTCTAAGGGTAGGCGATCGGCTGGTTAAAATAAATGGGGTGGAAATAGAATCAGCTGCGCATGCCCAGACTTTTCTGGATCGTGCCAAACCGGGGGACAACCTTCTTTACACCATTGAACGTGATGGGCGAATTTTCGATGTCCGGGTTAGTCTGGCTCTGGCCGGTGTGCGACTCTGGCAAACAGCGCTGTTCATCACCGGTCTCCTCTTTCTGATTTACGGTCTTTTTCTGGCACTGTCACAACCTGAAAACGGAAAGGCGCGTCTGCTCGCGCTGGCTGCGATAATGCTCGCCTGGTTTTTTATGAGCATCCAGGTGACGCCGAATATTTATGAACGCCCTTATCTTTACAGATTATACGGTCTTCTATTGGTGATCAATGCATTTATGATGATCGCTGTCGTCCTGCACGCCTCCCTGTACTTTCCGGTACAAAAATTTGATCGTATCAAATCCTTCCGGATGATCTACCTGCACTATATTGTTGCCGGTATTTTTGTACTCTATGCATTCTATCGCATCTTCAGTGGCGATATATATATACAGTTGATCATGCTGCTCGCTGTTGCATATGTGCTTATTTTTGAACTTGTGCATTTCAGGAAAAGACGAAAGGAGTACAAGGCCAGATCGAAGGTTTTTATCGGTGTATTAATTTTCATGATTTCCGTTGTCCTGGCCGGAATTATATTTCAGTGGCTTTTCCCGCAGGTCAGGATAATGGAATCGCTCAGTTTTGCGATGATACTGCTGCCGCTTTCTTATTTCTACACCACGATTAAATACAGAGTGTTTGATGTCTCGGTCCGGGTACGTCTTTCAATTGTGTATACCGCAGCGCAGTTCGCCCTCCTGTTTATCTTTGTTGTATCAATTGTTCTGCTTATCCGGTGGTTATCCGGGTGGTCGATAAATCTGCCTGGAATATTTATCACCGGCACCTCGATCGAGATCCGGGATACCGCTTCGCTGCCGCCGGATCTGCAGGTGCAGGTTCAACAGGGATACCTTATTTTGTTCGGTATAACACTCACCGCTGTGCTCTATTATTTTAAACAGTGGCTGCAGAAATTTTTTGAGAAAGTATTTTTTCAGCAGAAATACGATTATCGGCGTGCACTTAAAAACTTTGTTGAGATTATTTCAGCCTCATTCCGGCGCGATGATATAAGTCAACGGTCGGTTGACCAAATTACAGGCATAATGCGCATCAAAGGTGCCATGATCCTGCTGCAGGAAAACGGACGCTACCGTGTTTCCAACGCAACCGGAAGTTTGGCCGAATATCAGAACCGGATGTTTGAATTTGGCGATGAACTCCTTAAATCACTCGACCAGAAGAAGCGGGAGATCAATCGAAATGATTTGACCGCTCTGAAGCCTCTGGCTGAATTACAGAATTCTATTTATCATGGCATATCAATCGTCTCCGGAGACAAAAATCTCGAGGCTATTTTATTTACCGGTGAAAAACTTTCCGAAAGTCCATATAATACCGAAGATCTTGAATTGCTTGACGTTTTTGCCGGTCACCTGGGGTCCGCGTTTGAACGGGCCAGATTATACGAGGCAATGGCGGATAAAGAGCGGATCAAACGGGAGATAGAAATCGCACGAGAGATCCAGCTCAATTCCCTGCCCCGGCAGCAACCATCGTATGCCGACCTGCAGATCTGTTCCTCTTTAACCGCTGCCGCCGAAGTCGGTGGTGATTACTATGATTACATCCAGATCGATGATCAGCGCCTGGGTATAATCGTCGGCGATGTTGTCGGTAAAGGCACCTCGGCTGCCCTGCATATGTCAAAAATCCAGGGATTTGTGCGATCCATGACCCTGGAGGATCTTCCCCCCGAAAAAATGCTCTGCAGATTAAACTGTTTGATTAAAAACAATTTTGATCCCGATTTTTTCTGCACAGCACTTTACGGTATTTTCGACACCCAAAATCGGCGGTTTAAGATATTTCGCCTCGGTCATTCCGGATTGATTTTTTATGATGCACAAAATCGGAAAACCAAGGTATTGGAACCGGCAGGACTTGGACTCGGTATCGGAGACGATAATAAATTTTACGAAAATCTGAAAAGTGACGAAGTCATGTATAATACCGGTGATGTTTTTGTGTTTCTGACCGATGGCTTCACGGAAGCAATGAATGCCCAGATGCAACCATATGGTGAACAAAAAATCTGCCGGATAATCGATCAGTATGCCCATCTCAGTGCATCCGCACTAATGGATAAACTGGTGGAGGAAATCAGTCAATACAGTGCCGGCAGCTTGTTTGATGATGCGACGGGAATTGTGGTTAAGGTAACCGGCTAACGGAAACGTCGTGGATCAGAATCTAAAATCCCCCGCAAGGGGTTCTTCGGACAAAGTCCAAAATCCAAAAAAGCTCAATATTGTCCATTTAAATGCCACTATCCGGAAAGTCTGAAGTCATCCTAAAAATACATTTTTAAAGAAAAATAATTTTAATCTGATTGTTCGAAGCGATATTATTATTTCTTCCTGCATAAACTAGGGGGGAATATTAATATAAGATAAATGTCATTAATTTGCGTTTTCAGACGGGAATATGGTTTGGACGGTATAATTCTGATTCTGAAAAATAATGACGAAAATTAACTTACTTTACAAAATCTTTTCGTTAAGAGCTTTAAGACTTTGGACTTTGTCCGAAGGACCCTTTGCGGGGGATTTTGGACTATACAGCTCATTTCTCCACTGTATCCCATATTTATCAGCTATCCGGCTCCAGACGTTAATAACCACCCATCCGCAGGCCATCCCCACAATCGCCCCTCCGAGCACATCAAACGGATAATGTACACCGACCGATATTCGGGAGATACCGACCAGCGTTGCGAGACTGAAAAAAAGCCATTTCCACCGGGGATAGAAATAGCTGAAAAAAGCAGCGGTCGCAAAAAAGTTCGCCGCATGCGATGATGTAAATGAAAAAGAAGTCTTCATGCCGGTCAACAGATGTACCCCTTCCAGGGCAACACATGGTCTTGTACGCTGGAATAGCGGCTTGATCACACTGCTCGAAATCTGATCACTCAGAAAAATTACCGGTATAATCAGCAGAATCATATACCTGCCCTGCCGGCCTCCTTTCCATATCAGCAGTATGGTCACAATACCCCAGACCGGGAACCAGTTATATTTTTCCGTAACAAACGGCATCAACCAGTCAAAAACGGGATTCTGAATGGTTACATTGATAAAATAAAACACTGTCGTATCGATCTTCTGCAATATATCAAGTATATCCTGTATCATTCTGGCTTCTTTCGATTCTGTTCTTACAATTTATTGATTCTTTATACGCCGTGCCAGTTTCCGGCGTCAACGCATTCATTTTCAGGAGATTAAATATATTCTCCATCGCCCCGGAATGTTTGATTGACCGCCCTACGGGATAAAAAATCATGCCGAATAACCTGCCATATGTATGTCTTCTGCATCTGATCTGATGATAATCCATACATTCTGATTTGTAAGTTTGAAAGGGAACGAATTTATGTATATGTTGTGATGCGCCGATTGATAACAATTTATCATCGGAAGATTTTTTGGCTATCGGCTTCATAAATATAAGGGAAAATACGATACCGGCTGCTCCCGAACCATGCAATATCATTCAGGCTGCGCTATCTTCCGGCATAGCATCACTTTATATCCATAGTATTATTGGCCGGGCAGGCAGTCTCATCCGAGCCGCATTTTTTCAGGAACGTGGTTCAGCAGATCGGGATCCCGGATCGGATAGTATCAGACGTTATATTACCGGTATACATTCTAGAGGAGGATTAATTATGCGGGCGGTACGAATCCATCGGCACGGAGGTGCGGAAGTCCTGGAGATTGACCAGTTGGACATCCCACAGCCTGCGGCAGGTGAAGCACTGGTACATGTCAGGGCAGCCGCACTAAACCACCTGGATCTCTGGCTGCGCAAAGGCCTGAGGGGCATCCCTTTACCGCTTATCATGGGAAGTGATGCAGCAGGCGTGATTGAACAGATAAACAGTGATGGACCGCAATCTGAGTTCCGACCCGGTGATGAGGTCATCCTCGTTCCCTACAGGTGTTGTGGGATCTGTGGTTACTGTCTTCAGGACAGAGAGAATTACTGTACGAAGTATCAGATCGCCGGTGAACAGATTCAGGGATTTCAGGCTGATTATGTAACCATACCCCTGCGTTATTTATTACCCCGGCCCAAAAACATCGGCTGGGAAGCGGCTGCAGCTTTTCCGCTTGCCTATATGACCGCCTGGCATATGTTGCACCGGAAAGCACAGGTGAGGGCAGATGACAGGGTACTTGTCTGGGGTGCCAGCAGCGGCGTCGGCAGCGCTGCTGTTCAGATCGCAAAAGCAGCTGGTGCAATGGTGATCACGACTGCCGGTAATGATAAAAAATCGGATTTCGGCTTAAAAATTGGAGCTGACCATGTGATTAATTACCAGACCGAAAATGTAGGCGTGCGTACGATGGAGATTACCGGCGGAGAGGGGGTTGATATCATCATTGAACATGTCGGGAGTGCCAGCTGGCCCCATTCTCTAAGAGCTTTAAAGCGGGGCGGCAAGATTGTGACCTGCGGGGCCACAACCGGCGCGGATGTGCATATCGACCTGCGGCACCTGTTTATTAAACGCCAACAGATATTGGGTTCCACTATGGGTGATATGCATGATCTCAGATCGCTGCTCGGTTTCATTGAAGAGGAAAAAATAATCCCGGTTTACAGCCACGTTTTGCCGCTTGAAGACATTCGTGAGGCGCACAAAATTCTGGAGAATGGCGACAATATGGGAAAAGTCGTGCTCAATCTTTCGCGCTGATGTTAATTTTTTCCCTGACCACAAATGGCGGTCTTTGTTTTACTTCTTCACTTATCCGACCGATATATTCGCCAATAATACCAAGCGTGATCAACTGCACACCACCGATGAACAGAACAGCGATCATCAATGAGGTCCACCCCTGAATGGTGGCACTGGTAAATAACTTAAGGTATATAGCATAGAGGCCCGCAAGGAAGGCAATCCCCGATATGAAGAATCCAAAATAGGAAGCAAACTGCAGAGGGATGAATGAAAAAGAGGTTACACCGGTGAGTGCAAATTTAAACATTTTAAACATCGGATATTTTGTTTTCCCTGAATGTCTTTTTTGCCGCTCATAGCTGATCCCGATCTGTCTGAAGCCACCCCAGGATACCATTCCTCGTAAAAACCGGTGGCGTTCTGGCATAGCATTGAGCATGTCGATTACCAGTCGGTCGATCAATCTGAAATCTCCGGCATCCAATGGGATATCGACGTTGGTCAGCAGCCGCATCATCCGGTAGAAAATCGCAGCGGTTAGACTCTTGAGTATGTTATCCCCGATGCGTCTGGTTCTGGTGGCATATACTACCTGATATCGCTCGCGCCATTTTTGGATGAACTCCGGTATTAACTCAGGCGGATCCTGTAAATCCGCATCGATAATAACAGCGCACTCCCCCTGACAGCATTGCAATCCGGCGCTTACTGCCTGCTGATGCCCGAAATTTCTGGTAAAACCGATTACCCTGACGCGTTTATCCCTTTCCGCCAAATCGCGTAAATTGAGAAATGATTCATCCTGGCTGCCGTCATCAATGTAAATCAGTTCGAAATTTTCAGGGCTGGATTCGAACACATTTCTGATCCGCTCATACAAGGGCACTATATTTCCCTGTTCATTATAAACCGGAACGATAATTGAGATAAGCGTGCTTGCCATAATCGGTATATCTCCCATATCGTATATTAATGGATTGTTATGTGATGTGTCAAAATTTGCATATCCAGTCACCTGATATCAGAAGTCTGCATTGGATGGATAATCGTATCAATTTATGAAATTTGTAACCGGGCAAACAATTTAATAAATTATTGGATTAAAATTTACTGTTCATGCGCTGTATGCTTTAAAAAGCATTAAAGAGAAGAACCATGGAATTAATTCTGACACTGGTATTATTCAGTATCTCATTTCTGCTGTTGTCGATTGGTGTTATTTTGGGAAAGAAACACATGCATGCCGGTTCCTGTGGAAGTAACCTGGCGGTTAAAGATGAAGCCCTTTCCTGCGGTGCCTGTCCATCAAAATCGGCGGAAGTTTGTCCCAGTGGTGATCAGGAAGGTTATGCCACACTTGCCCAGCTTGGTAATCCTGCCAGGAAAAAACCTTATCAGGATACCCATTTTTCGGTGAATTAAAGCTCACCGACCGATCATATACTTACCATAACCCGGCGTCTGATGTTCTTCGAATATCTCTCCATCCGTACGTAAAATAAGCAGTCCTTCTACACCGGGCATCTGCTGCAGCCAATCGAATCCTTTTTCGTACCCCATCACCATTACTGCAGTTGCTATACCGTCTGCTTTTGTACAATTTTCAGCGATTATGGTAACACTGGCCAGATTATGGGTAACCGGTTTCCCGGTCCGCGGATCGATGGTATGCGAATATTTTTGTCCCTGGAACTCGAAATAATTGCGATAATCTCCGGAAGTAGCCACCGCAACATCCTTCAATGCCAATATACCCTGCAGATCCTGTCCCGGAAGATTGGCATATTTCGGCCGGTCTATACCTATTTTCCATGGTTCTTTTGTGGCGTTCAGCCCCCTCGCCATGACCTCCCCGCCGATCTCGACCATGTAGTTCGTAAATCCTTTCTGACCGATCCATTGCGCTGCCATATCCACCCCATACCCTTTGGCTATGGCGCTCAGATCAAGCTGGAGTTCAGGTATCGTTTTCCGGATATGGAGGCTGTCAACAATTTCAAGCTTACCGGAACCGACATATTTTTGCAGGGCTGCGATTTGCTTTTCTTCTGGTATCACTGTGGCTTCACCTGTCGGACCAAAACCCCACAAATTCACCAGCGGTGCGACAGTCGCATCAAATGCTCCGCCGGAAGACTCATATAAATGTAAGGCCTCCCTGGTTACAGTCATAAATCCGTCTGAAACCGGAAAAGGAGCGGTACTTTCAGTCCGATTGAACACCGATATTTCACTTTGCGGCTGATACGTTGACATCTGACGGTTGATTTCCACAAGAACCGAATCAATAGATTTTGCCATCCGCTGATAAAGTGCCTTTTCAATCTCCACCTGCGCGATTTTTATCTGATAGGAGGTACCCATGGTATAGCCCGTCCACACAACTTCAGAAACCGGTTTATCGGCCTGGCAGGCGTTTAAACAAAAAAGGAGCAGCGCGATGCTGCCCCCGGAGTATATGAGTTGGCTCCTGAATTTAGAAAACATCATAGGCGATCATCTCCGGCTCGACTCCCATATTATACAGCATTTTGTTGACCGCGTCGATCATCATAGGGGGACCGCACAGGTAGTATTCAATTTCGCCCGGATCTTCATGTTTGCTCAGGTAGGTATCCTGCACGACCTGATGAATAAATCCGGTGGGGCCTGTCCAGTTGTCTTCCTTCATGGGTTCAGACAGAGCTACGGTATAGTTGAAATTCGGAAATTGTGACTGAATTTCCAGAAACTCTTCATGGTAGAACATCTCGCGCATCGATCTGGCACCATAAAAGAAACTGACCTTCCTTTCGGTCTTAAGCGTTTTGAAGAGGTGGAACAGGTGACTGCGCATCGGTGCCATACCGGCGCCCCCACCGATATAGATCATCTCCCGGTTGGTATCTTTGATGAAAAATTCACCATATGGCCCGCTGACGGTAACCTTGTCGCCCGGCTTCATGTTAAAAATATATGAAGAGGCAATCCCGGTTGGAACGTCCAATCCCGGGGGGGGTGTGGCAATACGCACGTTCAACATAACAATGTCACCTTCAGCAGGATAATTGGCCATTGAGTAGGCACGGAATATTTCTTCATCATTGGAAGATTTCAGATCCCACAGGTTATATTTATCCCAATCTTCGTGATATTCTTTCTGAATTGCGAATTCTTTATAACTTAACTCATATGGTGGAATATAGATCTGAATATAACCGCCGGCCTGAAAATCCATATGCTGACCCGGGGGTAATTTCAGTTTGAACTCTTTAATAAAAGTGGCAACATTCTCGTTCGAGATCACTTCACATTCAAATTTCTGGATACTGAATATCTCTTCGGGGATATGAATTTTCATATCCTCTTTCACCTTTACCTGGCAGGCTACCCTCCAGTTCTCTTTAATTTCCCTGCGGGTCAGATGGGATTTTTCTGTTGGCAGAACATCCCCGCCCCCCTCGAGGATCTGACATTTACACATGCCACAGGTGCCTCCGCCTCCACACGCGGAAGGCAGGAATATCTTCTGACTGGCCAATACATTGAGCAGATTCCCACCCGGATCAACCTCGGGGCTTTTTTCTTCATCCTCATTGATGAGTAGTTGTATCTTGCCCTGCTGTACCAGTTTTTTCTCAGCGACCATTAACACCACGACGAGCAGTAAGATAAACGACGAGAAAACGCCAGCGCTGATTGCAATTAGCCCGAATATATTCAACGTAAATCTCCCTTCTTTACAGACTGATACCAGAGAAACTCATGAAAGCCATTGCCATAAGCCCGGTTACCAACATGGTCAATCCCAGACCACGCAATCCTTCCGGGACATTTGAGTATCTCAATTTAGTGCGTATTGCCGACATCGCAGTAATAGCCAGAAAAAAACCAAAACCTGCGCTGAAGCCGAAAACAGCCGACTCGGTAAGATTATATTCCCGTTCAACAAGGAACAGGGATGAGCCAAGGATAGCGCAATTGACCGCGATCAGGGGCAGAAAGATTCCGAGTGCGGTATATAATTTCTGACTGTATTTATCGATCACCATTTCGACCAGCTGAACCATGGCCGCGATCACCGCTATGAACGAAAGAAAGTTGAGAAAACTCAGGTCTACGGATGCCAGGCTTTCACTGATCCAGGATAAAGCTCCCTCCTTCAGTAAATACTCATGGATCAGCCAGTTGGTCGGTGCGGTAATGCTCATTACGAAAATGACCGCAAATCCCAATCCCAATGCCGTTTCAACTCGGCGGGAGACTGCCAGAAAAGAGCACATTCCCAAAAAATAAGCCAGCACGATATTCTCAACGAAAATAGCCTTGACGGCCAGGCTTAAGTAGTGTTCCAAAACTGACCTCGCTCTCTTTAATTTTCTTCAAACTTTTTCGAAATCATTCGCTGCCCCCAGACAATCAAGCCGAGCAGTATGAATGCACCCGGAGAAAGTACCATGAGCCCCATATTCTCGTACCCGGCTGCATAGAATGATTCCGGGATAAGCTGTATTCCAAAAAAACTGCCACTGCCCAGGATTTCCCTTCCTGTGGCGACAATTAGGAGAATGGCGGCATAGCCCATTCCGTTGCCGAGGCCGTCCAGGAATGACGGCCACGGTTTATTCTGCAGTGCGAACGCCTCCGCCCTTCCCAGAATGATACAGTTGGTAATTATCAGACCCACGAATACGCTGAGCCGTTTGCTGATGTCGTACAGATAGGCTTTTAATATCTGATCGACCAGCACCACAAGTGTGGCGACTACGGCCAGTTCCACGATAATACGTATTTTTGATGGTATCATATTTCGCAACAATGATATGGTAACGTTGGATAGCGAAAGTACTGAGATCACTGCCAACGACATAACCAGGGCCGTGTTGAATTGGACGGTAACGGCGAGGGCAGAGCAGATTCCCAAAACCTGCAGGGTAATCGGATTATTATCCGATAGCGGATCAGACAGTGTTCGCTTATTCTTTTTGGAGAATAATTTCTCCTTTGGTTGTACCACCTGTGCAGTGCTTGGCGCAGTCCCTGTTTCCTGCATTTTACTTACTCCGTTTCTTTATTTCGTAATTTTTTGAAATACGGATCATATCGCACCAGATCTTTTTTGATAAAATTTGTCAAACCGTTCCCGGTGAGTGTCGAGCCACTGATACCATCGACATAGTGGTATGCTTCAGATTCCGGTATTTTCTCAGCTACTTTTCCTTTAACGACAGATATTGAGACCAGTCTGCCATCGGGGGAAAGAATGCGTTTACCGATAAAATTGCTGGTGAACCATTCTTTTACAATCTCTCCACCGAGACCGGGTGTCTCCCCATGCTGATAAAATGTGATCCCGCGTACCGTATTCAGGTCGGGTTCCAATGCAATATATCCATAAATGGTCGACCAGAGCCCTTTTCCCGAAATGGGAATAATATAGGACAGGACTGTCCCATCTTTCTGATAATAGTAAACCGGGAGCAAATGCTTATCTTTTTTAGGATCGACGTCTTCAACTTTTTTATCTTCGAGCACATGGCCGGTTGTATCAATCACCTGTGATCTGATATTCTTATCGTAGAGATCAAGGATATCCTTGCGGGTTACATCCTCGGCTCCGCTTTCGATCAATCCGGCACTGGTCAGAATATTTTTTTGTTTATCCAATGCAATATTTTCCTGCTGCCGTTCGCGCAACAGAGTTGCCGCCGAAGCAAGCAGAATGCTACAGGTAATCGTCACTGCCGCAGCGAATATGATGACATATGAATTCTTATGCACGATTTAACCTCCTCTGCATATTGGCGCGCATGACGTAATAATCAATCAATGGAGCAAACACATTCATAAAGAGTATCGCGAGCATCATACCTTCCGGATAAGCGGGATTTACCGCTCTGATCAGTACTGCGAGCACACCGATCAAAATGCCATAAATCCATTTTCCGGTATTTGTACCTGCAGCCGATACGGGATCAGTCGCCATAAAGACAGCTCCGAAGGCAAATCCTCCCATAACCAGATGCCATATCGGCGGCAGTGTAAAAATACTCGGTGCATTGCTTCCGGCCAGTACATTGATCAACAATGCAGTACCGAAACCTCCGGCGAACACCGCCGTCATAATCCGCCAGCTCCCTACCCCGGTACCGATCAGTATGAAAGCACCGATTAATATAGCAAACGTTGAGGTCTCTCCCATGCTTCCGGGAATGAGCCCATAGAACATCTTTTGAAAGGTAAAACCGGCTGATTCAACTGCCTGGATCGCGGAAGTTCCCCTTTCAGCGCTGGAAGCCACCAACAAAGGTGTGGCACCGGAGAATCCGTCAATCAATTTATCCTTTGAATAATCAATAGCGGTCCATACTTTATCTCCGGAAATTTTCCCCGGATAGGTAAAGAATAAAAATGCACGGGCGGTTAATGCCGGATTGAACACATTCATACCGGTACCGCCGAATACTTCCTTTCCGATAATTACGCCAAAAGTAATCGAAATGGCCACCTGCCAGAGTGGAATCGTCGGCGGCAGAACAAGTACAAACAGAATACCGGTGACGAAAAACCCCTCGTTCATTTCATGTTTGCGGACGATGGAAAATACGAGTTCCCAGAAAAGTCCGACGGCATAGGTTACAATGATCACTGGCAGCATAGTCAGAAAACCGAACCACATATAATCGAGAAAAGCACCTTCGGCACCGCGTGCCAGATGGGACTGATAACCGATATTATACATGCCTATGAAAATCGCCGGGATAAGAGCAATTACGACAGTTATCATAAAACGTTTGGAATCAATTTTATCCCTGATATGCGGGCTGCGGTGGGTGGTCTCAGCAGGTGTCAGGAAGAAAGTGTCGAGCACTTCAAACAGCGGGAAGAATTTATTCAAACGGCCACTTTTCGCAAAGTATGGAGCCAGTTTTTTACTATATTCCTTGATGAACTTCAATTTTGATCCTCTTGAGTAAAATGAATGATTAACCTTCTCTCTCCAGCATATCTAAACCCTTACGGACGTATTCCCCAAAGTCGATCTTTGACGGGCAGATATAGGTGCACAAAGCGAAATCCTCTTCATCTACTTCCAGCAGTCCCAGGCCGATCATATCCTCTATTTCTTCTGCCATGATACTTTTGACCAGCTGTGCGGGATATATGTCCATCGGCAGCATCTTTTCGTAATCACCGGACTGGATAAACGCCCTTTTCCCACCATGCAGCCGGGTATCTTTGACATATTCCGGCCGGGGAAAAAGTCTCGAAAGAAATGTCCGGGAATAACTCTCATCTTTCAGGCCGGGTGTAAGCCAGCCAAACAATACCCGCTCATTTGTATCCGGAATTACCGTTACCTGATAATCATAGAAACCAACAAAGCCATTATGTTCGACTTCCCGGCCGCGTAAAACACTCCCGGATATGATCCGCACATCTTCATCCAGGATCAATCCTTTTGGAATAAGGGTTTGAACAGCCATGCCAACCCTTGTTTCGAAGTATTTGCGGGCATCCCGGGATAAAGATGATCCAGACACCGCCACCACCCGTTCGACTGGCAAGCGTCCCGTCTTAAAAAATTTGCCGATCAATGCGACATGCGGCGCCGAAATATACCATATTACATCCCCCACTTTCATCGGATGGATATGATAAATGTGGACACTGGTGTTGCCTGCCGGATGCGGTCCTCTGAACAAATGTTTTTCTATACCACTGATGGTGTCAAACACCGGTTCCAGCGCTTCATCGTTATCGCTTATTGAAAGGTAAAGCTTACCTCCGGTCAATTTGGAGAGAACATTTATACCGGTCTGGAAATTTTCCGCTTCATCACGCATCAGATACGTAAGATCAGGAGCAAGCGGGGCAGTATCCATGGCGTTGATAAAAATATCACGTGGCCTGGTGGAAGTCCGTGCGATCTTTGAAAACGGACGTTGACGAAGATACGGCCACATGCCTCCTTCGAGGAGTTTCTGCACGATCTCATCTCCCGATAACGCTTCCAGTTGTTCATCACTGTGGGAGCTGAAAAATTCATATTGATCAGAACCGTCATCCGCTATGACGATTTCCATTATTGCTCGGCGCTCGCCCCGATTAATTTCGATCACTTCACCACAGGCGGGCGAAACGAACTTTGCATCCGGATATTCTTTGTCATAAAACAGAGTCGTCCCAATTTTTACTTTTGACCCAATCTCCACTTCCAGTTTTGGTTTGACGCCAATAAAATCGGGAGGTTGGAGGGCAAGCCGGGTAGGTCTTTCAGCAGGTACCGTCATTTTCTCTGTCGATCCCGCGAGTCTTATATCATATCCTTTTTTCAGTTTATGTTTTACCATATGGATTTCTGCCCTATCCAAAAAGTTAGCATTTTATTTCACAAATTATTAGCAATCAATATACTAAATAATCCGAAAATCACTCAACAATTTTTTTCTCTATTTTTCAATTTTATATGTTTATGATCAGTTCTCTTCAGATTTTCCTTGCCATATCAATCCCAATATAGTCGCTGGTTGAGGTTGAAAAAATAAAGCCTTAACGGTAAATTGACCGGAATATCGTATAAAATTAATTCGAAATGAAGCTAACTGTTCCCAATCAACTGACTATCCTCAGGATTCTTCTAACCCCTGTTTTTCTTTTTTTGTATCTGCAGCCGGATTCCGGTCAGAAACTTGCGGGAACCTTTATTTTTTTCATAGCTGCCGCCACCGATTGGTATGACGGATATGTTGCCAGGCGGTTCAATATCATTACGCGCTGGGGGCAATTCATGGATCCGCTGGCGGATAAGATATTGATCTCCTCCGCCCTGATTGTCTTCGCCTATCTGGGATATCTCTACTGGTGGATGGTCTGGGTCATTGTTTTCAGGGATTTTCTAATTACCTTTTTACGCATGTATGCGTTGCATCATGGAAAGTTGATCGTAACGAGTCAAATAGCAAAATGGAAAACTACTTTCCAGATGACTGCGGTGTTTATTCTATTGTTGTACTCAAATTTTGATGAATTTTTACTATCCTATCCACCTCCCTACCTGCACTGGATTTCACTAACATTCCTTGCGGTAACAGTTCTCACCATAATTTCAGGATTTCAGTATCTGATCGAAAATAGAAGTCACGTATTCGAAATCTGGCGTCGGGCTTTTAAATTTATCCGGTAAAAGATCTGACTATGGCGTTTAAAAGATTCGTCACACTCACACTGGCCTCAGGATTCGGGATTGGATATGCACCTATTATACCTGGGACTGCGGGCAGCCTGGCAGCAGCTATTTTACATTTTATGCTACCGCTGGAAGAACCGGCATGGATATTAATCATAACAGCCGCTTTTGTTGCTGGTATCTGGTCCGGCACTCTTGTGGAACGGGAATATGGCAAAGATCCACCGCTGGTGGTAATCGATGAATTTGTCGGGCAATGGCTTACGTTTTCGTTTCTACCTATGGATCTGTTGACACTGACCGGTGGTTTCCTGCTGTTCAGGATTTTTGATATCAGCAAACCATTTCCGGTAAACCGTGCACAACGCCTTAAAGGAGGACTTGGAATTATGCTGGATGATGTAATCGCCGCTGTGTATGCCCATGCTTCTCTCAGACTGATTTTACTCATTATTTCATAAGGAATTACCTATCTTGAACTCGATAATAGTGGAGATCATTTCGATCGGGAACGAGCTTTTATCCGGCCTTACAGTCAACACCAATGCTTCCTGGATCGCCAGAAAGCTTTGTAAGGCAGGATTTACAGTGGGCTGGATCACAACCATATCCGATCACCGTGTTGAAATATTCGATGCGCTGAGCAAAGCCGGCGAACGCGCGCATCTGGTTATTTCTACCGGCGGCCTTGGCCCAACACCGGATGATTTGACGAAAAATTCGATATGCGACTATTTTGACGACAGGTTGGTGCTGCATGCAGAGACACTATCCCATATCAAAAAACTTTTTGAGGGAAGAAAACTACGCATGCCCTCGACAAATCGGCAGCAAGCTATGGTTCCCGAAAACGCCATAGTGATTCACAATCCATTTGGTACAGCTCCCGGACTGCGTATGGAAAAGGAAAAAACTGTGTTCTATTTTGTTCCCGGTGTGCCGTTCGAAATGAAAAACATGATCGAGAATCATATACTTGCTGAAATACACCGGCAATTCAAACCAGTACAACCAATCCAGTTACTTTTTCGTACGACCGGCATTGCAGAATCCAGGCTGAACGAATTGGTCTCTCCCGTTTTAAAATCGTTCAGAAACCTTAATACTGCTTTCTTACCCAAATCATCAGGCGTGGATCTACGAATAACCCTTCCGGTGCATGACAAAAAAACAATTATCAGATTGAAACAACAGCTGTATGACCGTCTCGGGGTTCATTTGTACACAGAGGAAGAGAAATCCCTGGAAGAGGTGGTCGCCGATCTCCTGCTTGAAAAACGTCTGACTCTTGGCATCGCAGAAAGTTTTACCGGCGGCCTGATTGGAGATTTATTCACGGATCTGCCCGGAAGTTCAGCTTACTTTCAGGGAAGCGCCGTCACATACAGTAATGACAGCAAACTGCGACTACTATCAGTACATGCAGATACTCTCCGAACCTATGGCGCTGTCAGTGAACCAACAGTAACTGAAATGGTCCGGGGTGTGCAGAGCCTTTTTCGAACCGATTGTGCTATTGCCAGCACCGGTATCGCCGGCCCTACTGGTGCTACCAAAGAAAAACCGGTTGGTCTTTGCTATCTTGCCGCCATATGCGGTGATCGTTTGGAAAACCGGCAATTTGTATTCGGAAAAGACCGGCGGATCAACAAAGAACGGGGTGCATTTGCAGCGATCGAGCTGTTACGGCGACTTTTGATATGACCGCGTGGCAGAAATCCAGGTATTTTATCTGGGGGCAGGAATTGCCGTTTTCTTTGCCGCCGGAAACAGGTTGACAGCGACATGGCGTTAAAGAGATATGGTCTACGACACTGAAACTCTTCAGCATCTAACCATTATTTCACTTCCGCACATGCTTCATCCGGGCCCGACATCGTCGAATACGGCTGTCATATATGAACGGCTGTTAAATCAGGGATCATCCATCAATGACCGTTTGACTGGAACAAGAGATAAAGACGGGTATAAAATGCTCCGACCATAAGATCCTGTCACCGGCTGCGGTGTATTTCAAATTTGATTTATAGGTGAAAAATAGTTACCATTGAACCCTTTATTCAAAATCAGTAATCAGAGGAGACCGCATTTATGCTAAAAAATCATCCGAGAGGCTTGATGACCTTGTTCTTTACAGAAATGTGGGAACGGTTTGGTTATTATCTGATGCTAGGTATATTTTTTCTATACATGACCGACACAGAACGCGGCGGTCTCGGTTTTGGGAACGCAAAGGCAGCTGATATCCTGGGCACATATCTCGCTCTCGTATATCTGACCCCTTTCCTGGGAGGTTTGCTCGCGGATCGGGTTCTTGGATATCGGCGAGCGATTATTTTAGGGGGTTCACTCATGGCCGCCGGATATCTCGGCCTGGCAATACCCGGAGATACCTCGTTTTGGATTTCTCTGTTTTTGATAATAATGGGTAATGGTTTTTTTAAACCGAATATTTCGACGCTGGTCGGCAATCTTTATACGGAAGAAAAATTCAAACCGTTCAAAGATGCCGGTTATAATATATTTTATATGGGTATCAATATTGGCGCATTTGTATGCAATTTTGTTGCCGCCTATCTGCGTAACTATTACGGATGGGGATATGCGTTTGCTGCTGCCGGCATAGGAATGATTTTTGGGATTATCTGGTTTATGAGTGGTCAGGGACGGATCAGGCACGCCGATGTGCTGAAACCTACAAATCCGGAAGATATGTCGCTCGCAAAGATATTCGCAACCGTTCTGGGACCCCTGTTGATTTTCGGAGCGATCGGTTGGTTTATACCCGGCAATATCTTCGGATCCGATTCGAATGACGCCTTTCTGTTTGCCGGTGTCCCTGTCACCCTTTTTTATGTTTCACTTTGGATGCGTGCTTCCAAAGAGGATAAAGCGCCGATCGCGGCTCTGCTGTCAATTTTTGGGGTAGTCGTTATTTTCTGGGCAATTTTCCATCAGAACGCTTCTGCCTTAACCATCTGGGCCCGTGATTATACCGATCGGAGTATGCCGGCAATCATGGAACCGGTCGCCGAGACATTCGGAATGGTACAGATCGTAGATACGTCGCCACGGGAAGTTCCGAAGCTGGATGCACACGGTGTTCCCTTCGTGGATGAAAACGGGCTTGCCATAACTGAAATCGGGCCGGATCCCTATTTTAATAATCTGGATAAATCAATCTGGGCCAATACCGATGAAACGGTATCCCTAAAGCTGATCTCGACCGAAATATTCCAGTCTGTGAATCCCGGATTTGTCGTTATTCTTACCCCCCTGGTGGTGGCCTTTTTCGCATTTCTGCGCAAGCGAAAGAAGGAGCCATCCACGCCCGCCAAAATTGGCTGGGGTATGTTCATCACGGCCGCTTCGACACTGGTCATGATCGGTGCCGTTTTTGCTTCACAAAACGGGCTGGAAAAGAGCTCGCCAAACTGGCTTATCCTCAGTTATGGAGTAATTACAGTCGGGGAATTGTTTCTGAGTCCGATGGGCCTTTCTTTGGTGTCGAAGCTCAGTCCTTCGCGTATTACATCGCTGATGATGGGCGGCTGGTTTCTCGCCACTTCCATCGGTAATAAGCTTTCCGGAATAATCGCGGGTTTGTGGGACTCTATTGCCGAAAAAGAGTATTTTTTTCTGATCAATTTTGCCGGTGCGATGATCGGGGCGGTTGCCATCTTCGTTATGGTTAAATGGCTCCGACAGGTGGTACGGGAACATACCGGAACGCATTAGAAATTTCAAAGATCACGCGGAGCCCGGCTACCGGGCTCCGCCTTGTTTTGTTTCATCTTGTGTAAGTTATACCCGCTGTTGTTCGAAACAGAGCAAATTAAAACCACGCGTTTTTACACCATTGCACGGCGGCAGTCGATTTTGTAATTTTACCCATGTCGCTGCTAACCGACCTGCTGCAGGAAATTCACTTTGATAATTTTGTCGTTCTCGACCTTGAAACAACAGGTCTTGATCCCACCACCGATCGCATCATCGAAATAGCCGCAATCCGTTTCAGAGAAGGAAAAGAATCCGATATTTTCGAATCCCTGGTCAATCCCGGCATTCCGATCCCGGATTTTATTACCAAATTGACCGGGATTAATGATGAACAAGTTCAGAATGCCCCGGCCCTGGAATCAATTTTTGAGCAATGCCTTCAATTTATCGGTGATTCACCTTTAATCGGTCACCAGATTAACTTCGATGCAGCATTTATCGAATATGTTATTCGCAGGCAGAAGAATGATTTTGCCGAATGGGATAATGAGGCGCAGCGGTTTAAATATCTGTCCAATCTGCGCATGGATACACTCTTTCTCGCACGGATTTTTCTGCCCTTTCTCGAGAGATTCCGTCTTTCAACCGTTGCCGCACATTTTGATATCGATCTGGATAAAGCGCACCGTGCTCTGGACGATGCCCGGGCGAGCGGCAGAATTTTTATCGAATTGATCGAACGAACACTTGCCTGCGATGAACAGATATTGCGGATGATTATCCGGTTATTGTATCGTAACAGCTCACGGGTCAAATACTATTTTCAGCCCATACTGGACTTCAAGATCAAACACAGGATTAAGGGTACCAGTGCCGGTATTACCGAAGATCTGGCTTATTTTCAGATTAACTACAATATTATCGGCGAATCTGAATATCACCACGAAGAAGCGGAATATGAGATCGATACGGAACCCATTGATGCAGAAAAAATCGGGACATATTTTGGTAATAAGGGTGCATTACAGCATGTTTTGCCGAATTTTGAAAGCAGAGAACAGCAGCAGGAAATGGGCCGGTTAATTGCCCGCAGCTTTAATCAATCAGAATTTCTGATTGCCGAGGCCGGGACAGGGACAGGGAAATCCATGGCCTATCTTCTGCCGGCCGTCGAATGGGCGGTGAAAAACCGCGAGAGTAAAGCAAGGGTTATTATCAGCACAAATACCAAAAATTTACAGGAACAGTTATTCTACAAGGATATTCCAACTGTCTACCGGGTTGCCGATCAAAAATTCAAAGCGGTGCTTCTGAAAGGAAAATCCAATTATCTCTGCCTTGATAAATGGAAAGCGACGCTGGTGGACATGGACCGTCGCCTCTCATCCCAGGAACGTACCCGGATCCTGCCTTTGATCGTTTGGGCTGAACAGACACAAACCGGTGATATAGCTGAAAATTCAGGTTTCCAGTTGAACCAGAACTGGGGATTATGGGGAAAACTCATAGCGGAAAACAATTACTGTCCGGGGAGAGCCTGCAAATTCTACAATGAGTGTTTTTTAATGCATGCCCGCAACAATGCACGCCGTGCCGATCTGGTAGTGGTCAACCATTCACTTCTTTTCTCTGATCTGGTTACAGACAATTCGATCCTCGGAGATTACCGCAATTTGGTGATTGACGAAGCACATAACATGGAGAAAACAGCCGGAGAATATCTGGGCGTACGTTTTAACTGGTGGACTTTCCGCAACGTTTATCACAAATTGTATGAGGAGGAGCCGCGAAAAGGCGGTTCACTGGTGCAACTGGAGTACCGTCTTGCCCAGGCAAGGCTGTCAGAGAGTATATCCGGCAGACTCCGGAAACAGATCGACCGCCTAAAAAACGACTGTGTTGTATTAAAAAGAACCAGCAATGAATTTTTCACCCAATTAAACAGCCGCCTGCGATCAAAATTCAAGCAACAGAACGGTAACGGTTTTGAAGAAACCAAGATCAGATATCATAAAAATTTCCGATATTTTACCGAACTGTTTGACCAGATTAATGAACTCAAGAACAGTCTCCGGCACTGCAAAAATACCTTAACGGCAACGATCGATTCGCTGGGTGAGTTGCGTGCTGAATCATTTCAATTTCAGGATCAGATCCATCGTGAACTGATTTCAGCCGAGGTTGATCTGGAAAACCTGCTCGCTGCGCTGGAATTTTGTCTCATGGGTGATGAAGACAAGTATGTTTACTGGCTTGAGTTACCGCAAAGACTTTCAAGTAACGATGTTTCCTTTAATGCCGTTCCACTGAACATCGCTGAATTGCTGAAGAGGACTCTCTACGATCGTCTTGACAGTGCCGTTTTTACCTCTGCAACTCTGGCTGTTGATAATTCGTTCGATTACTTCAAGCATCGGGTCGGACTCGATCTTATCGAGGCCAAAGTTGCATCGTCAATTCTGGGTTCACCTTTCAATTATAATAAACAACTCTTGCTCACCGTACCGGATTTTCTGGATGATCCGAGAAATGAGCGATTCAACGAACAGCTGGGTGAGTTAATTAAAGACACCCATCGGCAGCATCCGACCGGAATGCTCGTCCTGTTCACCAATTATTTGACACTGAACAGACTTTACAATGATTTGCAGGTACATTTTGAAGCTGAACGGATTTTATTACTGGCCCAGGGAAAAAGCGGCAGCCGCACGAGTATCATAAACCAGTTTCGGGAGTATCGCGAGTCTATCCTTTTCGGTACCGACAGCTTCTGGGAAGGAATCGATGTACCCGGGGACGCATTGGAATTGCTGCTGATCGCCAAACTGCCGTTTGATGTTCCAAGCGAACCGCTGGTCGCGGCAAAACTTGAAGAAATCAAGAAAAACGGTGGGAATCCCTTCCTGGAGTACTCTGTCCCCGAAGCAATCATCAAATTCAGGCAGGGTTTTGGCCGTCTCATACGGCATAAGGAAGATTTCGGGGCTGTAATCGTTTGTGACAACCGCCTCAATCGCATGCAATACGGCAAGCAGTTTCTGAATGCCCTGCCCGTGGAAGCAAAAATTTACGGTAATAAAGATGATTTATTTCGTGAATTGAAGGTCTGGTTTGCAGATAGAATGTCTCCCTCAGAAAAGGTCAAAGGGCATCATGCGAAAGAATGAATTCCTTATATCGATGCAGCCGTTATCCCTGGATGATTTTAACGCATTTCTGAAATCAGATGCTACGATTCGTTTTACAGACGAGGTACGATCACGGATAGATGCGGCACGTACAGTAATCGATAACATATTAGCGGCAAAAAAACCGGTGTACGGTGTGAATACAGGGTTCGGTAATTTCTCTGAAGTGCGTATTCCACCTGAAACCGTAAACGAACTTCAGCGCCGGCTGGTTCTCAGCCATGCTGCCGGTATCGGTCCGCCCATGCGGCACGATATTGTCCGATTGCTGCTGTTGTTAAAAATCAAATCGCTGGCATTCGGCAGATCGGGTTGCCGATGGGAAACATTGCAATTGCTGGCTGATATGCTCAATCATCAAATCCTGCCCTTCGTTCCAGAGAAAGGTTCAGTCGGTGCCAGCGGTGATCTGGCTCCGCTGGCGCATCTGGCCCTGGTCATGATCGGTCTGGGCAGCGCTTATGTACCGGCTTCAGGAGCAAAAGAACAGCAGCAATGGCAACTTATGGATGGTGGACCCGCCCTTGAAAAGTTTCAACTAAAACCGATATCGCTTAAGGCGAAAGAGGGATTGGCGATTCTCAATGGCACACAGGCGATAACCGCCTATGGAATCTGGGGCCTGCTCAAGGCATGGCAATTGATTAAAACTGCCGATATCATCGGTGCCATGACACTCGAGTCGCTGCTCGGAACGTTAACCCCTTTCGATGCACGTATTCACCAGGTCCGAAGCCATCCCGGACAGTCAATGGTTGCTCAAAATTTTCGGCAGGTTCTGCTGGGAAGCCCGATTGTCGCCTCGCATAAAGACAGTGATCATAAAGTTCAGGATGCCTACAGCCTGCGGTGCATACCGCAGGTTCATGGTGCCGTCCGTGACGGTATGGCCTACATAACGGAAGTTTTTCTGCGTGAGGCCAATAGTGTAACCGATAATCCGCTGGTCTTCACCGAGACAGGTGAAGTGCTCTCGGGTGGTAATTTCCATGGGGCACCGGTAGCAGGGGCAGCTGATTTTATGGCAATCCTGTTAACCGACCTGGCGAGTATTTCAGAACGAAGGATCGAGCATATGCTGGATCATTCGGTAAGCGAACTCCCGCCTTTTTTAACCCGTGAAGGAGGCCTCAATTCAGGTTTTATGATGGCACATGTTTCAGCCGCAGCGCTGGTCTCGGAATGCAAGGTTCTCGCGCATCCGGCGAGTGTGGACTCTATTCCCACGTCAGCCAATAAGGAGGATCATGTCAGCATGGGATTGCATGCAGCCCGCAAAGCGGCTGAAATTGTCGACAATTTCGAACAGATCCTCGCGATTGAACTGCTTTGTGCCTGTCAGGCTCTTGACCTGCGGAAACCGCTTAAACCGGCCAAGGGCACCGGGGCGGTTTTGCAGCTGGTTCGTAAATATATTCCTTTCTGGCAGGAGGACCGGTTGATCGCGAAAGATATGGCGATCAGTACAGAACTGATTCGCAGCGGAAAAATTACCGCGGCCGCAGAAGAGGTATGCGGAGATTTAAAATGATCGACAGGAATTTGAGATCGGTTTAATATTTGATTAAATTAATGGATTTATTTTTCGGACAACAACTTCATAAGATGAGAGATCAGGGATTAGTACGAGAAGTGCAGATCGAATCTGGGAAGGATTATATCGAGATATCTTACAAGCCCGAACCTGACAAATTACTTTAATCTTTAATCTTTAATCTTTGATACACCATGACTATTGTGTACGCATCGCCTATACGAAGGAAAGAAAAAAATGAGCGATAAGATCATTGCCGAAGCATTGACATTTGATGATGTTCTTCTTCTGCCTGCAAAATCCGATGTATTACCGGCAGAAGTTGACGTAAGTACGCGCCTGACCGCCAATATCAGATTAAATATTCCCCTTTTGAGTGCAGCCATGGATACAGTTACCGAATCTGAGCTGGCCATTGCGCTGGCCCGTGAGGGTGGCATCGGGATCATTCATAAGAACCTGTCAATTGAAGATCAGGTGCATGAAATAGACCGGGTAAAGCGTTCCGAAAGCGGGATGATCATCAAACCTGAAACTCTTGGACCAAAGAATAAATTGAGTGAAGCATTGGAAAAAATGGATCGGTTTCATATATCAGGAATACCAATTGTTGAAGGTGAAAAGCTTGTAGGGATCCTGACCAACAGGGATATCCGGTTTGCCACAGAATTGGACCAACCGATCGAAAAGTTCATGACAAGAGACAGCCTCGTCACCGCACCTGTGGGTACATCATTAGAAATGGCAGAGCGGATCCTGCAGGAACATCGTATCGAAAAACTGCTGGTGGTCGATAAATCCGGAAGGCTCAAAGGTCTTATAACCGTCAAGGATATTCAAAAGAAAAAAATGTTTCCCGCCGCTTCCAAGGACAGCCACGGCCGGTTACGTGTCGGTGCAGCGATCGGCGTCGGTTCAAGGGGCATGGAACGCGCAGAAGCATTGATCGAAGCAGGAGTGGATGTAATTGTAATCGACACGGCACACGGGCATTCGCGCGCCGTAATGGATACCGCAAAGCTATTCAAACGGAAATTTCCGACGGTCGATTTGATCTGCGGTAATATCGCCACCGGTGCCGCCGCCCGTGATTTGATCAATCTCGGAGTGGATGCGCTCAAGGTCGGTATCGGCCCCGGTTCGATCTGCACGACCAGGGTTGTCACCGGGGTCGGAGTACCACAAATTCAAGCTATCGCTGATGTTTACAAAGAGGCGTCAAAACATAAAATTCCGATTATTGCCGATGGCGGAATTAAGTATTCCGGTGACATTCCCAAGGCAATCGGTTTTGGCGCTGACAGTATTATGATCGGAAGTATTTTTGCCGGTACGGCGGAAAGTCCCGGCGAGGTCATTCTGCTCGATGGCCGCAGTTATAAGACTGTGCGTGGCATGGGATCTCTGGGCGCCATGTCGTCCGGCAGCAGCGATCGCTACTTTCAGGAAGGCGTAAATGCAGAAAAACTGGTCCCGGAAGGTATTGAAGGCCGGGTGCCCTATCGGGGACCGCTGCATGTGGCTGTCTTTCAATTGGTAGGCGGTCTGCGCTCAGCGATGGGGTATACCGGCTGTGCCACCATAGCTGAACTCCAGAAAAAGGCGCGCTTTGTAAAGATCAGTGTTGCGGGATTACAGGAGAGCCATCCCCATGACGTCATTATTACCAAAGAATCGCCAAACTACCACACAAGATAGCCAAACCAGGAAACGTGAAAAAACCATTCTTAGAACAGCTCGACCACATTGGGATTGCGGTTTCGAATCTGACAGAAGTGATCGAAACCCTGCGGGATGCATTTAATGCTGAACCTGCCTTTCAGGAGACACTGAACGACCAGAAAGTACACGTCGCCGGGTATATTTTAGGACAAGTCGCTATCGAATATCTTGAACCAGCATCGGAAGATTCCCCGATCCAAAAATTCCTGCAAAAAAGGGGTAACGGGATCCATCATCTCGCATTTCGCGTAAAAAACCTCGAGACCAAATTATCACAACTTCAATCAAAAGGTTATCGTTTGATCGATGCCTATCCGAGGACAGGAGCAGAGGGCAAAAAAATTGCCTTTTTGCATCCGGGAAGTTTCAACGGGATTCTGATTGAATTAAGTGAATATTGATCGGTTCAGCATGCAGCCGGATTAATTATGAAAATCAAGCCAAAACTTGCGCACCTGCCCGTCAAGCCGGGTGTCTATCTTTTTCGTGATGATAAAGGCAGTGTGTTGTACGTAGGTAAAGCTTCACAATTACGCAACCGGGTGCGTTCTTATTTTCAGAAATCAAGACCGCATGATCCCCGCCTCATGAACATGATCAGCAAAATTACGGACCTGGAATATATTGTCACAGATAATGATGTCGAGGCCCTGATACTCGAATCCAATCTGATCAAGGAGTATAAACCCCGCTACAATATCAATCTCAAGGATGATAAAAGCTATCCCTATATCCGGATCACATCGGAACATTTCCCGCAGGTCTTCCCTACCCGTAAGGTGGTCCGTGACGGGTCTATGTATTTTGGACCATATACCAATGTCAAAGATATGCGGCAGGCATTGGGTACGCTCAAGCGTCTGTTTGCAATCCGATCCTGTAAATATGATTTGTCCCCAAAAGTCATCGCGCAGAAAAAAGTGCAGTTATGTCTTGATTACTTTATAAAAAAATGTCATGGTCCCTGCCAGGGCCTGCAGACCATGGAGTCCTATTCTGCAACGATCGAACAGATTATACAATTTTTGCGGGGTAAAACCGATGCGCTGCTGGCAGCCCTTCAGGACGATATGCAACAATATGCTTCTGACCTAAAATACGAAGAAGCAGCCCGGGTCCGGGATAAAATCGAAACGCTTGAAAAATATCGTAATACCCAGAAAATCGTGCTGAGTGATCAATGCGATCGTGATCTCTTTGCACTGGCGTATGAAGATGATGATGCCTGTGCGGTTATTTTCAAAATAAGGGAAGGCAAGATTATCGGACGCGTGCATTATTATTTGAAGGGTACATTGCACCAATCCGAGAGCGAAATACTGGAGCAATTTATAAAACAGTATTACAGCCAGACCGATGAAGTTCCGGCAGAAATATACTTGCCGGTCACACTTGGTGATGAATCACTGATCAGGCAATGGCTGAGCAGCAGGATTTCCGGTTCGGTGAATTTTATTATTCCCAAGGCGGGCCCGAAAAAAAAACTGATGGATATGAGTACCCGTAATGCCCGGTATTTGCTCGAAGAACTTAAAATTCAACGGGAGCAGGCCAAAGAGCGCATCCCAAACAACGTTCGGTCACTTCAAAGGGATCTGCACCTGCCGCACCCGCCGCGGCACATTGAATGCTTCGATATTTCAAATATCCAGGGCACGGATGCGGTTGCATCAATGGTTTGTTTTATCGATGGACGTCCTAAAAAGAGCACTTACCGAAAATTTCAGATCAGATCCAAGGATACTCCGGATGATTTCGCGATGATGCGCGAGGTGATATACCGGCGTTACAAACGCATTCTGGATGAACATCAGCCACTCCCTGATTTAATTATTGTTGATGGAGGTAAAGGCCAGCTTTCCAGTGCACATGCAGTGCTGAAAAAATTGAATCTGGCCGACCAGCCGGTTATCGGACTGGCCAAAAGATTGGAGGAAGTATTTATACCGGGACTGCAGGATGCTCAGACATTGCCCCGTTCCTCATCCAGTTTGCGTCTGATACAGCAGTTACGCGACGAAGCACATCGCTTCGCACTCACTTTCCACCGCCAACGCAGGAAAAAACGTACACTGTCTTCACGACTGGATGAGATTCCGGGTGTCGGTCGGATCCGGCGTGAACGCCTTCTGCAGGTTTTTGGTTCGGTTGCTATGCTGCAAAAGGCCTCCGCGGATGATATCCAGAAGAAAACCGGAATCCCGGGATCAGTGGCACAGGCTATTCATAAATATTTGCATGCAAAAACTTCATGATGACCAAACCGCTGAATTATTGGCTTCCGGCAATTATCCTGCTATCGTATCTGAAACCATCAATTGCCCAGGAACCGGTCGATAGCCCTTCGACATACGTATTCCCCGCCTATGGACACACCTATGGTATTCGTAAAGCCGGCCCGACCGAACTTTTCTTATTTCTCGGTTTAAGGGTAAAATTCAGCGATCCTCAGGGTCTGGCCTGCACCCGGTTGAACAGCTGGGATGACCCCGATGATCCCCATGACGATGACGAGGTGACTGTATATGGCATAAATTCCGGACAAAATAATATTATTTATAACAGTTCGATGTGGAGCCTGGGGGTTTATGGTATTGATCAGGATCCGCCGGCGACTTTGAATCGTCCGCATGGAATCTGCGCCAATAATACGGGAGACGTGTATGTAGCGGATACCGGTAACCACAGGATCGTACAACTCTATAATCCCGGCCAGGAGCTGGAATTTGTCACAGCTTTTGGCGATTCAGGCAGTCAACCGGGTCAGTTCAATTATCCCCGGCAGGTTGCCATGGACACTCACGGTAATCTCTATGTCACCGATACACGAAATCACCGTGTCCAGGTATTTGACCGGCAGCATCAGCTTAAAATTATCTTCGATGACCATCGAAGAATGTTATTTCCCGATGGTATCGCCGTAACCGACTCAGCGGAAAGATTCCGATATCGAAATGATAATTTTATCATTGTGATCGATTCTTCAAATCAGAGAATATCAAAGTACGACCTGCAAGGCAATCTAATAAAACGCACCCGCATGTCAAAAACTGGCTATGCCAGCTCCTGGCTGGCCTATCTTTGTCTGGATTATTACAATCAGCTGCATATTACCGATCTGGTAAATCATTGTATCCATAAATTTGACAAGGATTTAAATCATATCATCTCCTTCGGCAGTTTTGGCGATGACGATCATCAGTTTAATGAACCCCGTGGGATAGCGATTTATCGTCGTTTCGGGCAGCTCTTCATCGCGGAAAAAAGTGGTGCTCAGTACTACTGGATCGGAACAGACCTCTTCGATCTGAATATAAATATGCAGGACAAAAACTTTGAAATATCGGTTAATATTACCGAACCTTCGTTTATCTCAGCCGAGATTTATGATCAGAATGGAGATTTTGTAAAACGTCTGGCGGAGCGATACTTCTTTTCGGAAGCGGGCGGTCATGTTATTTTCTGGAATGGGAAAGCCGGTATGTATTCTGATAAATTCTTTCTGGATAAGCCATACCAGATGTCCCGGATCGCCGGGAAGGGCATGGAAGTGCCGGCCGGAACCTATCGACTGCACTTAGTGGCCGAAGCTTCTTATTCCTCCCGTTCGTACTTCGTTAGAAAGCTCGATAAAATTTTCATCAAGCAATAAAATATGATTATTCCCGCTAAACATCATTCTGTTGGAACGACGCTGATGCATGAGCTGATTTTCACTGTCTGCAGGTAAATCATCCTCATTTGCGGCACCGCTCGAAAGATGTATCGATCCATCGGTGAGCACACAAGATGCTCAATCTTTTTCCGGAACAATAATACGGATCTGACGCGCCGGTCACCGGCTCTGGCGACCCGCCTGTGCTTCACCAATATCCGCGTATTTTTTAGATCAGTACAATCGTATGCCTAACGAAGGCAACCAAGGGAGAATTGATGTCGAGCTGTAATTCTGAAGGACTGTAAATCACAAGATAGAATCCAGAAGAGATTGAAGAATTGATTTTGCGGAATTTTTATCTTTTGGATTGAATACCTGATATTCCTTATCTTCATCTCCATTGGCAAATCCAGAAAGCGGTACACCTGGATCTTCACCGGAGGATGGAAGTGAACAAATATGAAATGGTGTATCATACCGCTCTTTCAGCATCTCAATTATTTCCACATTGCGGTTGAAAATTTCCGCATTTTTGAAATCGAAAACCACGAGGCAGACGGGGGCATAAGGAAGGATGAGATCCCAGAGATAATAATAATCCTCACTTTCCTGATTTAAAAAGTAAAAATAGATAAAATGCTCGTCCTCAAGTTCCAGAAAACCCACATCCAATCCTTCAAATTTTCGAAGAGGCTTGTTCGCAAGCAGTGTGAATATTTTTTCTTTTTCGCTTTTCCGGCTTCCGATAACCGGAATTTCCATTACTTTCATTTTATATGATCTATCATTTCCTTAAATGAATTAATATTTACCGGATCTTTCGCACAATAGTGGGGTATTGGAACATCAGTGGAATCGGTCTCATTTCTTTTGGTCGTTGTCCTGTTCATGGCAGCACCGTTACCATCGACGGCAATTTCATCTGACACTGTTTCTTCTCTTCCCTTGAATATTTTTTTAAAAACCTTTTTAATCCCCGCCTGAGCGATTTCCCGCTCGGCTTCAGTTGTATATGTATCAAATTGTTTACGGGTCATAAGATGATCGTCCTCAATAAATGCTGAAACCTTTCTCAGTAATGAAATTTCATCATCATCAAACGCCGATAAAAAGGTCGCGATGGTTTGGCCACCTTGAAAAAATCGCAGATACGTCGCATTCTCTGCCTCCATGGTCGTCAGATCGGTTTCGGGTGAGATTAGTAAAATCTCATTACGATCATGCAAAGTTTGCATGATCTGGTTTCGTTCATCGAGATATTGAATGGCATCCAGTAATATTTGCTGATTATCAATCTCGATTTTTCGTTCATACTCCTCATTGGTAAAACTCATGGTAAAATCGCCTTCCATCCAGGTCATCAGCTTCATGATTGCGTTGATATTCTCAACGTTTCTGAAGCGGGCATCACATATCTCGCCGTCTTTAAACCAGATCCTGCCCTCATCCCGGCCGTGGTACATTGTCAGTATTCCGGTCTTTTTATTTTGTTCCAGCGTCTGGACGATATCGATCAGGTTGTAATCTTCCAGTTTTCCCTGCATACCAATCGTATGTTCTTCAACTTCTGAACTGGTAATCGCACGGAAGAAACGCTCCATTCGTAATTTTAACTCCTCTTTTAAAATCGGAAGCCGGATGATATCCTTAACGCCAAGTTCCCACAATTTCAGGCGCCCGGCGGGATCGCTGCCCGCGGTACAACAGACAAACGGCATATCATCCAAAGTACTGTCCGCACGTAATTGACCTACGATCTCGACCGCCTGCGACAGATCGCGGGTAATTATCATAACATAATCAAATGACTCTGTATTAAGGTGTACTTTGGCGCTGTCAACGGAATCTGCATATTCGAATATACTTAATATCGAAGAAAAATTGATATTCAGTTCATTATACAGTGATTTATCGTGCGAAATGATCAGACCGTCTATCATAATTCAGTATTCACTCAAAGGATCGACATGATAACTTTTTTTACATCATCTTTATTTGTAACGTTACAGACAAGCAGTGCTTTGTTGCCGGGTAGGCGGATATTCCTGGAAGCCTGCCTGAATTTATTTTTATCACCGCTTGCGATATTGGTAACTGCGACTGTAAATGGCACTTTGTAGGTACTGACCAGGTTATTAATGACGTAGGTAGTATACTCAAATTCATCCGGGCGATCGGCATCGATCAGAAATATATATCCGAGCATGCCTTCCGAGAGTTTTTCAACAATTTCAGTCAGCCTTCGGTCTAACGCTATACCGAATACCTGCAGATTAAAATCAGCGGCCAGTTCAATCTTTGTGAAATCCAGCTCCTGATTCGAACGTACATTACTCAGACTGCCCTGATTAAAAATTCTGATAAAATCCGTTTTGCCGGAGGTATTGGTTCCCAGTACGATCAATTTACCGTTGGTGACAGTTCCGGCATCCAATTGAGTGCGCAGTTTGGTCACCTCTTCTTCACGCAAAAGAGGTTCAGCAAGCCCCAGCCGATCATGGAATTCCTCCACATATAATTCCGTGATCTCTTCAGCCGTTTCCCTGAATTCAAGATTTTTTGATTCATTGAGATTGAGCAGCAGATCAACCGTTGGGATCATTTCATAGGGACTAAATTCGATAATTTCATGAATACCCCTGAACTGCGACATATTGGCAATCAATTCAGCATAAACAGGATCTTTCTGCCTCTGCAGCAGATCGCCCTGATTGATTACCCTGATCTGGCGATTCAAACCGCCAAGACGATTAATTTTGTCAAAAAATTTTGTTCTTATATACTCACCGTGTAACAGAGAGCCAATATTACTCATCTGCATTCTGTTTTGTACGGCTCGTAACGGCAACGGGCTCATGCTGAACCAGCCCTTGTTCCAAGTTAACATATAAAAAACGGCATCATCGGCCTTACGGTTTCCAGCGACGGCATGTATGATATTACCGTCATTGAAATAGATTTTTCCGGTACTTACCGGAGTTTTAATCCGGAGGATACCGTTCCTTTTTTCTTTTCCGAAAATAGTGATCAAACCAGAAAGACTAAAATCTTCCAGACTACCGCTGAATTTTGCCTCTTTCAACTCTCCGTTTGTTTCCGGCTGCTCAAGGGCATTGATTGTGAAGTGAAAAATATCTTCCGGTTGAGCGGTTTGATCGAGAATACGGTATGCTCCCAGGCGGTAGAAGGCAAGCCTTTTTGTGGCATCCGATGGAACATTATAGGCCACAAATTTTGATTTTCGAGCCGTTTTGAACAGATCGGTCAGCTCATTACGATCAGCTGATAAAATGGACCCGTAATCGATTAAAATGAGATTAAAATCGCTTTTTGACATTTTACCCGCCGCATCCATAATGTCCTCACTCAGTGTGATCTTTACACCACTCTCTTTGAGCCGTGCGGCAAGCCAGTCAGCATTATCGGTTTTTGCGCTTACTAACAGCAACTGATTTACGGACATGACTGTCTATCTTGAAGTAAATATTAATTTAATTTAGACCTTATCATTTACTTTATCAAGCATACAACCTATGGAGCCTATCATGAATTTTCGGCAGAGAATTGAAAACTATTACAAAATTCCGTTAAAAGTGCTCATCTTACCCATTAATTGAGCTGATCGACCTAACCATTTTGATACATGTACAGCGCGTGAAACATAACCACCCCGTATGCCACGGCAACGTTCAGAGACTGTTTAAGTCCGAACATCGGGATTTCAATGGCATCATCGGCCTGTTGCAACAGCTTTTCGGAGACTCCCTCCAGTTCATTTCCGATGACCAGACAGAGCGGAAATTCATAGGTATATTCCAGGAACGATTTACTGTTGCTGGTATGCTCCAGTGCGACGATTCTGATATTCTGCTCTTTGATGTGTCTGACCGCCTGGATGGGATCAGGCATATAGCTCCACGGTACGGTGTCAACGGCACCCAACGCCGTTTTATCGATTTCCCGACGGGGCGGATGACCTGTATATCCGGTCAGATACAAATGGTTCAGTAATATGGCATCCGAAGTCCTGAAAATACTTCCCACATTGTATAAACTCCTGATATTTTCCACCAGACAGTACAATGGTAAACGAGGTATACTGGTCATCTCCCCGAGAGTCGGTCTTTTCGAAAATATTTCCTGATAACTAAGTTTTCGCATTTATTTTCTCCAGCAGGACAACCGTTTCGATATGATATGTATGTGGAAACATATCCACCGGTTGAACCCGGCGAACTGTATACCTTTTGGCTAACAGCTGAATATCTCGGGCAAGCGTACCCGGGTTACATGAGACATATACAATTCTGGCAGCACCGCTCTGACTGAGTTTTTGACAAACAGCCGGATGCATGCCGGATCTTGGCGGATCAATTACAATGACGTCCGGCTGTGGCTTGATGCGGTCCACCTTTTTCAGCAGGTCGCCGCCGATAAATCTGACATTCTTAATCTTATTGTCACGCGCATTCTGTCCGGCATCTCTGACCGCACTGTCAATCAGTTCAAAGCCATATACATACTTTGCACTACCTGCCAGGAACAGCGTTATCGTTCCGGTACCGGCATAAAGATCCCATACGATCTCCTCACCGGTCAGCCCGGCAAAGTGTTCAACAATCCGGTATAAAGCCTCGGCCTGCTTACTGTTGGTCTGAAAAAAGGAATTTGGTGATATATCAAAATTTAAGGGGCCCAATCTCTCCCTGATAGTGCGCTTACCTGCCAGGATAATTTCTTCCTCTCCAAGCGCAATCTGAGCTTTCCGTGTATTAATATTGTTCACCACACTGGTTACTTCCGGGATCTGTGCTGGAATCAGGGCGGCGAGCGGCTTCAACCTTTCCGGATCCCGATAAGCCGTGACCAGATTTACCATCAATTCGCCGGTGGACTGACTTTCCCGTATAACCAGAAAACGCATAAATCCCATGTGTGATCGTATTCCGTAAGGCACCAGCTTATTTTGCAGGCAATATTCATCAGTGATTTGCAGCACTCTGTTGGCAGTTTGACTTTGCAGCAAACAGGTATCGATATCGAGGATCTTGTCAAAAGTCCCCGGTATGTGCAGGCCCAGGGCATAGGATTTGGAGATCTCCATATTACCCAGCTCTGAAGGTAACAGCCATCTGCGGTCCGAAAATGAAAATTCCATTTTGTTGCGATATTCCCATATCTCAGGGGCTGGCAGAGTTTCCTCAATTTCTATATCCTCGATCCCACCTATATGGCGCAGACTTTCCAGGACATGCTGTCGTTTGAATTTTAGCTGATCCCGATATGAAATATTCTGCCATGTACATCCTCCGCACCATTCGAAATAGGGGCACGGAGCTTCAATACGCAACTTTGACGGCCTGATGATCCCAATCAACCGGGCCTCGGCATAATTCGTCTTTCTTTTGACAACTTTTGCTTTTACCCGATCACCCGGCAAAGTATCTTTTACAAAGATCACGTATGCATCCTGGTGACCGATCCCTTTGCCACCGAATGCAACTTTCTCGATTTCAATCTCCAGAACTTCACTCCGTCGAACAGGATATTGGGCGACATTCATGGCAGATAGTTGATTACCCGCTGTAAACCGGATAAAAATGGTTCCTCGGCAAACGGGGTGAAATCCTTTTGCACAGCATCGTTTAGCATGTTTGCAAACACTCTGATTTTGCGAAAAGTATTATACGATTTAACCACACTGTGTAACGGAAAGATGGTTTTATTGGTTAACAGTGGATCGATGTCAGCCGGAATTTGTTTATTCTGAACCGCCCGTTCGAAGTCAACCGTACCCGCAATAGGTGAAAAGGATGCCAGTCGTATCATCAAACCCAGATTATTGATAAATACCGCGCTGGCAAGAATTTCATCGATACTTTGGTCGGGCAGCCCCATAATCATATAGGCCTCGAGCTGTTGGCGTTTGAAACCAGCCCGGATAAGGGAATTTACAGCATCAACCATACCCTGGTTAGAAATTTTATTGCTCATATCCCGGCGTCTGTTCTCGTTTGAAGTTTCAAAGCTCAGACGGATGGTCTTAAAGTTTGCCCGATACATGAGTTCAGCCAGTTCGTAATCAATCTGATTGGCGAATAGACCGTTTGGAGAATGCAGGCGCAGGGGTAAATTCCGGCGGATCAGTTTTTCCAGTATAACCTTGATATGACGGTCGCGGTTAATAAACAAAGCGTCATCATAAAATGCGACGTCGCGTAATTTGTAACGCTGATAGTGATAGACCAATTCTTCTATGACTGCATCGGGATCGCGTTGCTTAAACGGCATGGAAATTAATTTCTGGGCACAAAATGAGCAGTCGAACGGACAGCCACGCGCGGTCATGATAACCAGATAATCCAGACGATCACGGATCAGATCAAAGGCGGGATAGGGAAATTCATCCAGCTTGAGGTCCTGTGTCTCGATACTGAACGATATATCAAGCAGTTCGGCAAGAATAGCAAGAACTGCGAGTTCCCCCGGACCGGTGACGATAACATCAGGCTTCACAACCTTCCGGGCATGCTCAGGCAATAGAGTGGCATAAATCCCGCCGAGGATCACCGGAACGTCAGGGAACTTCATCCTGAGTAATTCAACCACACGCTGTGGGCCGGGATACCAGTAGGTCATGAGTGATGTGACCAGAATAGCGTCCGGCTTATTTACACGATCAAGTTTCTGGATAAAATCAGACTCACTGATACCGTAACGGGCATACTTCCGTGGTATATGCTTTAATATATCAGGTTTACCGACTTCCTCACGGCGAAAATTTCCCGTTCCGTATTTTCGGGTTTTAATCTTGGCAGCAAGACAATCGATCAGTTCAACATTAAATCCCTGACCTTGCAAAAAAGAAGCGAGATATAACAAGCCAAGTGGTTTACTCCACAGATCAAAAGCGGTAAAATCGTAAATCCAGGGATTTATCAGAAGGAGATTTTTATTCAGGGCGGTACTCTAAACCTTGGTTGACTTTTTGGTTTTTGACCGGCTGCGTTTCACCTTTCCGATCTCAAGTTCCTTATCATTCAGGCGATCAGCGTAAACCTGATATTCCTGGCCATCCAGACGAAACCGGTTTTGTATTTTAACCCAGTTGTCCAATTCGGCCTTAACAAAGCGAATGGTACCTTTTTCGGAATCAAAATAGCAGGGAATTTCATCATTGAATGCACGTTTTGTCAGATCGAACGGACGGTCGTATCCCAGATATCGGGAAGCCGTGGCAGCGTTCCACATTTTGGATTCATCTCCGCCGTACCCGGGAAGTTTATATCCCCATGATTTTTTCAGATACTCCCGGCACCATTCCTCATCCATTGTGTATACTTCATCCAGATGCTTCATGTAATCCTTCCCCTCAAGATAGGCTATCTGGGCCTGGCCGATTTTAGCCAGTAAATCGTCGGGATCAAGTTTTTGCATCCGTTTAAATACTTTTTCAGCTTCCTTAAAACGCTCCAGTTTGATATAGGCATGTGCCAGATCATTCAGCCCTGCAAGTGAGTTTTCAGATTCGGCGTATTTTTCGTAGTAAGGAATCGCTTCCTCAATCTGATGACTTTTTACCAGGGCTTCAGCAAGATATTTGTTGGCTTCGGGATCATCCGGTTTGAACGCCAATGCCTGATTTAAATCCTCAATGGCAGCGGACCACAGATCACCATTCATCTTATTGACACCTCGATTCAAATGGACATAGAATTTAACGCCGTTCTCGAGAGGTTGATATTCAAAATCATTATAATAAAAGTCCATGCTGCGATTTGAGATCATTCTGATCCGGCCACGGGAACGTTTGTTTGTATTGAATTCTTTTAAAATCTTGCTAAAAAACAAATTCAGTTTTCGTTGCACATCAGACTCATTGATGATCCTGATCGTCGTGGCACCTTTTTCTTTCACCCGATACATCAGTCTGTTCAGAAAATCGTTCACCATGGTTTGCGGTGCTGCGACACGCAGATCGACGAAGTCGCGCCCATATCCGCTTTCGGTAAAATAAGAATATGAAAAACTCAGTCTGTTCTCGTGATAAGACCATTTTTTCAAATATGCGGATAAAACGTGCAGATTCTCTAACTCCATTTCTTTATTTCCCCGTATTGTAAAGCATATTTTTATTTGATCGGTATTATTATCGCTCTGGCGATAAAATAACGCTTTAGTAAAGCCGGATACTTTTGTAGTACGTTATGGCTTATCGATGATGATGAAGAATAAATGTTCAGTATTGGACTTAAGTTACCAAATTGTGAGTCGGTGACAATTTATTCAATACAAGCAAATTTGTCAAGATTATGTAATTCCGGTTTTAAACATCTTTACATTTAATATGTTCGGAAGGCTGAAAAGTTTCATAATTTTTTTTAATATTTATTTCGATCCAGAAACATAATTTCCATTCCTGTGTAATAATAGTACTCCTGTCAGACCGCGGAACAATGGATTCAAAAGAGGAACTAGATGAAGGGGTCAGACAGATGTCTTGACCCCTTCAGGGTAAAAATTACATGGGTTTAATCCGATAGGGCATCCCCCAGGTTACAGAATTATACGGATATGTTTGAATATCGTCATTGAAGATACATCCGTTATCAATTACATCGATTACAGCGTGATTTATTCTGAAATGTGCTTTCACGGTCCAGTTGCCCTGATATATATTTACTCCATCCGCGGTTTGTCCGATCCATTTCATATAACGTATTCCATACATATCTACAGAACGCCAATTGCGGTGGCGTCCGAAGTGCAGACGTACCAGTTCGGATCCTTTACCGGTAGGAATCCGGATTTTATTCTGGGCATCATTTCTGACATGCGCGGTTACACGCACCTCACTTCCGGTTGGCAGGGTTAATATACTTCCCGGCCGTTGGATAAAATTCAGCGGATCCTCGATCACCAGGATGGTGTCCGCATATTCAACAGATAATTTCAGAATGTGCAACGTGGTCTGAATCCTGGTTGAATCAACCACCCCAAGAGATTTACCATCAACAACCGATGTAGCGACCATATGCCAGCGCCTGCGCAATGATTCGTTTTCAGCACCACGTTTCACGAAATATGCGATTCTGTGAAACTTGTGCCCCATTTTCCTCTCAATACGCTGCAGCATGTATGAACTATCCATGGTCACGACCCTGAATCTGCCGTGCAGAACCTTAAAAAAGACAACCCGGGCAGAGGTATCGGAAGTAAATTCAACTCTGATATCACGTACAAGCGGACGTAAGCCTACCCGGCCGTATTTCAGCGGAATGACTGGTTTTGCCAGGAATTCATATTCCGGTTCAATGAATTGATCTTCGGTTTCTTCATCCAGGTCGGCATAAAAATAGTCTGCTGTGTCACTGTCTTCGATCTCATTGATAATGGACAGGATGGCCTGTTCATCGGCAGCGCGGGAATCTATTTCCACAGGCTCACCTGCATTTTCACAACTCCATATTAAAAGCAAGACCAACGCGATCGATACACATATATAACGCATGATTTCCTCCTTTTTTGTTTGCTGAACAACTTTTCACACAGTGCTCAGGGCCCTTTGAGTTGTGCTACTCCGTTTTTTTTCTATGCCATCTGGCGGTATACTGTTTTAATTGTTGACTTGCTGTGTTTAGATATTCTTCCGCCAGAATTAAATTCTCCTGATCCAGATATTTGCCGCCCCGTTCAGTAAATTCCAGGATCTGCATGAGCATATTTTGATCGCTTTCATCAAGATCCTTATTCTGCGTGATCTTTCCAACCAGTACTTTTATTTGCTTATAGGTTTGTCGTAACTCTTCTTCCGGACCTGCCTGGGATTTATCTCGCAGTTCTCTTTTTAACCTGACACTCATGCGCGTCGCCGCCTGTATGAGCTGGAACGCGATAATATTCTGGCCTTCTTCAATCTTTGAATCCGCACGATCCAGCAATGCAAGTGCTTCCTCCCACAGCTGTCTGTAATCTGCTGTACCGGCGTTTGTTATGTCAGATTCCTGCAACCGCAGCATACGACGGGTTTCTTCCAGCTGGATCTTAAGATTTCCGGATTCCTGGAACACATTCTTTCGCAGGCGATTGAACAATTGATTGGCGATCCTTTGACTCATGGCAATTTTTTGTTTGCATTCCATCAATGCGCCATTTTGATATGCAGTTTCCGCTTCCTGATATAAACGTCTTGCTTGCTGGAATAATTTATCTGCCTGCGACCTGCCGGACATGTAGAGACTTTCGGAAACTGACTCCAGATACATACGCAATGCATAGAGTTCATCAGATATCTGGTCATCCCCTGTCACATCAGCCCGTTCTACCTGATGGTACATGCGATAAAGCAATCTTTTTATTAACCGCAGACGTTTAATGGCGCTTTCCATATCTCCACGATCTGCCATATCCATGGCTTCTTCATAATATGCCTTTGCTTCAGCCACTTGGGATGCAAGATAAGGATGACCGTCATCCCTGAGCATTTCTTCCCCCTGATCGATCATTTGTTGAACCGAGATTTCCAGATCGAGCAACTCGTCTACCGCATCACTGTCTTTATGCCGTGTATAGTCGATACATTTCCTGCCGAAGAAATAACTGATCCGATAATACTGTTGTGCTTTCATCAGATTACCGCTTTTATAGCTGTCATAGGCACGACGTCGGAACCGCTTTGCCTGGTTCAGCAAATAATTTGCCTCATCATTATTTAACTGCAACACAGCTTTCTCAGCCCGACTGATCAAACCATTCAGTTGTTGTTTAAGGCTGACAATTGGCTTGTCCAATATGATGCGAGCTGCCTGATCGAGATACATCTTAGCTCTCACCATACTGATCCTTGCCAGTTTAAGACCCGACGGATCGGTATAAAAAAGCTGGGTGCGGGCCTGTTCAATCTCTGCTTCCGCCTGCTGTAGCAAACCAGTTGCCCGCTGGTCATTAAATTGCCGCACGAATTCTTCAATACGCTGGGAATAACGCTCCAGTTTGCGGAAATTGCTGTAGGTACGCCTTACGGTCTGCCCCTCGGCAATACCCGTGATAACCAACCAGAATATGAATGAAAGAAATAATGCTCTGCCCATGATTACCTCATGCTGCGCAAAAGATATAGTTCCAACAATCATGCCAATTGTAAGAATAAGTGTATTAATTATTGTTTTTTATGAAGATAATCTGGGGATTTCTGGATTCCGATGGGATCAGTTGATGTACCAGAACGTACAACGGGTGTACCTTCTGGTACACTTTTTACCAGATATTCTGGTGCTGCTGAGCTCGGGCTTCCATTATTGCGGGAAGCGTATGATAATAGATATCTGCCAGTTCGGTGACTTTAACTTCCAGCCAGTTATTGATCCGGAGTACATCACCGCCGGTGCTGCCCAGGAACTGAAACGGAATACGGTTATTGTTCAACAAAGATTCAAGTGGTATGCTGTTGCCAGGGGTCGCTGAAACAATAAAGCGCGACTGTGATTCACTGAATAAGAGGAAATCCGGTCTGAGTTCACTCGTGATTTTTACTTTCAAACCAACCGGTTCGTTACCAATCACACAGCACTCGGCCAGAGCAATTACCAGGCCGCCATCAGCGATATCATGGGCCGACCGGATCAATCCACTTCGAATGGCGTTTAATACTGTATTCTGTGTACGTTTTTCAATATCAAGATCCAGATTTGGGGGCAGGCCGGCTACTTTTCCGTGGATACATTTCAGGTATTCGCTGCCGCCGATTTCTGCCCCGGTTTCACCGACCAGATAAACAGGATCACCCGCTGACTGAAATCCGGAAGGTGTGATATGACGTGTTGAATCGATCACGCCGAGCATCCCGATTACGGGAGTCGGATAGACCTGAAGGGCTTCACTTTCATTATAGAAACTTACATTTCCGCCTGTCACCGGGGTTTCCAGTTTACGGCAGGCATCCCCCATCCCGGCAATTGCCTCGGAAAATTGCCAGTATACCTCAGGCTTATAAGGATTTCCAAAATTAAGACAGTTGGTTACTGCGACCGGTTTTGCGCCGGTACAGACGACATTTCGGGCTGATTCCGCAACAGCGATTGCCGCGCCGGTCCGCGGTGAAAGATAAACATATCTCGCGTTGCAATCGGTTTTTGTCGCAATCGCCTTATCCGCTCCCTTGATACGAATTACCGCTGCGTCACCGCCCGGTTCGATCACCGTATTGGTGCGAACCATGAAGTCATACTGCTCATAAACCCACTTTTTGCTGACTATATTAGGTGAGGAGAATACCTTTTTAAAGGCCGAGTCAAGATCAACCGGTCGTAACAGCTTTTCAATATCCAGCAGCTGAATTTCATCCTGATATGCCGGGCGTCGTATTTCACGCCGATATACGGGCGCGCCGTCACCGGCAGCAAGGTAATAGGAAGGTATATCGGCTTTTATTGTTTTTTGGTAGTATACTTTCAGATTTTTTCCGTCATTCACCTGTCCGATGCGTGAAAAATCCAGGTCCCATTTCTGGCACACCGTCTCAAATTCTAATTCCTTTCCGGGGCGGCAGATTACCAGCATACGTTCCTGCGATTCTGACAGCATCACTTCATAGGCGGTCATTTCGGTTTCACGCAGATGCAGCGCATCCAGATCAAGTGTGATTCCCAGTTCACTCTTGGCGCTGATTTCTGAACTTGAACTGGTCAGTCCGGCGGCGCCCATATCCTGAATGCCTTCAATAAGATCATTTTTGATAAGTTCCAGAGTCGCTTCAAGCAGCAATTTTTCGGTAAAGGGGTCGCCCACCTGAACCGAACTGCGCTTTTCTTCGGATTCTTCAGTAAGTTCCTCGCTTGCAAAGGTTGCACCGTGGATGCCATCCCTGCCTGTTGCGGATCCAATCGCATAAATAGCTGCACCCGGAGTTTTTGCTATTGCACGGGCAATCAGGTCTTTTTTAACAATCCCCACGGTCATTGCGTTCACCAGACAATTGTCTTCATAACATTTTTCAAAGTAGACCTCCCCTGCAACGGTTGGGATCCCCAGGCAATTTCCGTAATCTCCAATCCCCTTAACCACCCCAGCGAACAGATATTTGTTACGATGTTTGTCCAGTTCTCCAAAACGCAGGGAGTTTAAAGCTGCCACCGGTCGCGCCCCCATAGTAAAGATATCGCGCATGATACCACCGACCCCCGTTGCGGCACCCTGATAAGGTTCAACGGCGGAAGGATGGTTGTGGCTCTCGATTTTAAACGCCACCGCCAGATTATCACCGATATCGACCAACCCTGCATTCTCTTCTCCGGCACCTACCAGCAGATTAACACCTTCCCGTGGAAGTGTTTTGAGCTGCAACAAAGAATTTTTGTAACTGCAATGCTCGCTCCACATCACGGAAAAAATGCCGAGCTCGGTATACGTGGGAACACGTCCGAGAATATCCATGATCTTCTGGTATTCTTCTTCATTCAATCCGTGCTCAAGGGCGAGTTGCAGATCGACAAGCGGTTCGTTCAATTGGTTTTCCTCATTCAGCGGGATCCTTAGAAAACAGACTGTTTTCCATGTGACCGGAGCACAGGATCAATATTATAAATTCTTCCGATACTTTCGTGATGAGCGGTCGGCACCGGAGGGCACACGGAATCGCCGAAGCATATATAAATGCTTTTTTATATATAATTCCAGTTATCACGTTGATTCAGATATTTTGTACTAACCTTATGTTTTATTGTGCCTAACCTATTTATTCCGTTTTACGTGCTGATAATTTAAACAGGAAAAATCCAAGAGTGCAAAATACGACAAATGATACCAGTTCACCCGGGATACCGGTCAACCCAAATGAGACTCCCGCCGGTTGTTCACTGGCCACAAGCGCATACCCGGCAATGAGAACCCCCATTATACCTTCACCGGCGATCAACCCAGAGCCCATCAGAACACCGGTGTCGGTTTGTTTTTCAGCCACACCGGTAATCTCAGACTTGCGGCGTCTTTCTACGAGTGACTTGATCAGACCACCGGCAAATACCGGCGTCATGGTTGATAGGGGCAGATAAATACCAACGGCGAACGGCAGTGATGGAATAGACAGCAGTTCTGCCACGATAGCAAAACTGGCTCCGATCAAAACCAGGTTCCATGGCAGATTGGCCTGTAAGACGCCATCCACTACGGTTTTCATCAGGGTGGCCTGCGGGGCAGCGAGGTCACGGGTACCGAATCCGTATACTTCACCAAGTGTCACGACCGCCAGACCAATAAAAAAGGCGGAGGTAAAAGCCCCGAACAGTTCGCTTGCCTGCTGACGTTTCGGGGTTGCGCCCAGCAGATATCCGGATTTCAGATCCTGTGATATATCACCGGCAATGGATGCGGCCACAGCTACCACGGTTCCAATCGTCAGAACCGCTGCTTTACTGAGATCATCGGTCCATCCCAGAAGATAGAAGACGGCAGAGGTTCCCAGCAATGTAACAATCGCCATTCCGGAGGTCGGATTGGAGGAAACACCGATTAAACCAACAATGCGCGAAGATACCGTGACAAATATGAACGCGAAGAACACGATGGCCAGTGATCCGATTATCCGTACCATGATTCCCTGACCGACCCCGATTACGAAGGGGGAGAAAATCCCAACTACCAGAAATAATCCGACGATCGTAATAATGATTTTAAAGGAAAGATCGGAATCCGTACGTTGACGGGCAGCGATCTCCGCCATTGCTTTCGGGGACAATTCACGCAGGCCGATTTTAAGTGAATTGATCATAGTCGGCATTGATTTGATCACTGTTATTATCCCGCCCACAGCCACGGCACCCGCTCCGATATAACGCACATAACGGGTCCATATTTCGCCTGGCGACATTTGCGAAATCAGCTTTTCGGTCTCCGGGAAGAGCGGAATCTGCAGGGAGTCACCAAAGTGTGCAATTGCCGGGATCAATCCCAGCCAGGACAGCAAACCACCTGCAACCAGAATGGCCGAAATGCGAAACCCGAGGATATATCCGACACCCAGCAGGGCAGGTGTGGCTTCCAACCCTAACAGGCCTTTTTTCAAACCGGGAATATAAATGGCCACTTCTGACGGCCATAGTTTTACAAACGAGAGAACGGCCTTATACAACGCCCCCAGACCCAGGCCCTGGAAAACATATTTTGCTTTGCTGCCCCCTGTATCGGCAGCGATCAACACCTGGGCCGATGCCGTACCTTCCGGATACGGCAGTGATGCATGTTCCTTCACAATTAAAAATCGACGGAGTGGGATCATAAACACAATGCCGAGCATACCACCCAGCACACCCAGCAGCGCAATTTGCAGCAATGCCGGATCGAATCCCCAGAGGAAAAGCGCCGGTACCGTAAAGATAATCCCCGAAGCCAGTGAAGAGCTCGCCGATCCGGTTGTTTGGGCGATATTTGCCTCAAGTATCGATGATTTTCCCCATATACGATCCAGGGTTTTGAACAGGGCAACCGAGATTACCGCAAGTGGGATGGCTGTGCTGATCGTCAAGCCAACACGTAATCCCAGGTAGGCATTGGCACTTCCAAACAGAATGCCAAAGACAGCACCCATCAGCAATGCCCGGATACTGAAATCCCTTAATTCGGTCTTATCAGGTACATGTGGTTTAAATTCAGCCATTATATTTCCATCATCATTTTACTGACTTGCGATTTTTGAATTACCGGTCGGATTGGACTTCTGATAACCGTTTGATATCTCACATCGGACTGAAATCAGTAAAATAATATCAATGCTATCAGAAATTAATAAGGTGTGTATTTATTAATAAAGGTTAAAGTAATCAAGCAAAAATTCTGTTCAGGTAATATTTTTCTTTATTGAACAAAATGCATAAATTATGCGTTGTATGAAAATATACAGATTTTGCTATGAACACATATCCGGGTTGCGGCGTCCCGGATTTTTTTCAAATATCATTCAAATTCATTACCAGTTATTCACCCAATAATGTATCTATTCAATAGGCGAGGGGAAATAATATGCAATACCATCGTTGGATTGTATTATCATTGAGTGTGCTTATTGCCGGCTGTGCGGCCTACAAAGAGTTAAAACCAGAGCCGGAAATATCCTTTATCGAAAACGGTTACATCGAACTGCTGGATGATCAGGAAAAATTCGAACTCAGTGAGGGGAAGAAATACTTTATCCGTTTTCCGCAGCCCGTCCGTGAAAACACCTATCTCGTTTTAACATTTAATGACAAGACACCGCTCACCACGTATCTTACCCGTACCTTTGATGACGGAGAAGGTGCGATCATAAAGATATCCGACGAGAGCGAAGATCCTAAAACAACCAGTGTCTATTTGCTGGACAAAACCGTCCCGACGTTCTATTGGGTTATCGAGAATGTAACAACCGACTATGTTCTGGATATGACCTATCGTTATATCGCCGTATGGCGCTATAAATTCGAGAAGAAGCATGATGAGTTCAAGGATATTCTGACCCGCAATACCCAGCCACGTGAAATTTTGAATGCCATCGGAACAACTGTTAAACTGTCAGAGGTGGATTATAATGGCGAACGACTCGGGCTTGCTGAAAAATCAAAGAATCTGGAGCAGGTCAGCCAGCAATTGAGTGAAATTGAAGCGATTTTTCCTCCCGACATTCTTAATTCAACTGATGCCTCCTACCTGGATTACCTGACGCTTAAAAATGATATTGCCGCCGAAATGGCATTTCAGAAAGATTACCATCATCTCCTTGATATTTTAGCCGTACTCGGCAGTACACAACCCGATATTGAGAAATTTGTCGGTTTTGTTCCAGATTATAAAAAACTGTTGACCGAACCCACAAAGTATCCTGCCGGACTGAATCCGGCTGTCAAAGCTGATCTATCCCGTGTGCTGCCAAAAGTGGCGCCGTATTACGAACAACAGCTGCGTAAAAAAACCAATATTACTCCAATCGAAATAGAACTGCAGGCACTGCACGATTTATATACATCGGTGGGCCAGACGCCGGCACCGGATTTTCTGGAATTGGAATCTTTTATCAAAACATATAATCAGCGTACGAATGCTGTAACCGATATCCGGACACAGTTGAATAAATTAAATGCAGCTCTGACTACCAGTTCTGGCTGGCCATTGGCCACTTTTTACTCGGACAGACGCGCTGAAATTTCACAAATGCGCTATAAAATGCCCTCATCAGATATGCAGGCGTTCGGAAAATATAAGTCATACGCCTGCGCAGCACTTTTAACAAAAGCGATAAGCGGCCTTCAGAGGGAACTGCGCGATCTCGATGAACAAATGCAGCGGGCCGAAATGCTGGTACCTCAGATCAATATATTACGCAACCAGGGGAACTACAGTGAGATCCTGCGGTTATTGAAGCAGCATCAGGACCTGACATTTCTGCGCGCCCAGTATGCAGAACTTGATGAGCTATCATTAACACAACAACGTCAGGCAATATCCCGTGCTTTGCAGATACAGGATTTTAACGGTGCCGAAGAGGCCCTGCAACGTCTGAATCAGGATAAGAATTTTATCAATCCTGAAAATATATTACCCCGGAAAGAGAAACTGGTCAGGGCTTACGAGGACAGCATACAAACAACCGTTGAAACATTATCAATCAGCAACGCAAACGCCTTTATCGAGGCACAAAAACTTACCACCGAACAGGTTGATTCGTTATACAGCAGTCCCGCACTTTTTCCGCTGCATAACTTTACATTCAGCACCACACCGGGAGGGGTTCAGCAGAAAAACCAGACTCTGGGCAACCGGATGGATTTCCTGCGAAATGAAAAATTTCCCGAAACGGCTATCGAGGCGCTATACCGCTCATTCCTGGATGCCATGCACCTGCAGGGAGTTGAAAAAGCCCGGACAATCGTTGCGCACGGGCGATATTATCGGGGCAATTCCACAAAAATCAATAATCTGATTGCCGAGTGCGATCCAACCGCTTCAAAATGGATCACAGAACCAAAGCAATTTCGTAAAATCTATGCCCTGCCCATTTCCACCAATCTCGGTGGATCAAATACATATTTGGCAAAAATAAATCTGCGGATTCCATCCGATGCTAATTTTCCGGTGTACGATGTAAATATCAAATTACCGCAGGAGGTGGCACGGCATGCCGGTACCCGCCAATGGTATGAAACCATTACGTTCAACAAGAAAATTCTCAAAAATGAGGGGCGATTTACCATCACAGCGCCTGATCCAGAAAACGACTATATTGCACAGATAACACCGTTGCAGGTGAATAAGACAGGCGATAATGTGCTGGAAATCCGGTTCAATTATGACGCTTTTAAAGTGCTTGAGATCAGTATTATGGCACAAAAACCGATCATCAAAAAGAACTAAGGGGATCGATAATGAAGAAATATTTTCTCATCGGTGGAATCATAGTTGTTGTTGCCGCTGTTCTGCTCTTTTTTTTATGGAAAAAAGATCTGTCCGGCAAAATTGTAATCCCATTTATCGCCCATCAAAAACCCAGGATCGATCCCCATTTACCCGATTATAATGCATTGTCCGACAAACTGGATGAAGTTCTTTTTGATGGTCTGTTCAATGTATCGGCCAATCCAAGTGGTATCACCTATGATGACGGACTGGGTGAATTTATCGGAATAGACGCTACCAATGTCGTAACCATTCGATTAAACACCAAAAAAAGATGGCATAACAGTTATTTCGTGCAGGCAGACGAGGATGATATACGGACCGAAGAGCGCGAAGCCCAGTATTTCTCCGCTAAAGATCTGCGCTTCACCCTGCGCCGTATTGAGCAGCTGGGCAGTCTGTCACCGGATCATATTCTCGTGGGGCAGGCGCTGGAATCTTTTGATTTTGAGGGCCCCGATATCAATGAGGAGATCCGTTTTAAATTTTCCGGTGACCGTATCTGGCTGGAACCTGATATTAAGGAGGTCCTTTCGTTTAAAATCCTCCCCCATACCACAGATCTGAATAAAATACAGTTTGATATTGGCAGCGGACCTTTCCTGCTGGTGGACCAATCCACTTTCTATCGAAATCCTGCTGAAAAAGCACAGATTCCACTGCTGAGATTGCAGCCCTTTGTTGATAATAGTACTTTTACAACTGAACTCAGCAATAACAATATCAATGTTTTGCTGGATACACCTTTCGGCAGCCTGTCATCTATACTCGCCGATAAGGAGGATTACTTTTATAAATCCAATATCAGTACGACATTTTTTGCGGTGTTATTCAATACTGAACGCCTGAATCGTTCACAGCGTCAGGAATTACGAAAACTGATAAACCGTGAACAAATTATCAGACGTTTTTACAAGGTCGGAAGTGAGCAGCAAAGACATATATCAGATTACAAGGGAAATCAGGATAACTATAATGATTACCTGAATTTTAGCCTTTTTCCTTCATCCTCGTACTATGTTGAAGAGCAAATCGTTTTACCGCTGCGGGAGGAATTCAATCCCGATCTCTCAATTTTACCGGATAGTATTCGCATTAAAGCCTGTCTCAATTATGGTTTTCGTGAGGAATATCGCGAGCTGGTCGAGATCATTAATGATCCGGCCGTCTCCAGGGGGCGGCTGCGTGTATCCGCGGTACAGAACGAAGACATAAAGCGCGGCAATTATGATGCACTGCTTATAGCGGTATCGGGCTACAGCAGTAAATTTTTGTTTGATCTCTACGATATTTTCCTGCGAGAGCCTGACCTGGCACGCTATCGGATAAATCTTTCCGTTAATCCCGATGGCAGCATTTCACCGGCATCGTTCACCGCCGACAAAAACTTTTTCCGGCTGGATCCGGAAATTAACCTGAGTGAACGAGAAGATATCCTGCAACTGCTGGAATATATCTTTGCATTTATGGAAACCCGTGAGATTGGAGATAAGCAGGAATATGCCCGGCGGATAGATGCACTTGAACAGCAAATGGCGCTCGGCAGCTGGCTTTTCTCTCTGCCTTCCCTCGCTTATTTTACAACCCAGTTTGATTCGGAAACGATCGATCTTTACGGAGTTGCTTCTCAGCTATCGACCATTGAAAAATGGGCTGAAAAAAAGGAAGATTGAAAACATAAACATGGCTTTTCACACTGCCCGTATTGCTTTCTGGCCTGTATTGCTTTTCAGTTTTGGCCTGGTTGTCGCACATAGGGCTGCCCCGGAAGAAATCTGGCTCATTGAGCATCCGGCTAATCTTTATATCTACAACCGATATGAACAGCGGCTAAACGAAAGTGAAAAGGCGCACCTCCGATCAAACAGCCCCTGGCGCATCCTTGATCTGAATTTTGTCCTGAGCGACCAGTTCACCAGAACCGTAAAAGCCGAATTTGAACAAAACATCTACTTTCTGCAGACCGAAGAAAACGGTGATCTGATTAATCAGGCGGCTGCCGGACTGATCGAAAAAATCAATCCCAATACAATTTTAAGCGATACGATCAAGGCAACCACAGACGGCCTGATCTTCAGACAATTACCTGGCAATGTCGATTCACTTTCAAGCGGTACACTTTTACTAAGATTTTTTAAATATAAACAACGATTCTACGTTAAGCATATCGATACGCAGTTATACGGCTGGATATCTGAAAAGAATTCAGATAAATGGGAAATATTTCACCGGCCGTCAACAGCCGATGCATATGAACAATATCTTTATGACCGGATCGACCGGGTAGTGGCAGCTTATAATCTGCGTCTGCGCAAATTATTCGAGTATTTAAATCGAACTAATCAACAGCTAAAACCACCGCCGCAATGGATACGCACCAGGACTCCTGCATATGTGAGCTATACTTTTCAGATAGATAGCACCGGTCAGCCGTTCCGGAATTCACATGCGTATCTTCTGCGGGAATTATCGGATTTATTATACGGGACCGCATACAGTGTACGTAAGGTTAATGGGGAGCTGGTAATCAGTAAATCATTTTAAATCTTATGCGTCATAAAATCATAGAACATCTGTCCAGTATACTTTTTATCGGCCTGATATTTCTGCTAATTCAAGCTCTTTGGGGACCCGCAAAAAAAACCGTTTCATATCAGTATTTAAATGAAATTAAAGCGTTTATGCTTCTTGATTTTCTGGATTTAAGTAATCCGGAAGACAGGCTGCTGCTGCATGAAACGCTCAATTATTATTATCCCGGCGAACATCAAAGGCACGACAGTCTTATGACCGAAATAGCTGCCTATGTGAAAGAATTGATGCTGGCCGATACCGGACCTCACGGCGGGGCATCCGAATTGAATTTCGATAAACTCCTTTCCCTGTCTGAAATGCTGGTTAAATTCATCCTGATCTACGTTCTTGTCCTGTTACTTACTTCCTATGGTGTCGAGACCTTTGCGGTTTATCGTTTTATCCGTCTCCAGCAGCCAGGTTCACTATTCGAGAAACTCCGAACCACCTGGCAAAAGCTAAATCATGCGACCGGCCTGCGTGAGCGCAGCCGCTTTGCACTGATCATCCTGCGAAAAATATTAAGGGGTCTGATAAAAGGGATGGTTATGCTCATACTTTTCGCCCCTGCGTATGTGATTGCCTATTCCTTTAAAACCCGCTTTGATACCGATTCGGTCATTCTGATGGTACTTCTCGGTGTTATTTCCAACGGCCTGCTGATCACCTATACTCAAAAATACTTCACCTTTCTGGTAAGCGAAAGCCGAAAAGGCTATGTACAAACGGCAAGGGTGAAAAATCTGAAACATGACTACCGTTTTTCAGCAGAAAAAGGGATCAGATTGTCCACAATTTTTAAAATCAGGAAAACCTTTCCCGGCCATGTTTTCGGACATATCTATCAAAATGTACGTTTTCAATATCTGCACACGCTTAAGGAACAGGCTTCGTTCCTGATCACCGGTTTGATAATTATCGAGATGGCCCTGAATATTCAGGGGCACCTCTGTTATGAATTGATGCAAAATATCTTATATAAAAATCTGGCGATTGTACTGCTGATCGTATTCGGTATTTTCGTGGTCGTAAAACTGACTGAAATGACTATTGATTACCTGGTATTTTCGCAACAACAAAAAATTGACAATAAGCCATGAAATCCTATCAGATTACCGAAAGCATCGAAAAGGCGGTGCGTGATTTTATTGTATGCAGGGATTGGCTCTGGTTCACAATCTGGCTGTTAGGTATTCTGATAATCTGGATCTGGAATCTGATATTTTTAAATGCTCCGGCCCTTCGTCAGATTGAGAACGGTTTTATCAATACCATCGTGATTGCAATCATGGTAATCGTTTTTGCCGCCGGATTGAGCTGGGGTACGACCTTGCTCGATGATTTTCTGCATCGCCGGTTCGCCCGGCTGCAGATCGGACTCACATTCTTAATCAATCTGATCAGATCTGTTCCACAGATCGTGGGCACCCTGCTCGGATACGTTCTGCTTACTATTTTGATGCAGAACAGGATAGTAACTTCGGAGGCCGCCATTTTAATCAGTATGGCATTGGTCATCGCCTTTTTTCTTTTTCTTGAGATTTTCGATCTTTTGCGCGAACGCATCACCCATTTCAGACGATTGGATTTCTATGATGCCATGCTGGTTTGTGGTATTTCTGAGCAGTATATCATTAATCGGGAAATAATTCTGCGCAGCAGCCCGATGCACATTATTAACAAATTGATCGGTATTTTTGGCGCTGCAATATTTCTTCTGTGCAGCGTGGATTTTATTATATCCGTCGGTCTTTCGACACAAATCAGCCCCGTGGATTTACCGGTAACGCTGGGCAGTCTCCTGGCCAAAATTGACAGCAAACAGGATATTCTTGCCATCGGTCATGCGCTCACACACTGGAATTATTTCCCGAACTTACCTTTCGAGCATCTGCAGGGTATCACAGTGGCCATTCTGATTGTCTTTACCCTGCTTTGTATTTATCAAATCGCTAATGGTTATGGCAGGAGACACCATCTGTGATATACGATATACAGATTAAAACCGATCAGCGTACGCTGGTTGATATTGAAGATTTCGAATTAAATCCCGGTAAATTAACTCTCCTGCTCGGTGAATCAGGCATTGGGAAGACATTGATCTCCCGTGCTATCTTTGGCCTTCTGCCTGATGCAGAAATGAGCATTACCATTAATAAACGATCCTATGCGGAATATCTCGCAAGTGATGAATGCCATGAAATCCAGTCCCGCGGTTTTTTCGTATTTCAGGAGCCCTCATCACATCTTAATCCCCTTATGACCCTCTCGGAACAGTTGAACGAAGGGGTCATCGAGGATGCTTCTTCAAACCGAAAAATACTGAAAGATTTGTTCCCCGCACTTAGCGAGAGCGATCTCTATCACCTGCTTGGAATTTATCCCAAGCCATACCGACCCAGTGGTGGCGAAAAGCAGCGTATACTCATTGCAATGGCATTCAAGAAAATGGCACTCCTCCGTGGTTCCGACGCAGTCTTTATTTTTGATGAGCCGACAGGAAATCTGGATAATGTTTACCGCAATATTTTTCTCAGAATGTTAATCGCGGCATATAAGTCCGTACCTCTGACAACCTTATTGATTACACATGACTATTCTATGATCAGTGAGCTTCTTGCGACACCCTCCGGTGCTATGAAGCAAATCGAATTTAAAGAATTGCGTATTTCAGATAATCATCAGAAACAGGTTGCCTTCTCAACCGAATCCTATCTGAATTGGCTGAAATCTCTGAATCCGGCCTCCCCGTCAATCCAGTCCAGCCGGGAGCCTGTACTGATGCTGCAGCCTGAGATCGAGGTGTTCAATCGTAAACTCATTATTTCGTCGGATATAAAAGGAAGGGATGTCTCCCCGTTGGAGATATTTGCCGGAGACGCAGTTTATCTTAAGGCGGCCAGCGGGGTTGGAAAAACCACGGTCGCAAAAATTATCATGGGTTTGCAGCCGGCAGAACGGTTTTCAATGATACTCGATAACCGCACACACGATGAATCAACACCTGGATCGGTATGGAGAAGGAATATATGGGCAAAAAGAATGTCAATGGTCTTTCAACATGCCGATGAAGCACTGAATCTGAATGGCAAGGTTAAAGATATCTTCAGGGGATTACCCTTATCACAGCGCTCCGATCCTGATTTTCTTAAAAGAACACTGGCGACTGTTTTTGACCGGCATATCGCCGCGACTTTTTTAGAAATGCCGGTAGCATTTTTAAGCGGTGGGCAGAAGCAGCGATTGAACTTAATCCGGGCTTTAATCTTGGAACCGGATATCCTAATCCTCGACGAACCATTCAACGGGCTTGATTTTAATACCATGCAGCGGATTTTGAACCTGCTTCAGGAGCTGCAAAAAAAAGGGAAGTCATTCCTGATCATATCCCATAATGAAGAGATCATCGACCGGTTTGTCTCCTCCGAACGCATCTATTACCTGCATCGGCAAACAGATATAAAGGGGGAAACCTAATGCAGAGGATAATCGGCGAGTTTATTGTATACCGCACCTGAGGGCTGCAAAGTGCTGCGGATCAATGATATACGATCCACGTGAAAGATTCTTCCGGGAAAGGCGTTTTGATCAATATAATTGAAAAGTGATTTAAAATCTCCCGCGTATTTAATTCTTCCCAATGTCAGATGCGGAGAAAACCGGCGTTTTTCCTTTTCAAAACCGAGAAGAGTCAATTGATCATCCAGCCAATTATGTAATTTAAAAAGTGAATGCGCCGGGTCGTGCTCAAGGCCCAGCCAGATCACCCGTGGCTGCCGGCGGTTCGGGAAACACCCGGCGCCGCTAATACTTAGTGTAAAAGGTTCCGCCACGCTGGATATATTGGCCAGGCTTTTTCGGACATCCTCAACCCGCGATGCAGTTATTTCGCCTAAAAACTTCAGCGTAATATGCACTCCTGACGGTCTGACCCAGCGGATTCCTGATGTTTGTTCATTCAGTTTTTGCGTATATGCAGCTATTTCTTTTAATAGATCCGCCGGCAATTCAACGGCGATGAAACATCTGATCAGGTCTTCAGACATAACTACATCGATTTAACCTCTGTGGATACAAGACAAAACATGCTGGAATCGATTAATAAGTAATTTACAGATTTCAAAGCCCTGAAAATTTCCAATATTTTATTTGCAACTTGATTAATTATCATAAACCGGAAATCCTAAGGGCGCATTAATCGGTGATTTTAGAAACCGTATTATTTTATCAATACGTATGGTTGCCGACTTAAGCTACTGAATGAAAACTATGTGCTGCCAAAACCCGTCAACTGCCGACTGTAAGATCCGGATTTCATTCATTCCGTGAGGATGCCGACAATCTCGTCCACCTGCGTAAAATCACGCACCACATGATCGGGAGACGCCGCGGATAATTCCTCATAACCCGTCCAGCCTGTCGAAACTGCCAGAACATGTATTTCGTTATTCCGGGCGCATCGTATATCAAACAGACTGTCACCGATGATCCACACATTCTTTTTTTCAAATGAACAATGATAGAATAATTCTGCCCGTGAAATTGCCAGAGGTGGCAGATCGTCACGATTTTTTGAATCATCGCCGTACCCGCCGACATAGAAGAAGTCAGCCAGGTCCGCTTTATTTAATTTTATTCGGGCGCCCTTTTCAATATTACCCGTTACCAAACCAAGATACACATCCTCCATTCGGTTCAATTTATCCAGCAGTGATTTTACACCCGGGAAGACAAGCGGCAGACGACCATTTTGTAATACGTATTCAAGTTCCACAGCAAAATCCCGCAGTATCGCATGAATCTGATTTTCACCTGCGGGGCGATCATCATAGGTTAGTAAATGCTCCACAATCTCCCAATCGGTTCTACCGGAAAAATTATAACCGGAATCATAGTTGAAATCCGGATAACGACGTCGCAGTACGGTACTCATCGCCTGCCGTGGAATACCATGTGTAGACAGCAGCGTGCCGTCGATGTCAAAAAGTAGCAACCTGGACTGGTTTCTGTGCATGTCAATACCCCAACTGACGGAGTTTTGAATCGCTTTTGCGCCAGTCTTTACTGACTTTTACATGTAACTCTAAAAAAACGGGACGATTCAGAAAATTCTCAATTGCTCTACGCGCCCTGGTCCCGATATCCTTCAATGCCTTACCCTGACGACCGATCAGTATTCCCTTTTGAGAATCCCGTTCGGTATAGATTACGGCACTGATATAATCCTTTCTGCCTTCCCGTTCAAGGAATTCGGCTATCTGGACCTCAGTCGAATAGGGGATTTCCTCTTTATAATAATAAAAGATCTGTTCTCTGATCAATTCAGCCACAAAAAATCTTTCAGGGTATTCACTAAGCGTCTCATGATCATAGAAAGGGTGATGAATGGGCAGGACGTTTTTCAATTCACTTACGAGATCTTTCAGACCATCCTTTTTTTTTGCGCTGATCGGCACGATACTCTTAAACGGATAGGCCGCATCCAGTGCTTCGATGACCGGAAGAAGACTTCTCTTGACCACGAGATCAATCTTATTGATTACCAGAATAACCGGCTTATGCATGGTATTGTATTTCTTAATGGACTGAATTTCTCTGTCAAAATCAACTTTGCCGTTCGCACCGAATATAGTATTATCTACCATGAACAGAAGGGCATCCGCGTCTACAATCGAACTCTGGATTTGACGTATCATGGCTTTGTGCAGGTGATATTTTGGTTCTATTATTCCGGGTGTATCAAGAAAGATAATCTGAGCCTCCTGATCACTGAGAATACCCATGATGCTGCGCCGTGTAGTTTGAGGCTTGGGAGAAGTGATCGAAAGTTTGTGGTTCAGTAAATGATTCATCAGCGTGGATTTACCCACATTCGGGCGACCGGTTATAGCAATATATCCAGCACGATAATCCATAATCTATACCAATTTAACCAGTTTGGCCAATGTATCCAGGATTTCTTGCAGTTTTGGATGGCGGGTGCAGAGGGCCAGATTTTGGCACTCCCTTTCAAAAAGAATACCGTTTTGTCCTCCATAGATATACACAAAGGGAGTCAGATCAGATATCAGTTGCTGAATCGATTTATTCTGAATATTCAATTTGTGATTTTTCAGAATGCCGTACTCTGAATTTTTCAAAGACATCGGCTCAAAATCTTCAACTGATTTCTCACCCCGTTCGCGTAACCAACTAAGGGATGAAATCGTAAATTTGTTTTTCATCGGAGTCCCGATACTGATGTCCAGATAATTGATACGTCTTTTTCTGGCCTTTTCAGAGCTGAAGTTTATCGTAATATCCATATTTTTATATTTGCCATGAAAGATTGGCCGACCCAGAAAACCTTTACGCAGAACTTTTCCTCCAATGTTATCGGTCAAGTCATGCAGATTTTTCTGGATCGAAAGCCAGTATAGTTTACGCAACGCATTAATGGCAACAAAAATAATGATCAGCGTGACCAAAACATATATGAGATACTGCAATTAATGTCCCCTGCCTAAGAAAAATATAAGGGTGCCGGTGGAAAACAGGTGATAAAGATCAGGTAGGACAGCCATCCCAGCCCCTGTCTGGAGCTATCCAGTCCGACCCGGTCATTCATTGTCGGCGGATGCTTCAGGCGAATAACAAATAAAAGCAGTATGGTCCAGAGCAGCCAGTTAGTTGAATAGAAATTCAATCCGGCAAGCGCAATAAACGCGCCAATGGCTACAAATCGTGCCCGTTTTCCGAGTAATGCATAGCTGATATGGCCGCCATCCAGTTGTCCAATCGGCATGAGATTTAAGGCCGTAACAAAAAATCCGATCCAGCCTGAAAAAATCAGCGGATAGTGGTATATTTCGTACATCGGCAGATGGGTTGCCCCCATGGAGCTGCGCATGAATTGAAACAGGATGGAATTACCGACTGTCAGCGCACCTTCACCGCTTGCTGACCACGGATGGATTTGTGAAATATATGCACGAACACCCTCCAGGTCAGGAAGACGCGCAAAACCGATCCAAAGTACGATAAGGCTTACCATAAAGCCTGCCAGGGGGCCTGCTATTCCTACATCAAATAATGCCCGTTTATCGGGGATGGGAGATTTCATCTTGATAAAAGCACCCAGAGTTCCGATCGGGCTGAAGATCGGCAGGGGAAGAAAATATGGCAGTGTGGCATATATTTTATGCTTGAACGCATATATGTAATGTCCCATCTCATGTGCTGTCAGGATCAGCAGCAAACTTACGGCGTACTGAATGCTGTAGTTCAGATCCATGCCATATAACCAGGCTGCGGTAAAGCCGGTTGTAAAAAAAGTACTAACAAACAATATCAGATTCAGGAATTTATTCTCACGCCGTACGCGTGAATAATCGGCGATTACCCGAAGAAGATATTCCCGGTTGGTAAATTGTAATTGAGCATAAATGCCGTTTGCCAGCAATGCCCTGATGATAGATTCGATCTCCTCACGGGTAATCCGGTCCGTATCCTGACGAAAGATGACAGTACCATAAATCTTGCTCAAATGATCCAGTTCCATACGATCGCCGATGATATGTTTGGTCTCGGTAATCAATTCATTTATTTTCAATATCCATCCTTATCTTTTTCCCCTGAGAAGGGATAAACATGCTAATAACGGTATAATATTTCCGTTCTGATTAATTTTCGATTTCGCCGGTCATCGGGACAAAGCGAACCGGGAGAAGCTTTCTTTGGGTTACACCTGCTTCATTTTTTTGGATCAGGACAAGATCCTGTGAATAATCCCCCAGAGGTAAGATCAGTCTTCCGCCGACTTTCAATTGATCGACCAGAGGTTGTGGTATACGCGTCGGAGCTGCCGTAATGATGATCTTGTCAAAAGGTGCATGTTCCGGCCATCCTTTATAACCGTCCCCACTTTTTACCATAATATTGGCATACCCGAGTTTTTTGAGTGTGGCTTCTGCCCTTTTGGCCAGGACATCGACAATCTCAATCGTAAAAATCGAATCGGCAATCTCAGCAAGAACAGCAGCCTGGTAGCCCGATCCAGTTCCGATCTCCAACACTTTATCCGTCGGCTTAAGTTCAAGCTGTTCGGTCATGTATGCGACAATATAGGGCTGAGAGATGGTTTGATCTTCGCCAATAGGCAATGGTTCATCTGCATAGGCGTATTTACGCAGATGTTCCGGCACAAACTCATGGCGGGGAACATTGCGCATGGCGTTCAGGACATTGTCATCATTCACATCGCGCCGCTCAATCTGATCTTTGACCATAGCGAAACGCATTTTTTCATACATTTTCTCTATATCTTCCTGATTTAATTTTTGTTGTCCACAGGACAAAATCATACATACCAGCGATATAAGGAAATAATGCATTTAATACCTCAATGTTTTAGAAGACAATCAAGATGATTTAATACGCACCTTGACAGGGCGTTCAAATCATATCCGCCTTCCAGAACGGACAATATTTTTCCTTCACAATGTCGCCAGGCATAGTGAGAGATTATTTCCGTCATTTTCCAGAATCCGCTGTCGGTCACTTGCATTCCCCCCAGCGGATCATCACGATGGGCATCATATCCATTCGATATGATTATCAGATCGGGCTGAAACACCTGTTCGATTGACTGTAAATCTTCTTCCATACTTGATATGTAGACAGAATCATCACTACCGGCATTCAGAGGACGGTTAAGTGTGAATCCTTCACCTGCACCTATTCCCCGCTCTGTATGTCTTCCGGTTCCGGGGAAAAATGGATACCGATGCAGGCTGTAATAGAAGACTGTCTGGTCATGTTCAAAAGAGTGCTGAGTACCATTCCCGTGATGTACATCCCAGTCGACGATAAGCACCTTTTTAGCAAGACCTGTTTGTTGTGCGTACCGGGCAGCAACAGCCACATTATTAAATATACAAAAACCTCTTGCGTGATCGGCTTCGGCATGATGACCAGGTGGTCGGACGGCGCAGAAAATCCGGTTAAATTTTCCTTCCGCCAGCAAGTCAACACCTTTGATGGCAGCACCGCATGCATGGTAGGCCGCTTCGAGTGACTGCTCTCCTACCACCGTATCGCCCATATCCAACACCCGCCTGCCGCTGCTGATGGCTTCGGTTACCAGCGCGATATAATCGCCGGTATGGATGGCAGCTATCTGCTCAGCCGTGGCTTTCACCGGTGCCGCATATTCGATCTTGTTTTTAATGTGACTCTGCTCAAGTGTTTCCGAAATGGCACGCAAGCGGTCGGCCCGTTCGGGATGCCATGGCCCTGTATCGTGCATTAAATAAACGGGATGGGAAATATATGCCAGATTTGCCATTATAATTACTGTTTTTTAAAGTAAAGATTAAATGTCGTCCCCTGTCCTTTTTTCGAAACCACCTCGACCCGCCCGTTATGTTCGTCGATGACTTTTTTCACGATCGCCAGTCCCAAACCCGTGCCGCCTTCTTTACCACTGGTTACGAACGAGTCAAATAGCCGGTCTTTGATTTCTTCCGGAATACCGGGACCTGTGTCCTTAAGACGAAAAACTACCTCCCCGTTTTCCTCATCGGCAATCAGCGCGAATTTTCCTGTTTTTCCCATGGCCTCAAGCGCGTTTTTCATGATATTCATAAATACCCGGTTGATCTTTTCCGGATCGATATATATCATACTTGAGGTATTAATTTGTGATTCAAATTCAAATCCCTTCCGTCTTATATCATCCCCGAAGAAACGGGCAAAGTCATTAACCAATTTGTCGACCGCACATTTGCGCGGCAGAATTGTCGTTTTCCCCTTGGCAAAATCCAGAACATCGGTAGTCATATTGGTCAGAATTTTAATCTGCTCATTGATAATGTCGGCATATTCCTGTCTGGTTTCAGATTTATCTTCTTCCAGCATAAGATCGACAAATCCGTAAATATTGTTCATCGGTGTGCGCAGATCATGTACAAGAGTACTCATCATATTGCCGATAGTTGCCAAGCGATCGGCTTTCATTTTTTCTTCCTTTAGACGGAATGTTTCTATACCACGGGCGATCTGGCTTGCAACCGATTGGATTATTTTGTAATCATTCTCTGAAAAATACGGGCTCTCACCCTGCTTGTTGATCAGTTCGATGACGCCCAAGGTATCTGCTTCCGTACTCATGGGCGCGCACAGGATATGTTTTGGTTGAATACCGAAGGATGTGCTCATTGAGTGATCCAGAGATTTATCTTCGTCAGCTGCGTTTGTGACATATATTTTGCCGCTATTCAGGACTCTTCCGATGACACCGCTATCGTGCGGGAATTTTGCTTTCATAAATCTTGATCGATCGAGATTTACTCCGTATCGTTTAGTGAATTCATTGGATTCTTTTTCACGCAGGAGCATTACAGCATATTCGGCTGAAAGGGTTTTTGTCAGCAGCTCGAGCAGTTTCTGAAGCAGATCATCAAGCCTGGTCATGGCACTCAGTTCTTTTTCAAGCGTAAACATCAGATTAAGCTCGTTGAGCCGATCCTCAAGAATGCTGTACAGGCGGGAATTGGCCAGCGATATGGCAATTGGTGAACTCAGACTGGTCAGCAGATCTTCATCTTCATCGGTAAAATGTCCATCAATTTTATTCAGGATTTGAATAACAGCTATGATTTTACCTTTCTGCCGCTCATCTTTAACCGGTTCGCGAATTGGCATGCAAAGTATAGAACGGGTGACATAGCCCGTTTTTTTGTCGGTCGAAGGATCGAATCGTTTGTCACGGTATGCATCTTTGATATTTATCGTCTCACCGCTCTTGGCCACATAGCCGCTTATCCCGACGCCGATTTTAAGCCGAATTTCCTTTATTTCCGCCTTCTGCGCAATCTTGGACCAGATTTCACCTTTTTCTTCGTCCACAATATACAGTGTACCACGTTCAGCACCAATCAGGCTGGTGACTTCTTCCATGATCAGGATTAACAATTTATCGCGGTTCAGGACTGAACTCAGGGCTTTTCCAATTTGCTGGATTGAACGCATTTCCAGTTGTTTGCGCTCGAGCTGTTTTTGCAATTCAGTTAACTTGCTCCCCACATTACATCCTTTCTGATTGTTCTTTCCTGCGCATATTGGTAACCCTCAGATGTGCCAGTCGGGTTGGTTCGGGAATACGATACCGGCCGGTACAACTCAAGACCAGATTTACACTCTGCGCCAGATTGGTTAAATGACCGATAGAGATAAAAACCGGTTTGGTATTATCTTTTGTACGCACCGCACACCCGACGGTTTTTTGCTTATAAATAATATCACTTATTGAGCCCTTAAATGCAAGTGGTTCCTGATACTCACCGACCAGAATTTTTTTTGCGCACCCAATCGTGGGCTTACCGATAACAACGCCGATATGGGAGGCAATGCCCAGTCCCCGGGGATGCGCCAGGCCATGTCCGTCAAAAACGTATACATCAATCGGATCCTGGTACATTCCGATCAGATCCAAAAGCGCAGGGGCTTCCCGAAAACTTAAATAACCGGGTATATATGGGAATGTTATATCTTTAGAAATTATTGTTTCATTGATTGGTCTTAGAGATGGAAATTCGAGAACCACCATCCCGGCGATCAGCTTATTCTGAGATTTAAGATAGGCGATATCGAAGCCGGCAATTGTTTTAATATTTGCTGGCAGCTCTGAATGTTTTACCTGTTTTGCAAGTTCGAATTGAATTTCACGCGCATTTTTTGTTGACAGCGGTGACACATTTGTCATTATCAGCTTTCCGTCATGGAAGCGACCGCTCTCTCCACCGAGTCATAAGTTTCAAATATACGCATCAACTGTGTAATCATCAGCAGACTCTCTACCTTTTCAGTCACATTGGCCAGTTTCAGCTGTCCGTCGGCATTTTTCAGGGTGGTCATGACCGCCATTAATACTCCGAGTCCGGAACTGTTAATCCACTTCACGCCACTGAGATCGATGACCACTTTTTTAATGCCATCACCTAACAGACTGCGGATATGATCATGGAGTTCGGTCGTTTCCGGACCACCCATCATTTTGCCACTAAGCGCAAGGATCGCAACCTGATTTTCAATTTTCTCTTTAATTTTCATCTACACCTCCAGTATATGAATGTTCAATCGGCAGGTCATCCGTTAAAGTAGTTAAAATATAAAAAAATAGGGTATTAAATCAATATCTAACTTGAAATATATCGGAAAGACCCGATGTGAAATTATCAATTCCAGATTTCAAATATAAATCGTTTGTAAATTTCAAGCACCTGTTTCAATCAATTATTGATTTATATCCTGCTTCTGGTTAAAATCGTGATCAATCTTAAGGACGGTACTGTTCCCCATCCTGAAATGAATTCAGACCTTTTATGTGGCCGTTGTATGTTATTTTATATTTTAAATTATTGGGAGCCTGGATTTTAGGATTTGGAATCCTTGGTGCAGGGGATGATTCAAATCGGCTAATTTATTTTATCCAAAAAGGTATAGATCCAGTAATTGCGCATGACCTTACGGACATAGTTCCTCGTTTGGGAAAATTCAATATTTTCAACAAACAGGTCGATCTCATCATCCGGTGTGATATTCTGCCAGCGGTTTACCCGGTGCGGCCCCGCGTTATAGGCTGCCAGTGCATATTCAACACGGTTGTCAAACTGGTCCAGCAGCTTTTTAAAATAGTATGTTCCAAGATTTATATTCAATTCAGCATCGAACAGCATTTTTATCGAAGTCAGATTTAAATTTATTTCATCAGCGACAGCATTCGCAGTCGGCGGGATCAGTTGCATTAATCCGTAAGCATTCGCCCATGAATGTGCATGCCGATCATATCCGCTTTCCGCCCTGATAATTGCCAGAATCATATTCTTGTCCAGAAACCGCAACTTACAATACCTGTCTATAATATTGTCATAATAGAGGGGGTAAGACTCCTTTAAAAGAAATGGTTTTTCTTCATTCGGCAGATCGGCAAAATATTTACCATTTATGTAGTCATACACCCGATACGCTCTGTGATATGCTTCGAGGCGTTTGTATACCTCTGCCAGTGCAATCCATTCTCCCAGAGTTGTTGCCCGGTATTTTTTTTCCTCCAATTCTTCATGCGCATATGAATCCCCCAGCAGATCCTGGATTATGAACAACCGGGCAAAATTATCCATGACGTTCGCCAGAGATTGCGAATACTGACGAAGTGGATTCTCTTTGTGCCTCAGTTTACCATGCGAAGCGACAATCTGATCGATTGAGCTGTTCACTTGCAGATAGCTTTTAATTGCATAATAGCCCTCAAACAGGTTTTGACTTAATGTGAGATATATTTTTTCCGCCTCAGCCTGGCGGTTAATTCTGTTATAGACTTTCGCCAACCAGTAGGAAGCTCTTTCTCTGTGAAAATTATCCCGCCGACTATTTATAATTGAGCGAAAAACGTCTTCCGCCCGGGCATATGCTTCCAACCGGTAATACGATAATCCCATTCTGAATTTTGCTTCCTGCCAGTATCGGCTGCCGGACCAATGTTCAGTGATTCTTTGATATTGAGCCAAAGCGGATGATACCTCACCAAGTTCTTCGAACAACCATGCGGCTTTCCATGCTGCGTCCACAGCTACGCGGCGTCGGGGATATTTATCCGAGTACTCAAGATAGGCATTTGCCGCTCCCTTTTTATCATCCAGGCTAAGCAGCGTGCGGGCGATCATCAAACGCAGATGCGACTCGAGCATCGGATTACCAAGTGACGCCAGCATGTTCTTAAATCCATACAGGGCTTTCTGAAAATCTCCACGGGCAAAATATACTTTCAAGAGATAGAACCGGGCACGCTCTTTTTCACCTTTATCATTTGAACCCTTAATGTAATTCTCGATATTTTCGGTCAGTTCGGTGAAATGTCTGTGCTCAAGAAATACGTCGGCGATCACAAAAAAGTATTTGTCGCGCAGGGGTTCATTTGAATAAAAATAACCGGCAATCTTACGCGCTTCGTCACTTCCGGGATACTTTTTAATGATCTGATACATCCGGTCAACCGATTCAAATTCCTGCCCGGTGTTCATTTTACAGTAGGCGACCTGCGCTTCCAGATATGATCTCAGATCCTTGTACTTTTTATTCCGCGAAAGCTGAGTGTAGTGCATTTCTGCTGAACGATAATTCCTGATACTGAATTCATAATCTGCCAGTTTCAGCCGCAGGGAATCTGCCAGATAGTGGTGTTGATATTTTTCCAGGAAGGCATAGGCGACATCACGGATCATAGCTGTCTTATTCTGCCCCAGAAGCGAACGGAAATAAAAATATTCCAGATATTCCGGCATTTCATTCTGTTGCTGGCGCAGTTTTTTAAAAATTATTTCTGATTTTTGATACGCTTCACCATACAGATAGCACATCGCGATCTTAAAATTGAGTACGAAATCCTCCCGGAAAAAACGATCCGTGTTGGCTAGTTGCTGGTAATAGTACAAGGCTTCATCATATACACACTGGTTATACAGACTATCTGCCTTTTGAAAGATACCATTGGCTGAAAGACTGTTAAACAACAGTACCAGTGAGATAACCACAAAATTTGATACTCTGATTAATTGATACATATCAGCAACCAGGATTTCGATACAGTATACATTTTTTTTCTGCTCACTTTTCCAGCTTACTGCACAGATCGGCATCATTCGATATCGGATGCGGCCGGTGTCCTACCTACTTTATAATGGCAAATTTCCCCCGATGTTCCTGTTCTGCACTCTTCACCAGGTAAATATATATTCCCGAGGCCACAGGTTCGCCATTTCTGTTTTGCAAATTCCAGATCCGGTTTGGTGAAGCGCTTTCTTCAATATGGGCCACTTCAAGTCCAGCCGCGTTATATATGTAAATATGGCCATCTTCCGGAATGTTGCGGAACAATACTTCCCGTTCACCATCCATGACACGCACCGGATTTGGGCCCATGGTAATATCTGTAGTGGCGGTGGACGAAATATCGAGTCCGAAATCCCGTGCATAATATTGTGCATTCACAAGTTGTACAATAACCGTATCCTCAATCATATTGCTGGATGCAAACGATTCCCCCAGGTGATAAAAGGGGGTGGCTTCCTGATTGCTGAGCAAGCTGAATCCACCTTCACTGAACGTTGATGCACTTACCGTCAGATTCAAATCGGAACCGCGTAAACCAATCAACCGGATATAACGGTTTGCCAATTCAGTTATGTTGAGCGACTCCGGGATCTGATCCGGGAAAATGTAGGTATCTGACCTTGCGATACGGATTTTGGGGAAATATGCCGCGTCTGGGAAGTACATTTGCGGGATAGTGCGGTCACCCGTAAAATGAAGCCATTTACCGTATTCCTGCAGCGATGCCAGCCAGCTGCTGTTATAGGGAGCCCTAGCCAGCACGTCGCGCAATCCATCGAGAACCAGTGCATTCATGCTTAATGGCCGGCCGAGAAGACTTTCCCATATATTACGTACGATATCCGCGCCATATATCTGATCCAGCATGATAACATATAAGGCATTACCATAAGAATATGCACCGGCGTAATAGTCAAATTCCGTATTCGACATATAAAAGAAAAGTATATCCATGTATTGAAAATAATCGTTTATCTCTGGATAAATTTTTTCTTCCATCCAGGTTGAGGTCATTTCATAAAAAAAGAAATCATTCTGGCGGACATTATAGCCGAGCTGGAGAATATGGTGGAACTCATGAGCAGCGGTAACTTTCAGGGCCTCCAGACCGGTTGTGAAAAAATCGCTGAAATCATTGTCAATCTGCATATAACTTATATATTTTACATTACCGTCAATTGTGACCGTTCGCTCCGGTACCGGTTCCCCATAAACTGGTAAATCGGTAAAATATACATGATGCAGATCGATCGGCAGACCATCGGGACCGACAGGGAGAGCATATCCCAACTGGCTGACCTCGATATCCCACACCCGGTCAAAGATCACGGCCGCCGAGTCGATGAAATCCGGAATACCATTACCACTGACGTCAGTCTGCGGTACCATATTGTCTCCCTGATTGTCCCAGTGCAGCATAAAATGCCCGGAAGGTGTAATCAGCTTTTCAGATCTGGCCGTATCCTGTTTCACATCGGCAAGCCAGAGATGTTGCTCCTGCTGACTGAGTTCATCCCAGAGCCGGATGACATCCATCTGATACCGGATGCCACATTTCGTGTCACCCTGATATGCTTCCATACCGGCACGGGCCGCGATATAATTGCGGATCGCAGTCAGGTCGGCGTCGGCTGTATAAAGTTGCCCGCCGAAAATCAATGTCAACAGAACGCTAAAATGTGCTTTCATTTTTTCCTGAAAGAAATGGATATCGGAACCCCTTGAAAATCAAAATTTTCACGTAGTTTATTTTCCAGAAATCTTTTATAATGATCGGCTATCAATTCCGGAAAATTACAATAAAATACGAATAATGGCGGATTGTTTTTTACCTGGGACATATAGTTGATCTTTATTTCGCGACCTCCCACCGCAGGTGGAGTGGTTGTTTTCAAAATCGGCTCAAAATATGCATTGAGCTCAGAGGTTGAAATACGTCGCTGCCGTGCTTCGTATACCTTTAGCACCAGATCCAGACTTTTGTACAGGCGCTGCCGGTTGAGCACCGATGTAAATATGATGGGAATAAAACGCAAGTTACCCAATTTATGGCTGACATCCTTTTTAAGTTCCTGCATAGTGCGATGGTCTTTTTCGACCAGATCCCATTTGTTAAAAACACAGATCAATCCTTTCCGTTCCTCAACTACCTGCATCATGACCTGAACATCCTGTTTGGTCAGACCGGTGACCGTATCGATCATATACAGCACTATATCGGCCCGGCGGATGCTCTTATACGTCCTCAGATTGCTGTAAAACAGAACATTTTCCCTAATGCGTGCTTTTTTCTTCAGCCCGGCTGTATCGATAATGATGATTTTGTGCTGCTTATATTTAAATTCCGAATCAATCGAATCGCGTGTGGTGCCCGGCAGCGCCGTTACGATCTGCCGGTTTTGATTCAAATACGTATTTACCAAGGATGATTTTCCGACATTTTCCTTGCCGATTACCGCAAGTTTGATTCCAGCAGGTGATGTTTTATCCAGGCTTGCCCGCCGTACTTTTTGGACAACCGCATCCAGCAGATCACCGGTTCCCAGTCCGATCATAGCTGATATCGGATAAGGATCACCCAATCCCAGCTTATAGAATTGACCGACCTCAGGTGCATCCCGGTCATCATCAGCCTTGTTCACTACCACGAATACTGATTTTAAATTTCCGAGCAGGAGCCGGGCCATTTCCTCATCGGTGACCGTTATCCCTGTTTTAACATCCACCATGAATAGGATCACATCCGATTCCTCGATCGCAATCTGAATCTGTTCCCTGACCGCCTGATCGATTATTTCCGTCGACTCCGGAAGATATCCTCCGGTGTCTACCAGAATAAACCGATGGCCCGTCCATTCGGCCATACCGTAATTGCGATCCCTGGTAACACCGGGCATATTATCCACGATCGCCTGTCGTTTTCCGATCAGGCGGTTGAACAGGGTGGATTTCCCAACATTGGGGCGCCCGACTATCGTGACAACTGCCTCATGCATTCAATGCCCCGATAAATTCTACTATTTTTTCCAGTGGCTGGTTGTAGACCACGCAGGGTACCCCCAATTTCTTCTCCAAATCCATTGGCTTCCAGTTATCCAGAAACAACCCGTCGTGATTGAGCACCCGCGGTGGCAGCAGTACGAGATTTCCCACATTTTTATCTTTCAACTGATTGTAGATGTCCTCGCCGACCAGCAGACCGGAAACTGTGATATGTTCCCCATAAAAACGATTTTCAACCGGCAAAAGTTCAATTTCAAGATTCTCGATCGTCCTGAGTTTGCTGAGAATATGATGCTCCAGACCTCCGGCGGCAAGCATTCCGGTTACCCATGTCAATTTGAATGGCCGGGAAATTTTTTTCGGCATTTCGGGAAAGGCACTGTTGAAACGATCAATCATATCACGGAATTCCCCCACGCCATTCTCGATCTGATAGAACTGATCATAATATAACTTGTCCGGCATGGGATACCCCGCTTTGATAAAAAATTCGTCCGCCAGATAAACGAACCATTCACCGAGCTCCTTTTTCATCTTTCGACGCAGTTTGCCGGTGTGATCGATCATCTCCGTCAGCTCCTGCCGGGTATGTATCCGGAGTTCAAACAAATTTCTGCGGTGCCGGGTAAGGCCGACCGGCACAACCGCGATCGACCGGACGCCTGGGTAAAACTTCCGCAGGTCAGTCACCGTCCGATCAAAAATATCACCGTCATTGATCCCGGGACAAAGGACAATTTGCGCATGCAGTTCAATGCCTCCATTGACTAGAAAGTCTATTTTCTCCAGCAGCCGGTCCTCGTGCTTAATGCCCAGTAACAGGCGCCTGATCTGAGGTTCGGTTGCATGCACAGAAATATACAGCGGAGACAGCTGCTGTTCGACAATGCGTCGCAGTTCCTCCTCTGATACGGTTGTGAGGGTGACATAATGGCCGTAAAGAAATGAGAACCGGAAATCCTCATCTTTAAAATACAATGCCTTGCGCATGCCTTTGGGATTCTGGAAGACAAAACAGAATACACAGGCATTACCGCAGGATTTCATCTTCATCTCTTCGAGTTCCACGCCGACGTCCTCATGGACCTCTTTCTCGATTTCATAAACCAGATCTTCCTGCCCGCGAGAAATCAGCATCTCTATCTCCTCTTCGGCCGCATAATACCTGAAATCGATCTGGTCACTGATGAGCTGCCCGTTAATCCTGAGCACTTTATCCCCGGGCTGCAGCCCAAGGTCTGCCGCGATTGAACCGGGGTGCACCTGTGTAATTTCGATCATACTACCCTAACTTATAGAAAAATATAAATTTACACTCTTTTATCGTGCTGATCAATAGATATGTATTCTGTGAAACGCAAATCAGCCATATTGTTTTCCGGAAAAAACAGTGCTTACCCTCCCTTACGCAAGAATGAGGGGAGGCTGGCTACGGTCAATTCATATTATTTATTAGAAACTTCTGAAAAAATGTTTTTATTGTCATTCCGAGCGGAGCGAAGGAATCTCTTAACTTCAATTTTTACAAAAGATTGCTTCGTCCCCCAACTAAATCGTGGTCCTCGTGGCCAGGCCACTCCTTTGGAGTAATGACATTAAAAAGTTATTTTTCAGAAGTCTCAATTACTTAATCCGGAGGTATATTTATACTTTCAGGATCGCATATGGCATCCCGATGCCCGGTCACGAGGATTTATCCATTTGGCCTATCGCATTGCAGGGGGTATTGAGAGGAGATCGAGAGACGGAAAATTTAGACGGATAGAGACGGCGTTGTGCTTGTCCTTCCTCCGGCCGCTCAATAGGGGAAGAACCTGGGTAACGGCTGGACAAAAAAAAGGGGGGACACAGTCCCCCTGGATTTATTCGAGCAGCTTATCACGTTCTTTATTCCATTGAACCCATTCCAGTTTTTCATCATCGGCCAGATTGAAGTCCGACTTGGCATATGAGCCATCCGGTCGCACGACTATTTGCTGCTGTGCCTTGATAATTTCAAACCACTCCGCCATGCTGACCTGAGTCGGTCCCTGGATCTGTACGGGCCCCTGAACCTGCTGCGGTTGGCCCGGCACTGCACCCATTCCCCGCTGTCCGGAGGCAGGAACAGCCGGACTGACCGCGACATTTCCATCATAAACCAGTACCTGTGCCGAAGAATCTGCTCCCGCATTCATACGATAGATCGTTCCACGAACCGCCACAACTGCAGCCGGTGATTTTAACTTCCACGAATCACGACCGGTGACTACTTTTTTAATGTTCGCCCATAACTTTCCGATAGCCAGTTCCGATTCCACATCTTTTTTGGACTTATCGAGCTCCGCTTTTTCAACCGTATATATGGATTGTTCATCGACCCTGACAACCGATCCATCTTTAAAAGTGAGTTCACATCTTGACTGTTTTTTGGTTTCGATCTTATCCCCGTTCAGTACCGGCATGTTAAAAGTAACCTTCCTGAATTGACGGTCTCCTTTACTCAAGATCATTACATTTCCCAGTGGAAATGTCACTTTACCAACTTCCGGAGGTGAAGGCGGTGCCAAAGAAGCGGTGCATAAAAAGAGTATGCCCAGTAATATAACAGTCAGTATTTTTGGTATTTTCATTAGCATCTTCCTACTTTACTCTGATCAGATCACCTGTGTCAAACCCTGTCCCACTCTTCACAATCGCTTTTCCGGCACGACCATCTCCCACATCCTCGGTAAACTGGATCTCACCGATTTTCATCTCTTCGGATCCGAGCGACAGTCCCGTATCCGGATCGATCAGCTCTTCACCCGGGCGGTAAACCGCAAAAATCATACCGGACTGCACCCCCCCTTTGGTTCCGGGTTTCATAAATATCGTAGTCCCCTGGGCTTTAATGATCTTGCCCTGCCAGGGAACTTCCTCCATCCCCTCGGAGATATATTCGACGCATTGAGTGATGGCTTCCCGGGCGGCCTTTCCCAGCTGGGTATTATCCCAGCTGCTTGAGTTGTGAAAATCGATATCGGCGATACCGACATTGTCAAGACCGGTGCTGGAATCTTCACCTTCAGCCATTTTCGCCGTTACAATTTCGCCGGTATTGACATTGATCAGCCGGATGTCAACAGCCGCACGCGCCGACTGGGTCGAGACACCGACATTAAATCCGCCCAGACTTCCCAGCCCGCCGCCAATGTTATCTTTTTTCGTACCGAATTCCGTGACACTGCCCGTGACCATTAACTCGATGCCGAGCAATTTACCGACCTGCGCCGCCGACTGTGCGGTTACCAGACCGGTTTGTCCGAGACCCTGCTCATTGAGAAGGGCCTCCAGTTCGGAGCGTTCGATCACCAGAAAACGATCCGACTCGACCAGGCTGGTGACGAGCATATCAGCCACTCCCTGACCGATATTGTGACCATATCCGGCACGATCCTCAAAATTGATCACAGCAATTCTTTTTTTTAAAGACTTGAAATCCTGTGCCTGGAGATCAATAAATTGTATGGCCAATAAGGCCAATGTTGTAAATAATAAAACCCGCTTCATCTTATTCCTCCCTGTCCTTCAGGTTGTTCCCCCGGCTGTTCGATTTTAACTGTTACCTTATTTGCGGTCAAACCGATGACTTTTAGCTTTAATCCTTCGATTTCTTTTGCTTCCAGTTCGGATGCCATTTGTTCTGCGGTTCCTTTTGTATCAATGTCAAACAGCGCCGTACCGGCAGCAAAGCTGCGTTGATTTACCGCCTGGACGCCACGCACATAAAATTTCAGACTGTTCTTGAAGGTATTCAGCTGGCTGAAACTGGAGATATTCAACACCTGCAGCTGGACCTGCGCACTGCTGTATACATCCTGCTGCCATGCTTTGATGATTTTGTCTTTCAATTCTGTGGCGGCTTTTTTTGCGGCTTTTTGCAGAGCCAACGTACCACCGGTAATTTCATCGATATGGGCTGCCCGGTCATGGGCAGATGCGACTGCTATAATGGAGGCATCATCGGCGCGTATGACCCGCAGGTTAAGATTTGCCTGACAGGATCTGAGACCCGCATTTGACACAACTGCCGGGGCGCCGCTGGCCACCTTGCTTACCGCCGATCCGGTAAGAATGATCTCCGCACCCATTCTGGTTGCGATACTTGCTGCCGCAGCCGCATCGCCGCTTACGGCAGCGGTGACCACATCACCGGCAATGACCGTTTTCGACTGGGTCGCATCCACGAACGGAAATCCGTAATTCATCAACTCATTCATCAGAGCCGTTTCCGTCGTATTCATATCCAGCAAATAATTATAATAGTGCGCATCGATGTTTTTTTCATCAATCAAAACCATGGTCCGGGGTTTTCCCTTCCGGCTGATCAGGACACCGATAGCTGCCAGATCATTTTGCAGATCACTCAATTTAACCACTGCTCTGATGGTTACCTCTACCGCATTATCCAGCTGTTTATTTTTTGAGATAACATCATAGCGCTGCACATACCCGGCCGTTCGTGTATATATGTTATCCTCCATGGTCTGATAATTCTGGACCAGAACATCCGACTCGATCATTGTACCAACTACCTGCTCAACCGCATTGCGCAGGGCGGCAGCGATGGCATCTTCTTCAGCCTTAACCTGATCCCCGGCCAAAATGGCCCCTAATCCGCGCGCTACGACCTCCTTAGATTCCCCCTGTGGCAGCTCCTGATACTGGGCCGGCAATCCGCAGATCAGGCCCGTAACGAGCAGGATTGACGTTATTATTTTCATCTTATATTTCCCGCTGATTGACTAAAATTTTGCTTTAAGATTTCGGATCACATTTAAAGCCTCCGGACCGGACACGACATTCAAAGGTTGAAAGGTACCGTCCTCCATGCCGGGCATGATACCTCGCGTCGAAACGACCATGACAGCATTGAATATCGGAGAAGTATTGAGCACATCCGCAAATGGTGATGTACTGCCAAAATACTGTGTTTCCAGTCCCTTATCATCCCATGCTTTTACCAGAAAATATTCGATAAGCCGGGCAAATTCCGCACGGTTTACTTTTTCATCCGGTTTATAACTGTCGTCCGGATAATTTTCGATGATCCCGATCTTCAATGCCTCATCGATAAAAGACCAGGCCCAGTGGCTTTTCGGCACGTCGGTGGCAATGGCCTCAGGTCCGGTCGCCTTTTCTTCCTTTTTACCCATTACACCGCCATCCGGGGCTTTGAATGAGATGGATTCCTGGCGCGGGGATTTACGGAAGATCTTTTCCAGGGGCAATTCGGTGACAAACAGAACCGCCACATCCGCTCGTGTAATTTCCTTCTGTTTGGCAATTTTCTGTAACTCGGGGCTCTGGCCGGCAACGGCAGCCTGGTACTCTGCCAGTTCTTTTATCGCAGCACTGGCCTTGACGTTCGTATTATCGATCTCCAGGATCTGCTGAAAGGTTGTCTGGGCCGGGATATATTTTCCCCATTCCTTTTGAGCCTGACCTTTGTAGTACAGGGCATCCATCTTAACCGCCTTTTTGTCGAACGGCGATTTCGAATCATCAACATCGTCAATGGCATCATCAAATTCATCAACGGCATCTTCGTATTGCCCTTTTGCCGCAAGCAGCCGCCCGCGGGCGACCACCGCCGGCACCCAATCACCATCCTCACTGAGTGATTTTTTGATATTATTATCAGCCTCTTCAAAGTTCTTCTGCTGGATCTGAACCAGCGCAATGCCTTCATAGGCGGGTGCAAAATCTGCCTTCAGGCTCTTCGCTTCGTTGAATTCACGCAACGCATTGGAAAGATCATCTTTATCCAGATATTTCTTCCCCTGAAGGTAATGCTTTTCCGGTGTATCCAGAGCCGATTCTGCCTGACGTTCTTTGGGGCCGCCACAGGCACCCAAAATCATCAGACCGGCAATGATGCTCAGTACAACGATTTTCTTGCTTAACATCTATCGTTCCTCCTGCAAGTTAAACGCAATCCTCAATCGAGGATGATCATTACTTTACATTTTTCCATAAAATTCATATTCTGGGCCGCGCCGAGAATATTCTGGGCGTCCTGGTTGCTGATCACGACATCACAATTTTTCGAACCACTTGACTTTAAGGCCTTTACCACCAATGGATTGTTGGTCACACGTTCATTGCTGCGGGCCCGGTTCAGATCCTTTTCATAACCTACCACGCCGATTTGAACCGCATATTCCCGGTCGACATAGCCTGTTCCGTATACCTCATTACCCTGCTGATCGATGATTTTGGGCGCCATCGCCGGCCGCACACCGGCACCTCTGGCATCAATGATCAAACCGGTGAATACTGCGCCCTGGCCGGGCATGCCGGGTTGATAGCCGGGGAATCCCTGTCCGGGAGCCATCGGCTGTCCCATTTGCGGTAGCAGGGCATCAGCCAGGACACCGCTCAAGGGGATCTCAACATCCACTTCCACATCCCCGGTACTCATATAGCGCGTCTCTACAACCTTGAAATTGCGCACAATTCCGGATACCTTGGTATTGATGATATCACTTGCGATCATAGCGTTTTCTACGGTGGTTTCGGAAGTGATGGACATACCCTTTACGGTTTCAAGCAAATTGCGCAGTGCAACCCTTTTCGCAGCTTCCAATGCACCCGCCCGCTGAGCGGCCAAAGGCATGTTCGGATTTGGCGCCCCGATTCCGGTCGAGCGGATAATCTGATCCTGCCAATTCACCGTACCGGCATCAGTAACCTGCTGATATACTTGCGCCGGCGCATTAACAGCAATCAGTAAGCAAACCGTAAGTAGTAATGCGAAGGATTTCATAATGGCCTCCAATAAGTTGTTTAGCAAAAATAATCAGTATGATATGTGAGTAATTAATAAAAGAATTTCATAATTTCTGTGATAGCTGTCACCAGATAGGATATCCATATTTTAGAGCGGGAGACGGGACTCGAACCCGCGACGTCCAGCTTGGGAAGCTGACATTCTACCACTGAATTACTCCCGCAAAAAAAGCCAAAACAGCAAAAATTTAGAGGCATACTCGTTTAATGTCAAGCAAAATAAAAATATCCGCCGGCCCCTTAATATGCGCTTCAATGATTATCGGCCTTTCCGGTAGATTGTTAATTCAAATTAATTTTAATTACCATGGAATGCGGTAGAAATGAGGGATATTCCATTGGCAGCACACGGTGTAGATAGGGGCTGGGGATCATTTAAAAAAGATTAAAGATTAAAGTGTTGTGTCTTGACTATGTGTTTACACACAAGATGTAATAAAAAAGAATATAAAAGTCATCTTGTAAAGATCTTCCTGGTTGCCGCATCCGGATTTAAAACCAGGAAGATCCCTGCGGTCCGAAGGACTCCTTTGGAGGATGACATCTTAATGGCCTGACGGTTATTACTAAAATGTAAACACGTGGTCAAGACAATACAATTAAAGATTAAAAACCGGTGAATAAAAGAAGCTGCGCGTAAAATGGGTGATATTTTGCTATCCTGCGTGTAATGGTTAAAATAAAAGGTATAAACGCAGGCATGCAGGGGTGGGGATGCTATATTTTTGAATTGTTAGTTCACTGCTTGATTCTGTCTGCTTTTATGGGTATCATAGGTTTATGATAATGTATCTGCTGAAGACGGTTAAACAGGGGGTTGCTTATAATTTACGAATTTTAATCTGTCTGATGGGCGCGGTGTATTTCCTGTCACCGGTGTTCATTTTTGCACAGCAGATCGAAATCCGGGCTTTTATCCTGGAACACGAGACGAACAATCCGATCGAGGGGGCCAATATTAATGTCAAAAACCGTGACATTGGTACCACCAGCGATTCGGATGGATATTTTTTGCTGCGCCTGCCGTTATCGTTCCAGAATGATACACTGGTCATCAGTTATCTGGGTTTTCTGGATTTCGAACAGCCAATTTCTGCTTTTATTAATAACCAGATCATTCTGTTGCATCCCGATATTCTTCAGCTGGAGCGCTCCATCAGCGTTATCGCCGACAAAATTGATCTCGTCCGGCGTGAAATACCCCATGCCAGTTATACCATCGAGCTGGAAGAAATTCAGCGCCTGGGCAGCAGCGAAATAAGCGATGTGTTTAAGGCCATTCCATCGGTACGTATCGAAGGCAATGACCTCGATGGCCGGACGATACAGATCCGGGGCAGCAATCCGGATGAAGTCAATGTGTATCTCGACGGTGTGCTGATCAACAACCTGCGGTTTGATCATGTGGCTGATCTCAGTATGATCGCGACTGAGGACATTGAGAAACTTGAAATACTGAAAGGGGGCAATCTGATGCTGCTGGGACAGGGAGCATTCGGCGGAGTGGTGAATATATCGACCCGAAAATCCTTCGAACCCGGATACGCCCTGAAAATCAAAGGGGGAAGTTTTAAAACCCGCTATGGACTGGCTTCTTTGAATATCCCTGTATCGGCAAAAACTTCTTTCAGCTACTTCGGACAGCTGAATTTCATGAAACCCGAAATTGAATTTTTTCCCGGTGAAAAATATGCCCCAAAGACACTGAATGCTGAAATTGAAACACGCAGACAAAATCACCATCTCGACGCCAACTTTATTCTTGGCGACGGCCATTTGAATGCCAAGGCGATGGGATATCTGCTTGATTACGAAAAGCCGGGCTGGGAAAACCGCTATTACAATTACATTCTTTCCGGAAGTTATAAGGGTGACATCTTCAGTGTATCCGATATCGACATGTCGGTAAATTATCTGTATGGCGACAATCAGATCATCCGGACCGAATCAGCCGGCTCCGCCTACCGGTCAGCCTATATTGCCAAACGCCTCAACGGAAGGTTTGCCGAATCTTTTACATTTGGGAACACGGATTTGCAGTTTCTGGCCGAATATTTCCATGATGAACTGGCTTCGACTTCTGATCTGAGCAAAAATACGGTGACCCGCACCATCTACCGGGGTGAAGTATATGACAACCGGCTTGCGGTGGCCGGTGTGTTCGCCTTCCGCGATACGCTCTCAACGCAGCGCAACGTTTCCTGGAACACATATATCGGTTTACGTTACGACATCCTGGCCAACGGCCGCCGTGATTTCACCCAGAGTTATGGTGTACAATTCAGTATCATTGCCGCTAAATGGGCGATCCGCCCGTACGGGAGTTACGGCAAGAATGTCAAATATCCCACATTACTGCAGAATGCATTTATCCAGGATCTGACTGATTTTTTGCATGTGGACAGTACCGGCATGCGGCTTGAGCCGGAATTCAACAATTCAGGTGAACTGGGCGTAAGGTTGATCTATACACCTGAAACCACTTCTTATCGCGCCCTGATGATCGATTTCGCATGGTTTACCAGTACCTTCTATAACAAACTGCTGACCCGACCGTTTGATGTGGTGATCGCACAGGCGCAGATCGGCCGGAGCACGACCAGCGGCTTGGAAGGTTCGGTCCGGATGGAACGACTGCTAAATATATTCACGCTCAGTCTTTCCGCCATGAAACTCAACATTGCCGACCCCTATCTGTATCCTTACAAACCCGAAGAAAATTACAGCATACAGGTTGATTTGCAATTCGGATTCGGAGTGTATTTCCATTCGCTGTCATATTATCAGGGAAAAAGTACGGCATGGTATTATGACGAGAATGATCAATTCGTTACCCGGACACTGGACCCGTTTTACGATATTGATCTCTCGGTCGGCTACCGTCTGAAAATCGATCCGATCGTGCTGGAGTTACAACTTGCCGGTTATAATATGCTGGATAACAGCGGATATACCTATTACACCCTCAATAAACGGTATTTTCAGGTATCCTTTTCGGTAAGGTATTAATCTCACGAAGTGACATGAAGAATACCCGAAGATCTAAGAAAGAAATATCAAATCTCGCAATCGTACTTCGTAATTTATTTTTCTAAGACAGGAAAACAGGATTGACAGGAAAAATATTATTAGCCGTTTAATTCCGGCTTTCTATGAATTATTTTACCTAAAACTCCTCTTCAATCCTGCTCATCCTGTTATCCCGTCTTTTAAATATTCTTCGTGATCGTTCGTGCCACCTTCATGGTGCTTCGTGCGAGGATGATCTGCAATTTATAGGTTATATCTGCTTTGCTATCCTGTCAATAATATTTCAGCCATTCCTGCGGCTGGATGAGCATGATTTTCAGGATCTTCTGGCGGCCCAGCTCGGGAAGATCGATCAGGGCAATATAGAGCCCGCTGGCAACCGAATAATTGGATTCGTTCCGCAGATCCCATCGGTAAAACTGGTCGGGGCTGTTTTTTTCCAGCTTCCGAACCAGTACACCGGCGAGGTTAAAGATCCGGATGACCGCCTTGCGGGGTAAATGGGTAAAGGTGACAAAGCGGGTGAACCGATCCGGTTCGTTGGCATGTACGGCCATATAGGGGTTGGGAAACACATTAATCTGCTCCACATCGGCCTGGGCCGTGGCGGGATCATAAACGGCGGAAGGGGCAATAAACCGGTACCGGTCCTGCGGACCGTTCGGTTTTGAGGTGGTAATACGGAAGACCGTACCCGGCTCGGGCATCCGGGCATCCAGATTGTCGGGAAAAGTGGGATCATTCACCTCACCGCCGTTCCAGTTGACCAGCACCATATGGCGCATAATCTCGCCGGCCGTACCGTCCAGATATATATACCCCGCTATATCGGCCTGAATTTTATTCAGCAGTTTGATATAGCCGGTTTCTCCCGGAGAAGTATCTTCCGGCATGACCCAATAAAACCAATCGGTTTCAGGATCATTATCAGAAATGGACACAGGATGATCAACCGGATTGATATTGAATATCCCGTCTGCATTATTATCCAGCACACAGGGAAACATCCGGACATCATCAGAAGGATCATTGGGCGTGCCAGCACCGGTCTGCCAGAGTTCGAAGGGAACCTCGATCAGGCTATTACTGCCGCCGTAATAGGCACCCGGAGCCAGGCCCCGGGAACCGGAGTCATAGGTGAAGCGGATTTCCCAGTCATAAGGACCGATCTCGGCCCACAGGTATCCGTCCTGCGTGGTCCGGGATTCGAAATATTCAAATCTTCCATCATTGTCATCGGTTCTCCCGGTGTGGAGGCCCCAAGTGCTGCTATTGGTTTGCTGGCGGGACGCATCCGGCCGGTCGGTACCCCAGGGATAGAGTTCATTGAACAGATAAGGAAAACCATTGAGGCTGAAGGCCAGACAACCCATTTCAGGTGGTTCGATTAGACCGTTTGCATTGGCAACCACCTGAAAAGAACTGAAAGTTATTTCCGGGCCGGCTACCGTTATCTGCAGTCCGTCGACGATCGCCTGATCTTCCGCCTGTTGCCCGATCCCCATTTGCGGCTGGCCGGTCAGCACATCAATTCCCTGATCGAGATTGCGCAGGTTCCACATCAGTTCGCCATATGTCGGCGATGCAGTAACCGTATCATGGCTGAAAAAGATCTCATACCGGTCACCGGTGGTGGCGGCCGGATCGATCACCCGCACGAAAATCTCTCCTTCACTGGTTCCGCTCACATGCTCGATCGTCAATTGCTGCTCAAACTCACCCTCGTACCGGACGCCGGGCGGCGGGCCCTGCGGAATTACTGTTACCGGCGGCCAGAGGGAGGATTCAATCGACGGCTCCGGAATAACCGGATCATCGGTATAATTATAGGCGGTGACCGAAAAATAGTACGGCGTACCTGCATACAGACGTTTACCGGTCAGGTGGTCCTTATCGATCTCGATAAACCGTTTGATACCGAGATCGTACCCTTCCTGGATCGGATAGGTGACAAAATACCTTAAATTCGCAGCATAGCGGGTGCCTTCGATCAGCCGGATGCCGTTCACCAGGTCAAAGGTGGCGATCTTTACCGCCTGCTCGATGGTTGCACTGGGGGAGGGCAGCTGGTAGACATTGTAACCTTCGAAGCGGAATCCCGTCCCGGATTCAGTTTCCGCAACCCGCGGCAGGTCACTGCCCCATTCGAGGATGATCCTGTCTTCCAGAGGGGTGGCGATGACATGCGGCCGGGCCGGGGCCCGGGGAATATACTGAAAGCGGTTCTGATAGATATACCTGGCAATTTCCAGATTGAACCGCATCTGGCTGATGGCGTTGAGATTGTTGCCGCCGGGCTGGTTGACGATACCGCCTGATATAACAACGATGATCTCCTGGGTATCCCCCGGAGCAAAAGTGAACGGCCCGGAGGACAGACCGATCCGGCGGTCACCGGGCGAATAATTTGTGCCTGATCCGTCAACATCACCAGTTGCTTTTACCGGGTCGCCGTGGAGCGGAAATTTTGTTGTCTGACCATATTTTGGTCCTGATCTCACAATCCATGGGGACGGATCGAGGAGATTGGTGGTCAGCTGATACCCACGCATTCCGTTATAATATTCCAGCGTTTGATCGTAATTAGGCAATGGCGGATCACTGATCGGACTGCCCGGACCTTGAAAGAAGAATGCAGTCATCGGGAGATTGATATAACCCTCATCAGTCGTCTTACCATTCCGATTACCAAAATCAAAATTGTCATCGATGCCGTTCCGATTGACATCCTCACCGGCCTGGCCTTCGGTAAGCGGTCCCTGCAACAGGGTATATCCGACGGCAGCCGGCGGCAGGCCGAACGATGCATAATCAGCATCGGCACGGTAAGCCGTATAGCCGAATCCAATCCCGTTTATGCTGTCACACCCGGCAAAATCGTTGGTATAGTTGCCGATATCCACGTCAGACCACTGGCAGATAAACATGCTGTCGATCTGCACACCGGATTTATTGATCAATTCATAACGCCGGAAAATGAGCTGACCGGCCGGATTTGCCGGCTGGTTGTAAACCCAGGTCGTGACCTGCTGCTCAAGCCCCATCGGGTGGGAGCCGTACAATCCGACAGCCTTACCCACATCAAGATCGTTATACACGCACCAGACAACCTGGTCGGCCTGACCGAAGCCGGGCTCTTCACGCTCTCCGATAGTGATCACACCGTTGCCGTCCAGATCGATCTCCAGGCCAGGGGTATAGGTGCCGCTGCTGTCAATATCATAATAGGGTGCACCGAGATCGACCGGCCAGTTGGTCCAGTCATAAGCATACTGGTTATAAACAGATTCAATCTCCTCACTGGTCACTTCGTTGGTACGCTTTAGATATAATTCGGCCGCATCCAGGCGCAGTTCCTCTTCCAGCAGATCCTGATAAGCCGGCCGGATCCGCCAGACAGCTGCCCGGGGATCACTCGCGTTGACCGCCACCGGTGGATTGATGCCATCGCCGGGGGTGACAATCCAGCCTGGCTGGACGCCCTCCCGGTAAGTCACTCCGCCGACCCGTGGATTTTGCTGCAAGGAATCCCGCACATAGCCGCCCCAGATCAGACCGTCGGTAAAGATAAGTCCTGCCGCGCCGCGGGGATAGATTCCCCCCGGATCACCGTTGGGATCGTTGCCCGAAGTGCCGGTATTATAGATCCAGTAGGACCAGTTTCCGGCATTGATCAGCGTGCGACCGATCCGTTGCTCCGTATCCTTTTGGAGACCGGGTACAGATTTTTTATCGGGATAGGTTTGGGAAAGCAGCACGATTGAAAAGATAATAATTGTTATGATCACAGACAGGATACGCGCGAACATATCCCACCTCCCAGCGAAAGAAAGCAAATTCGGCCTTACACGAAGAGCCACGAAGATCATGAGTAAAATAAAGAGATTTTTAAACTTTCTTCGAATATCCTGGCTTATTCGTGACTCTTCTTGTTAAGAGAATCGACTGGATAACAGGATAGACAGAATAAATATTATTTATAAAGAGAACTATGCTATCAAATCGTGGCTCCCAAAAACTCCTTAAACCATTTATTTGATCCTGCTTATCCTGTTATCTGGTCAAAAAACAACTGGTACAAAAAAGAAAAGGCCAGCGGTAACCCACTGGCCTTCTCTGTGTGTGTCCGCTATGACTTAGAAGCCAAGCGTGACGGTAAATACGTTTTCTCCATCGAAATACTGTGTATTTCTGTAGGCATAATCAAGCATGAAGTTCAAATCACCTACTGGATATTTGATACCGGCACCAAGTGCGAAATCATACACCTTCTCATCGTCCTCGACACCCATCCCAAGATGGTAGCCGCCGCGGGCGAACAGGAAATCATCAAAGCTGTATTCGACACCGAACTTTACCGCATCGTTTTCGAAGTTGTTGCTTAGAAAATTCCCCACCACGGATACCACATTTTTCTCGGCCAGCATGGCCCGGTAGCCGATCCCGAGTTCGATGGAGGTCGGTAGCTGGTCGCTTGAGGCATCACGTGTCAGAAAGTCCTCACGGCCTGAAGGATCCAGATAGTTATCACCCAATCCGGAACCCTCATAGCTCAGGTTTGATCCGATATTCTTCAGTGCCACGGCAAACGAAAGACCGTCGATGCTCCCCAGGTTATCATACTGGAGACCGATATCGAATGCATAGGCGTTTGCTGACGCCCGGTCAATGCTTTCGTTGATCAACTTCAGTGTCAAACCGACATTGACCACTTCGGTCAGCGGCCGTGAATAGGTGAATCCCAGAGTTGTAAAGGTCGGCGAAAACGTCCGTCCTGAGGAACCATCCATATCCTCCACAGTGGTGAACGGAATATCACCAAAGCTGAAGGATTTGATGCTGACTCCAAAAACACCCAGGTCTTCATCACCATAAGCGGCTGCCAGGTAATTGACGCCGATATCGTTAAAAATGCTCATATAGGAAAACTGAGCAGCTGCGGTATTTTCCATCCGCGCCAGACCGGCCGGATTCCAGTAGATGGCATCCAGTCCGGAGGTATACGCCAGGTTTGAACCGACCAGCGCGATATCCTTTGCGCCAACCGGAACCTGAACCTGTACCCCTGCGGCGGTACCAATACGATCCGGATCGCCAGCGAACGATGGAGCAGCAGCAATACCAATTACAATAGCGAGGATAACCAACCCGCTAAATATTTTTCTGCTTATCATTATTGTCTCCCTCATCTCTTTACTATTCTTGTTTCTCACGAGAAAACCCGATTAATAGTACTTAAGCTGCTGCTGAGACTGGATGATCATCAGCTTGAGTACTTTCTGTTTACCCTGCTCAGGCATATCGATATAAGCGATATACATGCCGCTGGCAACCGGCAGTTCGGATTCATTCTGCAGATTCCAGCGCAGGAACTGTCCGGAATCGTTCTTTTCCAGCTTGCGCACCTGTATACCGGCCAGATTGAAGATCCGGATGGTTGCCTTGACCGGCAGATGGTTAAAGGTAACAAAACGGGTAAACCGATCAGGTTCCGCAGGATTGAATGCGTAGTAGGGATTCGGAAACACATTTACCTTCTCCACATCGGCCGCTGCCAGAGAGGAACTCTGGGTAACTGCCGGCGCGGTAAAGGTAAACACATCACTGGTGGCATTAGGCTTGGCGGAGATCAGCCGGAATACGGTTCCCTGCTCCGGCATGACCGCATCGAGATTGGCCGGGAAGGTCGCATCAGCCACGCTGCCGCCATTCCAGTTGACCAGCACCATACGACGGATCGCATCGCCATCTGCACCGTCGAGATAAACATAGCCGGGAATATCAGACTGTATTTTCGCCAGCAACGTGTTGTATCCGCCCTCACCCGGTGAACGGTCTTCCGGGATCACCCAGTAGAACCAGTCGGTTTCCGGATCATTGTCGCCGCCGGAGACCGGGTGATCGATCGCAGCTATATTGAATTCGCCGTCCTCGGCACTGTCAATCAGATAAGGGAACAGCCGCCAGTCATCGCTGGGATCATCGGGTGTTCCGACACCGGTGTTCCATAGCTCGAATGGCACCTGCTGTAAATCATTTGCCGGAAAGCCAAAGGCACCGGGCACCAGACCCCAGTTATCGGCTTCATACGTAAAGCGGATTTCCCAGTCATAGGGGCTGATCTCGGACCAGCGGGCACCACCCTGCGTGACACGGGTAATAAACCAGCTGAAGAGATCCTCATTAGGTGAGTCGGTTACACCGGTATGAATACCCCAGGTGCTGCCGTTGGCCTGCTGGCGGTCACCGTCAGGCCGGTCGGTTCCGTCCGGCGCCGGATACAGGTCGTTGAACAGGAACGGAAATCCGTTGTTGTTGAACGCAAAGCATCCGATTTCCGGCGGATCAACCGGGCCATTGGCGTTCTGAACGACCTGGAACGATGTAAACGTAAGTTCCGGGCCGGTCACCTTGACCTGCAGACCGTCAAAAATGGGCTGGGTGTCCGTTTCATCCAGCGTTTCACGCTGGACCTGATTGGCAACCTTGACTTCATTGGTATTCGTATCTCTTACATTCCAGAGAAGCTGCTCGAAAGTCGCCGAATTGGAATCGGTATCTTCCGTAAAGAAGATCTCATATATGTGGCCAGTCGTTGCAGCCGGATCGACTACCGTTACCTGTACCTGACCTTCGCCGGCACCACTGGTATGTTCGACCTCAAGGGACTGACCCGGTTCACCTTCATACCTGGTGCCCGGTACTGCACCCTGCACCGTAACCTGAATAACCGGCTGGACGCTGGATTCGAGTGACGGTTCCGGTACACTAGGATCGGTATTGTAATTATAAGCAGTAACGGCAAAATAATAGACGCTTCCGTTATATAGCGGCAGTCCGTTGATGTAATCCTGATCGATTACAAAGGATCGTTTGATACCACTGTCGGTACCTTTCTGGATCGGAACGGTCACGATATCACCAATACTGCCCACGAACTTAGTAGCATAAATGGTGGTAACACCGTTATCAACATCATATGTACCGACTTTGGTGGCCTGATCGACTGTCGCTGTCGCAGACGGCAACTGGTAAATATTGTATCCCTCAAAGTTGAATCCCAGAAGCGGATCAGGCGCCTCGGTCAGCGCCACATTCGCCTGGTCGCTTCCCCATTCCAGCGTGATTTGTCCTTCAAGCGCAGTGGCCTTGACTTTCGGCGGCTGCGGCGCCCGTGGAATTGCCTGGAACAGGTTATTATAGATAAACTGGGCGAAGTCGGAATTCAGTTTCATCTGCAGTACGGCATTGCGGTTATCACCACCCTGCTGGGCTACGATACCGCCAATAACCGCGACAACGACTTCCTGCGTATCGCCGGCCGCCATGGTAAACGGACCGGAGCACATTCCGATACGGCGGTCACCGGGCTGTTGATTGTCACCCAGACCATCCACATCGCCCTGTTGCGTCGACGGATCACCGGCCAGCGGGAACTTGGTTGCCTGTCCCCGTGTCGGTCCGGAACCGGCAATAAAGGGGGTCGGATTGGTGAGATCTGTCGTCGGGGTATAACCGTTGAGCATATTGTAGAATTCCTTCGTGCCATCATACTGACCCAGCGGCGGGTCGCTGATCGGGCTGCCGGCGGCAAAGAAGAAGTATGAGGTCATCGGCAGGTTTTTTTGATCGTATACTCTTTTTAGATTAAAAACCGCTGAATCACCAGGTGAAGGTACCATCGGACCTTGGAAGAAATCGTAGCCAACACAGGCCGGTGGCAGACCGAAAGCGGTATAGTCTGGATCGGTTAAGGCGGAGGTATAGCCGAAACCAACGCTTCTGACCGTATCACAGCCGGCATAGTCATCGGTATAGTTGCCGATATCGGCGTCGGACCACATGCAGACAAACATACTGTCAATCTGGACACCGGATTTGTTGATAAAAGTAAACTTCCGGAAAATCAGCTGGCCGAGTGTGGCACCTGGCTGATTATAGGCCCAGGTGGTCGCCTGCAGTTCGATACCCATTGGCTGCGAACCGTACAAGCCGACCGTTTTCTCATCATCCATATCATTGTAGACACACCAGACGACCTGGTCGGCACCTGCAAGACCGGGAGTTTCACCCAGTTCAGGTTCATAGACACCATTATTGTTATTATCATAGAATGGTGCGCCGATATCAGTCGGCCAGTTTTCCCAGTCATGGGCATATTGTGCCAGGACATCTTCCATTTCTTCAGTCGTTACATCGGCAGCATCCTTGAGGTTCAATTCCGCTGCATCCTGACGGACATCCTCCGGCAGAAGGCCGGCGTAGTCGGTTCTGATGCGCCACATACCGGCACGATCATCGGCATCCGGGATCTGAACCGGCGGATTGGTTCCATCACCGGGGGTGACGATCCATCCCTGGGTAACACCCTCGCGGTAGGTGACGCCACCGACACGCGGATTCTGTTCTTGACTGTCTCTGACATAACCACCCCAAACCAGACCGTCGGTAAATACGACAGCGGCGGTAGCACGGGGATAAACGCCGCCCGGGTCACCGTTCGGATCATTACCGGAAGTACCGGTGTTATAGATCCAGTAAGACCAGTTACCGATATTGGACAGGGTTCGTCCTACCCGGTCCCGGTCCTGGGATGGCTTCGCCAGAAAACTTTTTCCCTGCTGATTCGGATCTTCCCGGGCGAAGATGCCTCCGGCAAAGATCAATATCAGTACCCCCACAAATAATATGAAGGGGAGATTTCTCGTTTTCACTTGCATATCCACTCCTTATCAAGACATTTAAGCATATCAAAATTATGTGATCAGCGAAACTAGACCTGTTAATAGGTCAGTTTCAAACCCAGGAAAATCTGGCGCGGGGCATTGTAGAGTTCATTACCGATCTGACTCAGGTAGGAAGCGCCGTTTGTCGTGTTAATTGCGCGATACAGATCCAGATATTCCGGACCGTATGCACTCACATTGGTCCCGTAACGAGACGGATCGGAAATATAGCCATCATCTACCGCACTGCCGGTATTCTGGTATACATTGATCACATTCTTGGTATTGAGCAGGTTGGTCACGCGAACGTAAACCGTGCCGACCAGATTCGAGATGATATTAAATGATTTATCCAGACGCAGATCCACGTTGAAATTCCAGGGCGTGAGCGAAGAGTTAACCGGCTCCAAAGCTTCACGTGAACGGGGATCCTGCATATAGTCTACACCGGCTGTATACGGATCCGCCTGTCCACCCGGAGGTGCATACGCATAGGTGTAAGGATGACCACTGTTGAAAGAGAAAATCACGTTGGCACCCAGCCGCTCAAGAATCGGACCGCCGTCATTGACACCCCAGCGATAGTCAAGAATAATTGATCCACGATGGGCCTGTTCAAAATCCAGCGGGGAGGTAATCGTCGGTACCTGCGTGCCGCGATATACCGCACCGTAATAGGTGCTCTCACCGGAACCGGTGCCTTCAGCGCTGGTCAGCGTATAATTCAGCTGGGCCTGCAGACGGTTCGTCCGGCGCAGATTGACTTTGAATTCCAGACCTTTGGTCGTGGCAAAGTCGCCATTTGTGATCGCATAATAGGTGGAAATATCGGCACCAGGCGCTGCCGGTACGCGGACAGTTGTCGGATAACCTTTTACGTTTTTATAAAAACCGGTTATATCAATCGCAGCCACTTCACCCAGCTGCTGACGGAAACCGACCTCATACTGGGTGGTACGCATCGGATCCATGGCGAAACCGATCGGATTAAGATAGAAGAAACCACCGGTAACGATCTGACGTCCCAGCTGCCGGTTGTTATAATATATATTATTCAATTCGGACATTTGGATAAATTTGCCATATTGAGCATAAAAAACGGTTTTCTGACTGATCGGGAATGAGATCCCCAGACGCGGGCTGATCTCTGTGACCGGATCTTTATCCTTCCACTCTGATTCCTTAATCAGGCTACCCTCGACTTCCGGATCGGTCGGATCACGCAATACTCTGTCATCGGTGTCAAAATAGTCGAGGCGCAGACCGGCATTGATGATCAGATCTTTAAACTCGATCTTATCCTGGATATAGACCGAACCGTAGATCGGTTCACGGGGGCCGTTGAATCCGCTGTTGAGTTCATTTCCCCAGTAGTCATACCCGTAAATATTTCCGGCCCTTTCGGCCATCACACCATCGGGTACGGAATCCCTTATACCACCGTATATTGCGAGATCCTGCATGATCACCGGATTGATGCTGTACTGGCGCAGAGTGAACATCCTGAATTCACCGCCAACCTTGACCTCATTATATTTGTTGGCCTGGGTCACAAAATCGACGTTTGCACCGATATAATCCTGCGAAGTCGTCACATAGTTGCCGGGGGCCGTTCCTTCGCGGTTGAACTGGATTCCAAGCAGACGATAAGGATACGGACTCAGCCACCGGTCACGGTATTCAACCGCACCACCAGTGTACTCGGCAATCGCCAGGCTGTCCGCCCATTTCGTCCATTCGGTTCCGAACCAGGGATCTTCGTTTTCAGTACTGCGCTGGAAGAAACTGCCTTTGATATCTAGGAAGGATGTTCCGCTGAATACATAGGTCAGTTTACCGGTCAACAGCAGATGATCGGTATTGGTAACCAGCTGGCGGCTGTTAAAAATATTGGTCATCGGCGCATTGCTGTTGCGATCTGCTGAGGTTGTGTAAACACCACTTA